>C688J18823_10000409_pt1 | contig 24936 bp, 27 predicted proteins | sample HopSoiMetagenom1_FD_18823 | JGI IMG/M metagenome (IMG submission 18823) | reverse complement strand
TATGTGATCTCCGCCTTGCTCGGCGGCATTGGCGGCGCGCTGGTATCGATCATTCAACAGATCGCCACGCCCGAGTTCGGCTTCTGGACCAAATCCGGCGAGTTCGTCTTCATCGCCATTCTTGGCGGCGGCGCGCATGCTTTCGGCGCATTCGCAGGAGCCGCGATGTTCGAATGCGTGCGGTTCTACGCCGCCGCCCACTTGGCCGACTCCTGGCAACTAATTCTCGGTGTCGTGCTGATCGCGATCATCCTTTACGCGCCCAACGGCCTGATCGGCCTCAGGCAGCGCTACGGTCAATCCAAGCAGGGAAGCCCTTGATGGCCAACGTCCTGCTCTCCGCAAGAAACATCAAGATTGGGTTTGGCGGCGTCATCGCCGCTGATGGTATCGACCTGGACGTCATCGAGGGTGAAAATCTCGCCATCATCGGACCGAACGGCGCCGGCAAGACGACGTTCCTCAATATATCGACGGGCTATCTGCGGCCGCAGGCCGGCACCATCAGCTTTCTCGGTCACGACATCACCGCGCAGCTGCCGCGCACGATTACCAAGCTTGGTATCGCGCGCGCCTTCCAGATTCCGCAGCTGTTCCTGGATCAGACCGTGATGGAGAACATGCTGATCGCCGCCGCTGCGCTACGGGGGCGCCCGTCGGGTTTTCACGCGCTCTCGCACATGCCGGAACTGGCGGAAATGGAGCGGTTGCTCGATCTCGTCGGGGTCAAATCATATGCGGATCGAACCGCGCGGGAACTCCCAGAGGGTCAACGCAAGCTTGTCGACATCGCCCTGGCGCTTGCGCTCAAGCCAAAACTCCTGCTGATGGACGAGCCGACCTCGGGCGTCGCCTCGTCCGAAAAACTCGTCATCATGGACATTCTCACCGCTGCGCTCGCAAACGAGAAAGTCACCTCGGTCTTCGTCGAGCACGACATGGATATGGTGGAGCGCTACGCCAACCGCGTCGCCGTGTGGAATGTCGGGAAAATCCAGAAGGTCGGTACGCCCGCGGAGGTTCTGGCCGACCCAAAGGTGCGGGAGCAGGTGATCGGGATATGACACCGATGCTGAGTTTCGAAAATGTTAATGTCGCAATCGCGGACGCGCCCGTGTTGCGCAACGTCAGTTTCTCACTCCAGCGGGGCGTCAGCGCCGCGCTGATCGGGCGAAATGGCGCCGGCAAGACCACGACCGTGCGCACCATCATGGGATTTACAAACGCAATCGGCACCGTTCGGCTAGATGGCAAGGATCTGGGACCTGTGCCGCCACACCACCGCCCGACGCTGGGTCTTGGCTATGCNCCGGAGGATCGCCGGCTGTTNTCGGCTTTCACGGTGGAGGAAAATATCCTGCTNCCCGGCCGTGTCGCGAAGCTCNATCCNGAAGAGACGCGGCGCCGGCTGGAACGGGCTTATGCGGTGCTGCCNGANCTNAAAGAACTCGCCAACCGTCCGGCGGGATCGCTCTCGGGCGGGCAAGGCAAGATGGTGGCGCTAGGCCGGGCTCTCATGCTAGGCACCCGGCTTCTCATTCTGGACGAGCCGTTTCAAGGCCTCGCGCCGGTGTTGGCACAGCGATACGCGGAAGCGCTGCGTCGGCTTCGTTCGCAGGACCAGGACATTACGTTGCTGATCACCGAGTCGAACCCGAAGCTGCTAGAGTCATTCGCCGACGTGACGCTCACGATTGAAAGAGGCGAGGTAGATTGTCGGTCAGGCTAATAAGCTGGCGATGCTGACCGCCTTTTTGCGACTGGGATCTTGAGGGCTGGGCTGGCTTTGCTAGCGCCACGATCGGCATGCACCGTCTCGGGCCAGCTCGATTCGCGCGATCCGCATGGAGGCCGCAAGCAGCGGGCTGGTCATCGACCGCGCCATCGAACCCGGCGTTCAGATCTTCGGCTGGGAAGTCGCCAACGCCGCCGCACTTGAGTTGGGACGCGGCGCGAGGCAAAGGGCGCTAGATGCTCTCGGCGCCTCGGAAACGCCACGCGCGCCGTCCGACCGTCTCGCAACCGCTGGCGGATCGGTTTCCTGGACGACGCATCGCCCTTCCCTCAAACGAGGCCGCGCGATTGGAGCCTGAAGGCTCATGTCGAACCCCCGCCCCTGTCCGCCGAAACAAGCGCGCCGTTCATCTACCCCCAAGCGACAGCAAACGCTGTGGTCAATCGGTTTCCCATGCAGATCTCCGGTCGAAGTGCCAATCGGCCGATCTATGGGAGATTATGATTAAAATCGGTCCTGGGACTGTCGACAGGTCAGTGCTTTAAGATGATAGCCTGCGCAATGAAAGATCGGCGAACTTTGACCATCACGCGATTCGAAAGAACTCAAAGCGGCTGATTCTGGCGAATTGGACCTCAGCGCTGGAAGCGGCCGGTCTCCTCCCGACCAACCGACGGAGAACATAGATGAGCAGGCTCTCGTTGCGGCCAGCCGGCAGCAAATCCTCAGACGACGCGGAGCGCTCTTCTATGCGAACTGACGGCGCCGATCGCCGTCATGTGTTAAAGGCCCTTACCGCGTTGGCGGGCGGCGGTGCATTGGCAACGACGGCCCTCCCCGTCGAAGCGAAAGATTTGAGCGACTTGCCGCCCCCCAGACGGGCACTGACCGGGCGCGACGAAACTGGCAAGTCGGTGTTCAAGTCCTTTGAAGTAACTTCTAAGGTGGTTGAGATCGACGCCAATCCGGGCCTGACATTCTATGAAATCTACATGACGGAAGGCGTGCCACAACTCACCGGCTTAGAACCCGACCCCATGCTAAAGGGGACGAAAGCCTTCCCTGGTCCGGGCGGCACGATGTTTCGGCTTATCTCGTATCCACCCAAGCGACCCGAGGGATGGAAGCCGCCGCCTGGCGTCACTTATGAAAGTGGGCTGAGGGAAATGTCGGAGAAGGTTTCTGGCATGGGCGACCATTTCGAACGTGGTGCCCCGGGTATGCACACGTCCGATACCATCGACTATGCAGTGGTGGTTCGTGGCGAGATGACGCTGGAACTGGACGACGGGCAGAAGCACCATCTACGCCAAGGCGATTGCGTGGTGCAAAACGGGACCCGACATCGCTGGCGCAATCCCCTGCCCGAGCTATGCCTCATGGCGTTCATCTCAATTGGTGGAAACCGAAACTAAGACTAAAGCCAAACATACAGGTCTGCGCGAACTCACTGCCAATCAAAAACCAGCAAACACAGCCATCTCATAGCCTGCCGCGAGATAGGCGACGTCAGTTTCGCGCGGGCAGAACAGGTTGGTCAGCAGCTTGATAGTCCCGCAATCGCAACGTCGTGTCGATCGTTGCTAGGGAGGAGGAAAAGCCGTGCCAGCAAAACCGGGAACGTTACCTCTTGAGGCCCATAGCTCACGAGCGGCACTGCGGGCCGGCCGTATGGATCGACGCGGTCGTCCTGAGGTCGATAGCGATATCGTGGGACGATATAATAATCCCAGGGAGTTGGACTAACTACGGGCACGGTGACGGTAAGCCTGACGCGTGGTTCACGAACGACTGTGGCCTTCCGCGCGTGAGCTGCTGTTTTGGCTGACCGATNTGAATNATACGCCGCCCTTTCGGTGAAGCTGCGCTTAGAGTCTCGGGTGGTTGAGCGATCTTCCGGGCCCGCCGTCGACTTGGCATTNAGGGGTTGAGTTTGCGGGACACCAGAAGGTTCGGTTTCCNGGACCGGCTGAGCGTTGGGCTCGGATGCATTTGCCTTGGGAATGATTGGAAATCGCTCCTCGAAGTTCTGTGCTCCAGCAGGATTCCCCTGTGTCACAGTCCACGNCGCGACTAATCCAACCGCCAGTCCTGAAAGAAGACGCNTGATGGCCTCTCAAACAGAGCAATAATGCAAGCTCATCGCCGCCTGTTCCTGCGGAAGTCGTTCCCGATGCGCTAAGGTCAACATGGGTTTAGAGGTCGCCGCGTACACGCCCGCAGCCGGTGCAATTATCGCCTCCGGTTCGGTTAGGCGGGCGGCGACGATGACTTGCAGTGTCGTGGCCGCTCATCAATCCGCATCCGCCGGATACTCCCAACATGCCGGGCACCCAATGAACGGCCGTTGCCGCAATCGTATCCGCCACGTCGGCGCTGCCCTCATTGGCGGGCCTTCATCAGCAGATTCCTTCGGGTGACAAAGTGGGCTGAGCAATGTGCCATGAATAACTGGTCCTTCGATCACCTCGCCGGCGCGAACCAAAAACGAGTGTAGCTCGCCTCCAAGACGCGCGTCGCAAGCGGTGTCAGTTACTCTCCCAACGACAGGTACTTCGGCGGCGTGGGGACGGCGGCCATTCCTTATAGTTTCAGCCGCTTCCAATCCAAGCTGATGGCGCGAGTCAAATAACCGGGAGGCAACGTCGCCATTACGATCAAGGCGGCTGTTCGAGCAAGATGACAGCAGCCCGGTGATCCGGTCCGACCGACGCCAGAGCACGCGATCAAGTCAATTCCGACGCGAAAAGATAGCCGACATTTAGGAAGTAAAAAGAAAGAGGCCCCGAAAGGCCTCTCTTGCCTAGTTACCAGCGTCGATAGCCGCGATGCCAGCCGTAGCCTCGATGGTAGCCGTATCCACGATAGTAGCCGCGACGATACACGGGGACTGTGCGGACACATCCGCGCGGGCCACATACCAGAGCGACCGTCTCAACGTTCGAAGCTTGGGCCGTCAAGGGCGCGATCGGCATCGCGGAGGCGCTTGCTGACGTAAGCGCTGCGCCGCCAAGAGCGACCAGTGCAACCAGTGCGAATTTCAGTTTCATCTAAGTTCTCCCTTGGAGCGGATCTCCGCCTGGAAACCTAGAAGGATCTCCCTGAACAAAAGATGAGCAGCCGGATTAATTCGCCGTAATGAAACGGCAGCGGAAATCGGTCACTGGTAATGGAGAGAAGAAAGCACGCCACCGGGCACACCGCTCCGCTCGTGAACGGCGCTCGGGTGCTTGATGTGGAATGATAGATCCGCTTGCCGGAGCCTTCCGAGATCGAGATCTGGCTCATACGCCACAACTCGACAGTTCAAGGACAGAAATTAATGTCCTGCGTCACAATGCTTAGAGCTAAAATATCTGATCGGGCCTTGTGGTAATAATCAGCTAAACGCACCAAAGACCTGGGCTAAGCACGATCCAGACGATCCTAGCCAATTCGTTTCCGCTGGGCATCGGATACTTATCGCTAGTGATTGCGCTTGTGCCCGCAATCGTTTTTTACGTTCATCACCGTGAGCGCGTCGAACCGGAGCGGTGTATTCCAGTCATTGCTTTCTCTTGGCGTTGATTGTTGGTGGGGTCGGGATGGGATACTTGGGTCTGTAACTCGGGCTAGAGCTGGCGTGTAAAGCTCCGGCCCAGGCAATCTGTGCAGACTTCGGGCATTCTTGGTACAGGGCCGATCCTTAATGGCTGTGGGCATTTTCCTCGTTGGACTCGCGACATCTTTAGTGCAGCCGAGGACAAGGTCTTAGCGCTACGAAACCACGCCCTTGGCACACTGATCAGCGCCAAACCATATACACGAACACAGGCCGATCGGCGCCGCGACCGGGAGACTTAGCACAAACACCCGGCCGCGACTTGCCATCAACAGCCGCTACGGCAATCGCCAATGACCACTTGCACGATATTACGAGTGTGCGCGGCCGCCGATCTCTCTGTCTATCAAAAGGTTAAGCCAGGTCATAAAGCTTAATGCGCGACTTCGGTTGATACGTGCGGTCTCGGCTTTATCGTCGATCGCGGTCGATGACCCTGCTATACGCCTTGCGCGATTAGGGTGGTCACCGCCGAACTGGCGACCCGCCCCAACACCCGGCAAAAAATCGTGAGATCGTCACCGAAAAACGTAATACGCAAACGGCGGGGCCTGCCCACACCAGGTCAAGTGTCCCCTGTTACAGCCATCCGCTTGTCAGCGCAGTTGCGTGAAATCGTGGGTGCTTGGGCCGCGAAACAGCCTGACGAACCCAGCCGTTCGGAGGCCATACGCCGTCTGATCGAGCTGGGGCTTACGGTCAAATCGAAAGCGAAACAGCCGTCAGCGGCGCGGGCGCATCGCGCCAAAGAGCTGGCCAGAACGACGATCGAAGCAATGATTGATCCTTCAGCTCCGTTCGAAGAACGCGCTGAGCGCAGGCATCAGCTCACGAAGGGACCGGCTGAATTTCGCGGAGCCCGCATCGACCTGCCCAAGGCCACAGGAGAACAATAGCTTTCGTTTTGGCCGAAGGATTACAAAATGATCAATAAGGAGCTGCCGGAGCCGCCGACTGAAGATCAGCAGCTACGCTGTCAGAGCTGCAGCGCCGTCCCTCGGTTGGCTCAACGTATCCTCGACCCTAACACCGGCAGGACGTTTCGCTTGTATCGGTGCCAATGCGGCGAGAGCATTTGGGAGGAGTAGCCGCCGACGGCGCGTCAACGGCTTAGCGCTGGAAAACTACCTTGCCGCCAACTATCGTCACATCGGCTCTAATGTCTTTGATCTGATCTTCCGGCACGCTCATGTAGTCCGCCGAGAGAACGACGAGGTCGGCCAACTTTCCTGCCTCAAGTGTGCCTTTGCGTCCTTCTTCGAACATGTAATGCGCAGCCGCACTCGTATAGAGGCGCAGCGCCTGCTCGCGACTGATCGCTTCGGACGCCCCGTAGACACCTCCGCTGGGATCTTTCCTGGTGACCATGATGTATATATTGAGAAGCGGGTTGATCGGGTTGACTGGAAAATCAGTTCCAGCTCCGAGATTTTCAATCCCCATCTTCTCGATCAAGGTCTTTGTCGGCACCGCCCGATCCGCAGTCGCTCGGCCGAGGAACCGCTCCACTGTCGCAGCCTTGTCCCACATGAACACGTTTTGAAAGTCGATGCGGACTCCGAGCCGGTGGGCCCGCTCCATCTGCTCGGGCCTGATCAAACTCGCATGGATAAGGATAAACCGCCGATCGCGGATCGACTTCTCCTTGTCGGCAGTCTCGAATGCCTCAAGTACGTGGTCGATACCCAGATCGCCCACCACGTGCACGCCCACGCGCCAGTTGTAGCGGTTGCAGATCGACACCAGTTGCTTCAATCGCTCGGGCGTCTGCTGCGCAATGCCGTGATAGTCATCGTGGGAATCGGGATAGGCCTCGCGCATCAGCGCCGTCTTCAGCGTCATGCCACCATCGTAGAAGATCTTGATCCCGGCGAACTTCAGCCAGTCGTCACCAAACCCGGAGGATGCGCCGTTGCCTGAAATCATGGCCTCCCACGCAGACATGTCCGCGGGCGGCTGCGGGCGGAACATCAGACCCACGCGAAGAGTGGCATCTCCGGAGCGAGCAAGGTTCTCAAGCGTCCGGATGTCCCGGGCTTCCGTCGCACCCTCGACGGTGCTCGTGATTCCGAAGCTATTTAGGACGCCCTCCGCGATCTTGAATTGTCGGATCTCATCGTCCTCAGTCCAGGGAGGCACGGCTTTTTCGACGGTATCGATCGCGGTCTCGACCAGGACCCCGGTCAACTCCCCGGCGGCGTCCTTCTCGAACGATCCGCCACTCGGATTCGGTGTGTTCTTGTCGACGCCAGCCCTCTGCATCGCGAGGCTATTTGCCATCGAAAAGTGACCGACGGTGCGCAGGTAGACCGGATTGCTCGGAGCGACACTGTCGATTTCCTGTTTGGTAAGATAGCGCTTCTCCGCCAGCTGCGAAGGCGGATGCCATGCGCCGCCGACGATCCACTCGCCGGGCTTTTTCTTGGCAACGAAGGTTTTGATTGCATCAAGTGCCTCGGCAACGGTCTTTGCCCTGCTCATGTTCACCACGTAATCCGAGAGCCCGGCGGCCTTGAAATGCGCATGGGTATCGATCAGCCCGGGAATAGCGGTCTTTCCGGCCAGGTCGAGAACGCGAGTCCGCGGACTAATAAGGGCTGTGATCGAACCCTTGGTTCCTGTGGCGAGGATCCTGCCGTCTTTAACGGCCAGTGCCTCCACAATGGATGATTGCTCATCCATGGTTAGGATCTTTCCGTTCGTCAAAACCAGATCGGGCGAATTGAAGTCCCGCTGCTGCGCGTGCGCGCCGGCCAGACCCAGGGTAGCTCCTAGCAGGACCAGAAGTTTTAGCTTCGTCATGAAGGTTCAAGCCTCTTGTCATTCGTTACGAACAATAGTTGGAGAGTTGTAGAATGCATCTGTTTTTGTGGTGAGGATCGGGTTTCGTGGCTTAAACGGACACTCACCTCAGTTGTGCCAGCGGCCCGCACCGCGGAGCTGGACATTTGACCGACGCACCAATCACGGGCTGAAACCCTAGCTGCTTCCGCCCGTTAACTCAGTGTTCCGGGGACTGCATGTCCTCGGAAGCATGCCACTGTTGCGTTGGAGTTCCCGTGCCTGCACCCCGCGCCTACTGGAAGGGCTATTTGAAGCTGTCCTTCGTCGCCTGTCCGATCGCGCTCTACCCGGCAACCTCCGCCGCGGAGCGGCTCTCGTTCCGGCAGGTCAACCGGCGCACGGGCCATCGCCTCAAGCACAAGCTGGTCGACTCCGTAACCGGCGAAACCGTAAATTCTTCAAATAAGGCCCGGGGTTACGAGGTTGGCGACAGCGAGTTTCTGCTGGTTGAGGACCGAGACCTTGAGCGGGCCCGCAGCGAGCGCCCGCCGCCGGGCGCGGTCGCCCTCGTGGAAGCGCCGAGCCCAGACAGCCCGCCGACGGTGCCCGCGGGTCTGCACGAGCTAGACGAGGAACAAGTCGCGGACGATCCCTCCGACGAGAGAGACGAAGAGCAGGAGATCGCGGCTCTTCGTCCGCAGAACACGCGCACGATCGAGATCGAGCGTTTCCTGCCAGCGGGCCAGATAGACGGGCGGTATTTCGAGAAGCCATATTACATCGTGCCGCGAGAGGAGATCGGGCAGGAATCGTTTGCGGTAATCCGCGATGCGATGACCCGCCAGAACGTCATCGGGCTTGGGCGCCTCGTCCTGTCCTCGCGCGAGCGGCCATTTCTCGTGGAGCCAATGGGCCAGGGGCTTCGCGGCGTGACGCTCCGGTTCGCGCACGAGGTACGCGGCGCGGACGATTACTTTGGTGACATTCCGGAGATGAAGCTTCCAGCCGAGATGATGAAGCTCGCGCAACACATCATACGGACGAGATCGGGAGAATTCGATCCGTCCATGCTGGAGGATCACTACCGAAACGCCCTCGTCCGCATCTTGCGCAAGAAGGAGACGAAGCGCCTCGCGCATCATGCCGCCCCGGTCAAGCCCTCCCGCGAGAACGTCATCAACCTCATGGACGCGCTCCGGCGCAGCATTGCCGCCGAGCAGCCAACTAAAGCAGCCACCCGGCCTGGAGTGCGCAAATCTTCCGGGCCGAAGCGCCCAGCGCGGGCTCGCACCCGGCGCTAAAACGCTCGTTCGACGTCGGAGCTCGGTTGCGCCTTAGAGGCTTTGCAAATCATGATCCGGGGTCCCGCGAAACCCTGATCATGCAGTCGGCAACACAGGGCAGCAAAGCAGGAGGACGTGTTTGTGACGGAGATTAGCATCTGGTGCAACTGCGGTAGGCAAGCCGCACCCGCCCTCTGTCCCCGCAGGACGCAACTGTTGCTGTCAGAGATCGAAGCGCTTCATCACTTGGTTTCCGGAGGAGTGGGGTTAAACTAAACCGCCGGCCGCCCACCCGGGACCGTTCATGGTACAGAACGAGGTGGTCGTCGCGCAGCGTGTCATGTAGCGCTGGCCTCCGACTATCCTAGTGCATGGCTAAGTCTCGTATTCGGCAGCTTTGAACGGGAGCGAGGTTGAGGCAGACCGGGTCTTTCGAAATGCGTCGATTGGAGGCGTTGAGCACACCATCTTCGTCGGTGTTGCAATGACGTTGTTCGCCTACGATCTGCCGAAGGCCAGCAGGTTCGCGAACGCGCCGGCTTGGACAGACCTCGTCCGTGCCCACGCCCAACCTGTTCGCGCCGACGATCAGTTTCATCGCGGCCGGCGTCTGTTGGCTAAGCCATCATCGGCGACTCAGCTTCGCGCCGCAAGGCGGCCGCGGCACTGTCTTCCTCAATCTGATCTTCCTGCTACATTGTCATGCTTCCGGTGACGAATGGACTTCACGGCGTGTATCGGCTCGATAGCGTCGTTGCTTCCATTTGAGAATAATTCCGGGTTGAATGCGCTGCTATGGGTGTTGGCGCTGCGAGGTCGCCGCAATCCGGAGTTGGCAAGCGCGATCTTCCGCTCTTCGCATTAGGGTTCGGAACGGTGATGGCCGTCGTCGCGCCGTTCAATGCGCAATTCAGATAGTGCCTGGCGTTTGGCGCGCCTCTGGCGGGCTGGTTCGCGGCGCGGCATTCGCGGGGAACGAATTAGAGCTCTAGGTCTGCGAAAGGCGGCTTGCGCGTCGGACGGAGCCTACTCCAGTCGGTACCGATCTCTGCTGTCTATGATAGAAACGGACATGCCGCATCGGGGTAGGTACTTCCCGTTTGACGCAACTCGGAACACGTTTAGAAATCCGGGGAGGTTTAGCGTCGACCGATGCTCTCTCCGCGCGCCGTCCCTCGCTTGCTCCAGGCCCTAAGGTCCGCCATGACTTTGATGGTCGCCGCAACGACCAGCGCGCAAAGCGCCGCTTTCGACACGGTCTCCATCGTCCCCTCAATCAGAATGCAATGGACCACACTCCCTACCACGATAACAATCGCGAGGAGCGTATGGGCGATGCGCCATGTTCGCAGTCGCAGTCCCAAACGCCCACGGAGTGCAGCCAGTAGCGCAACGGCGAAAATTGCCCACATGGCGACCACACCCCAGGGGGAGAACGGCGTTGGCGATGAGAAGAGAAGGGCGTCAATCATGTCCGGGGGACTGGTGATCCAGAGGCCACCGACGTGGATAACCACAGCCATGACCAGTGCGCCTCCAATCCAGCGATGTGCACGCCGCCCAATACGGGCCGACAGTCCCGGTAAGTATCCGCCAATCAGCAAAGGCTGAAAAAGCATGATGCCCAGTGCGATAATTCCTGCAAACCCGGCCAGTATGTAAACCGGATCGCGCCATGCGAGCAGTGGGCTTGCCGCCGCAGCGGCGATCGGCACGCAAACGCCTGCTGTAACGGCCACCCAGATCAGGGTCACCTGGGCCCATCTCCATCCCTTCGGCCGCAAATCGTCAGGCCGGCTGAAGCACGAAATGCGCCTCTAGCGCGGTATCCTTTGCGCTCCGCATCACCGGACGTAGAAAGACGGTTTTAAATTCACCGCTGTCATAGGCTAGGTGACCATGCGGTTGGCCAAAAATGGGAATAATTCGCGGCATCTCAAGACGGAATGCCCCGTTGTTGTCGGTGAGCGTGGCTCCATGACTCTGCGGCTCATGCTCCTGCCCTTCGGTCGTGTGCGCCCAGATCTGGACGCGCTGCCCGGCAAGCGGAGCCCCATCGCCTGCGCGCCGTACGGTGCCACTCATCCAGAAGCCACCTCTGCCGATCCGATCCACGATCGGCGCGCCCTCGCGGTAGTTGTTGGACCCACCCGGCATCGAAGGGGTCGCTGCGAGACCTTCCCCGCGGGCCGGCAACAGGAGCCCAGAAACCCCGGTCGCTAAGACGGACGCGCCAGCGGCGAGGAGGTGGCGGCGGTTGAGTACGACGTTGGTCATGTAAATACCTCGTTGGCGACCGTGCAGTTGCTGTGTCGAGAGTACAACAACAAGAACGAGGCGAAGAGCGTGATAGCTCGCAATAACAGTGTTGTGAACGCGTGTGCCGGCCGCTCAACGGCGGCGGGCGGATCGTCGACATTCACAATCACACGCCACCTTCAGCGCGCTGTATAAGTCCGCTTCTCACATCGCGTCATCGATGAGGATGGTCTTGACGAGCGGTTGATCGAGAACCATCGGCGTCTCGAAATCCTAAGTTCGGCTGGCGCCATTGCTGCCCGCGATCAGCTTGCGCCATTTTCACGTGTTCAAGGTGATTTAGAATGCTTGTTCATCTCTATCGGATGCTGTAGGTCAGCTTTCTTGCTCATGGTCCGTGGCTGTGCACACTCCACTAATCAATTGTAGGAGGTAAAATGGCCAAGACAGCCGCAAAAACTGGCAAAAAGCGCACTCGAATTCAGTACACCAAGGATGACGTTCGAGAGCTAAGAGCACACTCAAAGGCGCGAACGCCTGTATCGAAAATCGCCAAGGTGATGAGGAGAACGGTAGGCTCACTACGCCAGAAGGCACTTAGGCTCGGCATCGCGTTGGGGCATCGTCGCTAAGGATCCTTGCTTTTATAGAGAATTCTCAGGAGACCTCGTCATGCTGAATGATCGAGAGAACATTCTGAATGCGTTACGCGAGAAGCCGCTGAAAGTGTTCGAGCTCATGAAGCGTGCCAATATCCCAAATCAGGAGGCCTGCCAAACCCTCCTGTTGAGAATGCGTAATGAGGGATTGATCAAATTTGATATCCACGGCGGACGATGGCAACTCAGGTGATCTCGGCGAGGCTGCAACAGAACTCTGCTTCTACCGCTTGATGGCAGAGACAAGGCGCTCGACTACAGGCTGTATTGCTTACACCCTTAGCCAAGCCATGATGATCGATCTGCCCAAACCAATCTGACCCGCGCTCGAACGGTGCCTTCTGCGGCAATGGGATCCGTGCCGCCAAAATAGACCTATGAGCAGCGAGGGTTGAAAAGCCGCTTCGTCGTGCCCTGGCCTCGCGCTGACTTGCTGCGCCTGCAGGCGTGACCTAGGCTTGCGGCCGGCGAACGTGAAACCAGTTCCTGCTAGCTCGTCGGCTTCGAGGGAGGAAACAATGAAAACGCTCATAGCAACCGCCGCGATGGCTATCGGCATTGTTGCTAACGTAGCAACTGCCGGTCCGTTGCCCGAGGCAAGGCCGGATGACGTCGGTTTCTCGCAACTAGGACTGACGCGGCTTGACCAATTCTTCGCCCGCGAGATCGCTGCCGAGCGTGTGCCCGGCGCGGTGGTCGCAATAGCGCGGGACGGAAAGCTCGTCCACTACAAGGCCTACGGTCAACTTGATCCGACTCAAGCCAAGCAGATGCCCCTGGACGCCATTTTTGCGCTTGCGTCGATGACCAAGCCGATGGCGGCGGTCGCCGGTCTGACGCTCATGGAACAGGGCCGACTGCCTCTACAAGCCAAAGTCGCGGAGTACTATCCAGCGTTCTCCGACATGAAGGTGGGTGTCCAAGAGCCGGACGGATCCCTGAGATTTGAAACACAGGCTTCACCAATCTACATTCACGACCTTTATCGCCACACATCCGGGCTGATGTATGGAGGACGCCCGGACAGCTCGAGCCCCGTCGCGCGTCTGTACCCGGACGGGACGGCGCCGGCCATCGAAGGCGATACACAAGCCTTCATCGATCGCATTACGAAGCTGCCGCTGGCGCATCAGCCGGCCACCGTTTTCGAGTACGGGTTCTCGATCGACGTGCTGGGTGCGGTCATTGAAAAGGTAAGCGAACAGCGCCTCGGCGAGTACCTAGCTGCCAACGTGTGGCAGCGACTCGGCATGAAAGATGCCACCTTCCACCCGACCGAAGCGCAGCGCCCTCGTCTCGCCCGCCCTTTTCCCAACGATCCGCTGACGGGCAAGCCGCAGGAGATCAAGCTGCTCGACACCCCGACGACGTTTGACTGCGCCGGAGCCTGCGCGTTTGCCACTGTCGGCGATTACTTGCGCTTTGGACAAATGTTGCTCAACGGCGGTGAACTTGACGGCCAGCGCGTTCTTGGGCCCAAGACAGTGCATCACATGATCTCCAACCACCTCGGCCCAGAGATCAAGAACAACGTCGCCAACGTGGAGCCACATCGCGGTGGCTTTGGTTTCGGCCTGGGGGTTGCGGTCCGTACGAGCGAGGGCCTGTCATCGGTGCCAGGCAATCCTGGCGAATTTACCTGGAATGGCGCCTATGGCACGCAGTTCTTCTGTGATCCGAAGGAGCGTCTTGTGGTCGTCATAGGAACCGCAGCGCCTGGCGAACTCCGTAAGTACTACCGTGAGCAAATCCAAGACGTGGTTTATGGCGCGATCGTGCACTGAGAGCAGTGCTCTTGACTGCCGAGCCTGCACCGCTTCTGCTCGAGCGTGTCGCTCGTACCGGCCACGCTGGCAAGATCAAAAAGAGAGCGCGCTCCAAACACCAAATTTGCCGATGTGCTGGCCATTAATACCAGCATGCTCGAGCAGATGCTGATCAAATTGCGACTGTTTCCTTACGAGTCGGCCTGGTAACGGAGACACCAGCGCTTGGCGGATCGACCATTCTAGTCATCACGCCCGTTGTCAAACATGCAGCGCCAGCGGCGCCCACAGCCGATGTCATCGTTCTTGGTATCAATAGTGCATTTGATCGACTTCGCAAATACGCCGCAGTACCCCCCAATAGCGCAGTCACTGAAGTCGACGCCGCCTTCGACTTTAGCTTTATGCAGCAACTCCGCCATTGCCCGGCCTTCACCGAAGGCTTGACCAGACTGTGCCCGGCGCTTGTTCTCAGAGTTGATCCGGCATTTAATGCTCGGCAGTGCAGCGCGAGGGTTCGAATGATCCAACGCCATGTTCGAATACTGGTCGCAATGCAAGTTCCTGGCTTCAACGACGAACACGCCACCTCGTGCTTCTTTAGGCACTACTCCGGCATCGAATAAAAGCGCCGCAGTTGTAGCGGCGACGCTGGTCGAGTCGCCGCTAAGTGTAACTGAACCGGACACAGCTGGAGACGTTGAGAAACCCGAACCGAGAGAGACAGTGAGGACCGCTTTCAGGACTCGGATCCTTGTTGACTGTGTCAGCTGAGATCTCCGGAAACGAATAGCGGCTCAACATCACAGAGCCGGACCTGGGCCTGAACGGCTTTTTCGATCTGATCGCCTAGAGCTGGTAACAGTAGCCCTTATCGGCGAGTGTTTAATCGCATTGGCGAGGTACCAGCGATCAACTTCGTTTGTCCATACTATACGAGGGTCAGGCCCGAAAAGTCGAACGAGCAAGGCGGGTTGGTTAAGGAGGGGCGCGCCGTCTCAAAGCGCGCCCGTCAGAACCCCCGAGCCCCGCTTTGGACGGGACTTCTTATCTTTTGGGTAACCTCGCATACATTTCAGGTCCTCGGCCCTCTGACGGTATTCCGAAGCAAGCTCTCCGTTCTCATTTCTGGCCCGCCGGTCAGTTGCCAGATCTGAGATGAGCGCGCATTCGGATGCGGAGCATTCGAGTTTTTCGATTTCCGTTTCGATGTCGAACATGGCTCCCATCCATGTATCTCGCCGTCCAGCCGCGCTACTAAATGGCGGTCTACTCGTGTCCGGACAGTTCACTTCCGGACACAAAGCTTAAAGAAAGATTTGTCTGTGAATAATGTGGAAAAGCGGACGCCGCGACTTGCCTTCCCGGGAATGGGTTGCGGTAAGGGCGTCCAACGTGACGGCGGGGGAGATCGGCCCTACCGAAATCGGCAGGTGCAATCATGGGTCAAGGAGAACCGCAACAAGAATAGCCCTGTCTGGAACGGGGCGCCGGACAGGGCTTCGTTAGGGATAGGACGGACCCATGGCTGAGCGACGCAGACGGAAATTACGCTGTGCCGCTTCATGCACTCTGTGCGCTGGCTAACGTTTAGCCGAAGTCAACGCCACTGCGAGTTTACATTTGCCCATGAACGCATTGTTTGCGCGTTAACGCTTACCTGGTCGGCGAGACCTCACGACGAGCGAGCCGGGCTTATTTTTTAAATAACGTCGGGCCAGTAGTGCTTTTTTTATCCGCTGCCGCAGCTCGACTATCTCGCAAAGCTGCGCATCAAGACTTGCTGCAGTCGTCAATAGCTGCTGGTGGAGAGTATCCAGTTTGATCATCGGTAACCCAAAACAACGCTGCTACTACAGCCTTCAGGCTTAGCCTTTGACTCCTGACCGGGAGATGAACAGCTCGCTTAGCCGATGCACCAAAGCGCGGGCTGCACGGCCTTTGTGCCCTCAGCGAACTCCATCCAGGCGCGGGCGTTGCCAAAAAGCTCGTCCTAAGCGGCCGCTGGGCGAGCTGAGGGAGGGCCATGGCAATTCTCAGACAGAAATATGCTGGTCGGCAGGTGTGCTCGCTGCAGGCGCTCCGAAATGGTCCGCTAGGGGACAAAGGAACTCCTTCGCAGATTAGAGATACGGAGGCTTCTAAACTGATGTGACTGTGCCTTGCTTTTACTTCGACCTCGTAATTGGAAGAGAATGCCGCGAAGCGGAGTGATCCTGGAACCGAGGACGCCGCCGCGAAAAAGCCGACAGCCTCACAGGCGAGTTGGCTATTGTAGTCCCGAGCTGAAATGTTATCGAGCGATCCGTGTTGTGGACGAAAACGACCCCGAGACCTACCGCACGCCCATCGAGCCTTAGCTCCGTGCCGTTAGCGGCGCTCGACCGAGTCCCAGAACCTTCCAAATAGCTGCGCAATGGACGTGAAGCTTAACGCGCGACTTCGTTGGTGCGTGCACGCTGGCAGATGCTCTGTGCAATGCGCGCCCCGGGCTTTGAGGCGCTGTCCACAGGCAAAAAAAAGACCGTCCGGTTTCCCAGACGGCCTTTCACCCGATGAAGCTGGATGCAATCAAAGGCGGTCATAAGTGTTGCAAAATAAATTCAACACGTCCCGGCTTATGGGGCGGGCGAATCGCCAATGATTTGTGCCGCCGACTGTTCCGCGAGAGACTCCGCAGGTTCCTCCGCGGGCGGCTGTTCGGATTCAGGGTTGGCGGGCGGCGGTGCTGCCTGTTGTTCGGTCTGGGCGAGTGCTCCTGGCTCGGGAATGGTTTGCTCCGTGCCGGCGTTGCCTTCAATTTCAGTCATCGTTTCCTCTTTTATTGGCGGCGAGGGATTCGCCGCTTCATCTTCTCACGCGTGTGCTGTGAGAACCTTGAAAGGTGATGTCGCGTTGGGGCTCGTATAGCGCGACAATATGGGTGGGAAGCGCGACATCAGCTTTGCCAGTCGCTGTCGCAGCGTGACGATCATCGCCGCGAAGATTGTCGTGCGCAAGAGAGCCGATCTGAAAAAATGTTTTATATTTTTCGGAAGCGACGGTTAACTGAGTCACCTGCCGCGTCGGCGTTGCTTGACTTGGATCAAGTGACACATCGAGGTCGCGTGCCGTACCCTCTCCAGCAAGCGAGATGAGATGCAATGTCAATTTGCAAATGGCACCCACGGGTTCTGTTTGCACGGTCGGAAGTGGCTGCATTCGTTTGACAGACTAGCTGTGGGCAGCTGCGCCTAACAACTCCGATTGCAATGACCTTCGCCGCCGCTTAGGCTTGCGTGGAAATCCGGGAGGAAAGTGCATGGAAATCCAGGCTTTCGGCTACCTTGGCTTGGGATCGTCAAATCTTGACGACTGGGCTGCGTTCGCTACCTCGACCATCGGCATGCAGTCCGTCGATCGGGCCAGCTCGATGCGCGCGTTCCGGATGGACGACCGCAAGCAGCGGCTGTTCATCGACCGCACCATCGAACCCGGCGCCCAAATCTTGGGCTGGGAAGTCGCCAACGCCGGCGCACTTGATCTGCTCGCCACCCGTCTCGAAGACGCCGAGGTTGCTGTAACACGCGAACCGGCGGCGCTGGCCGACCAACGCTGCGTAACGGGGCTGATCTCCTTCGCCGATCCTGCTGGTAACCGCTTGGAGGCCTTCCACGGCGCCCACATCGCCGAGGCCACGTTCAAGCCCAGCCGCGACGTCTCCGGTTTCCGCACCGGTCCGCAGGGTATGGGCCATACCCTTTTGACGTTCCCTGACATCGCCGCTGCTTTGGCCTTCTACAAGGACCTATTGGGCTTTCGCATCAGCGACTTCATTGTCGCGCCATTGAAGGCCTATTTTATGCACGTAAACGCCCGCCATCACAGCGTTGCCCTGGTCGAGGCGCCGGTGCGAAGCATGCATCATCTGCTCGTCGAGTACTATCAGCTTGACGATGTCGGCCAAGGTTATGACCTGTTGCAGAGTACCCCAGAGAAAATCGTTGCCACGCTCGGCCGCCATCCGAACGATTTGATGACGTCGTATTATATGCGCACCCCGTCCGAGATTTACGTTGAGTGCGGCTGGGGTGGCAAAGAGATCGAAGACTCGACACCGCCGATGGAAATTACGACGGTCGGCAGCTTCTGGGGCCACAAGGGCCTGTTTGAAGATATCGGAGCGCCGCCGTCGGCTGTGCCGGATATGGGTACACGTCGCGCGCCCGTTCAGGTCATGGAAGGCAATTACCAACGGATGGCCGGGATCTGTCCTTGGTGGGACGCGACGCGACGGAAAGGGCGCTAGATGCTCACGTAGCAGCGCTGCCGAAAGGCGACGACGGGCGGACCCACCGTCTCGCCGGCGCTACGGCCAAGATAGCTGAAGGCCAATCCGGCCCAAACGACCATTATGACTGCCCCGAGCGCTCTGGGGCAAGTTTTGACCCTTGAAAACGGGCGCCTTGCAGGTCGCCGCCAGACTTCCGCCGTTGTTTGATTTTTTTAAAAAAATGCAAATCCGGTGCTCAACATTTTGGGTCAGCCCCATATACCACTGAATATTTCTGCGCGCGTTCTATCGACGCCGACAAATCCGTTTCTTTTCCCGGAAGCTTCCGGCTGTCACGGCACGAGCGTAAGAGGTGGAGATGTGACGGCGGGCTGACCATGCCTGTTACAATTCGGGTCAAACCCTGGCGCAACGCGGCGATTGGGACGGAGCAGCCAGATGATCACAATTCCTCAACTAACCGCGCAAGCGCTGGCGTCGTTTCTATCGCAGGAAGCCGATGGACGGTTCGGTTTGCATTTCGAGTTGACGAAACTGCTGCCCTTTGCCGCCAAACTCGCAATGGAGTGCATCGGCAATAGTGATGCGCTTTATCATGATATTGAACATACAATGCTCGTGACGCTGGTGGGGCACGACATCCTGGTCGGACGGTCGCTGCAACGGACCACCACCGCGCCGGACTACGCGAACTTCATTCTGGCCTGTCTCACCCATGACATTGGCTATGTCCGCGGTATAATTCAGGGCGACGAAGATGGCACCTATGTTGCGGACGTTAGCGGACGTAAGATCACATTGCCGGTCGGATCGTCGGACGCTGCGCTCGCGCCCTACCACGTCGATCGCTCAAAACTCTACGTTATCGAACGTCTCGACCCGGTTGAGGAAGTCGACGCGGCTCGAATTGCCCGAGCTATCGAATATACGCGTTTTCCCTACGGCCCGCCAAACAATGAGATCGACGACCTCAATGAGGAGGAAGGATTGCTGCTGCGCGCTGCCGATCTGATCGGCCAGCTTGGCGATCCAAACTACATCAGGAAATCGAACGCCTTGTTCCACGAATTTGAGGAGATCGGACTGAACAAGACGCTAGGCTATGCCACACCAGCGGACATCGTTTATAAGTTCCCGCAGTTTTACTTTACTAGCGTCGCGCCGCAGATCCAACTGGCGATCCGGTATCTCAACGTGACCTCCAGGGGTCGTCAATGGATCGCTAACCTCCACAGCAACGTTTTTCGAGCTGAACGCGAGGTTAACCTATCGGGGCCGCAGAGGTAGAGATCGCAAGCAGTCAATAGGGCACGATCCCAAGGAGCATTTTGACAGTTTTACTGGGCAGATGGTTTGATGCCGTGAGCGCCATCCAAGTGCGGCGCATTCAACCGGGATTTTGAGACACGGAGCCGCGACTTCAACGCACCGCGATCCCGCATTTTCATTGCCACCTGCATCGGGCGCCTTTCTCCCTTCACCTGAGCGGCTGGCCATTTCTGGCAAGCCTTTAACCGAGCCTTACCGCCACCCCCAAGTCAGCTTCGAAGCCTGGCGATCGGCGACGTCCATGTGCCTTGACCGGGCCCAAGGACGACGACGGTAGCGCCTTGCCTCACGCGATCAAAAAGATCGATGACATCCTCGTTGGTCATGCGGATGCAACCGGATGATATGGCCTGGCCGATATATTCCGGCTGGTTGGTGCCGTGGACGCGGTACAACGTGTCCTTGTTGCCCTGATAAAGATAGAGCGCCCGCGCCCCCAGCGGATTAGCCGGACCTCCGGGAACGCGCGGGGGGTAGGGACCGAGCCGCGCTTGAATTTCAGGCGTCGGAATCCAATCAGGCCACGCAGCCATCTTGCCCACCGCAGCGACCCCGGAGAAGGCCAGCGCTTCCTCTCCCACCGCCACGCCGTAGCGGATCGCCTGGCCTTTCGGCAGGACGTAATAAAGATAGCGCGCATCCGTATCCACCAGGATTGTGCCCGGAACCTCCCTGCCCGGATAGTCGACGATGTGCCGGCGAAAGCGCTCGGGAATGTTTGCCTGCGCATAAGGCGTATGGGCCAGCAGCTGCCGGTCTCTGGGGGTCAGGCTCGCATCCGACGACGGCGCGAGCGTGGTTTGCATGCAACCGCCGAGCACGAACCCGAGAAGCCCCAGAAGCAATAACGCCGGCCTGAACCTTAGCACCGCCTGTACTCCAAAAGGTTAGACTCGCAACTTTTGCTTCTCGAATACTGCTCGAATCAGGGCGTCATAACCGCGGATCAGTATTAGCCATCGTCACCGCTCGTCGGGACGCATCGTTCAAGCTTGTAACCACGACAAGCCGTTTGACATCACCTTTTTGGAACGCCGCCAAGAACCTGTCGTAGTCCTTGATGGACACACAGCCGTTTGAATCCCCTGCGGATCCGAGCATATAGCTGTGCGCCAGCAAGCCGGCGCGTCCCAGCGTCGCGTTTGCTTCCACCGGAATCATGCGAAGCGCCTGAACTCCATGAAACAGTCGCTCCCGCAGTTTCAAGTCATAGATCGCGGGCGGGGTCGCTCCAACATTTCGCTCGTTGACGTGCGTCGGATCATCTTTCATTTTTCCCAATCCCGAATGCGCCTCGAGCTTCGAACCATTCGGCAGGTACACAGCCCGGGCTGATATGTCGTAGACCGCGGTGAAACTGTCGAAGCCGGATGATGTCAGGTCAGGCGTTTCAGTTTGAAAGCCTAGGTTAGGCGTGAGTGAGGCGAGCGTGATGCGAGCACGAAACAGCTCGGAAAGTTTTTGCAGCAATGTCCGATCGGCTCCTGCCTGGGACGGTTCGCTGTTCTGCAAAGCAAGCGCTTCGGGCGGGCGAGGCCTCGGAATGCGCGAAGCGGCTTCGATCGGCGCCGGGCCGGTTTTTTCCGAAAGCTGCGTCTGTGCGTTGCTTTCTGTCAGTTTCGAAGCAAGCAGAGGCTTGGCTTGTTGCAATTTCGCTTCGATCTCCGCAGGGCGGGATTGATTGAAGATGGACGACCCGCCCACCGGAGTCGGCGCTGTCGCGGGAGCGAAGCGCTCTTCGAAAAAAGTGGATGTATCCTCGGGCATGTCGGCATCGAAAACCGAAGTGAAGGGATCAAAGTGAGCTGTCCAAACCGCTGTCGCTAAAGCGGTCGCGATGGCTGCACAAACCAACGGAAATTTTCGCGGTGTTGGCGCCCCGCGATACACAGGCCGCTCAGCACTTGCTGCGCCGTAGCCCATAATCCCCCTTCTCGACGTCTGGCAAATTAACCCCATCCCCGACAGACCCGCCGAGACGCCGACCTCATTAGGAGGTTAAAGTAAGGCGTAATCTAGACCGCGAAGCCCGCTTAATGACGTGCCACAACGATCCAGTCAAAGGCGAGTCGGTGTTCTAACAATAACGTCTCCACTGCGGATCCCGCGTGCCGCCCAAGCCCCCCTCCGCGCCGTGGCGGTGACCAGCGAGGGGAGACCATGTCATGACAGACTTGGAATGGGAGGAGACTCCGAGGGCCCGCCCTGCCCTTCTGCAATAACCCCGGCGGCGCACGGGAAAGCGCTTTGCAACCGTTTCACGCGCTTGGGGTTCGACGCCAATCTTCCGCGCCTCGCAGCGGGCATGTTCGGCTGGCCTTGTGCGGCTAGCTTGAGTGTGCGGCAGTCCCCAATTCCATTGACCAGATGGTCTCGCGCTATCGACTCGAAGTGTGGCAAGTTTTGTCGGAAATACATGGTGGCGTCTTCTACGTTTGGCGCCAGCACTTCGACGCTGCAGGCTTGTCTTCCGCCCTTGTTCGAGATTTGAAAATGAAACGAGTAGGTGAGCGCCTCTGCGCCTTCAGGCGCCCGGAGTTCGCGGCGCATTTTGTCGTCCTCCCTTTGAGCCATGAAACAGGACAATTTGTATGTCCGAATTGGCTTTTCCTAAGGATGCTTTCTGGTAGAGGTGGTCCGAAGTCGTGTTGGACGTAAGGCACCGCCGCGCATATCAACTCTCCACACGCGGAGAATGTAAGGCCGCATCCGCATGTCTGTTCGGTCTTCGACACTGAGCGAAGCCATCAACTGCCTGCTCCGTTAAACCGTGATCGATTGCTGAGCCTGAAATCCGGGAGCTGAAGCAATGGCAAACGATTGTTTAATCTGGGAGTCCGCTGTGCATCCCCGCCAAACTACGAGAGCAAAAAGCTCTTACCGGTTCTTGCGGTTCTTGCTCGCTCCGTTCGGTTTGGCGGGAGCGGGGTCGATTTATTCCAGCTTGCTATCTGCAAGCAGGTAAGCAGATCGACATAGCTATCACTGCCGCCAGCAGTGGCCTCGCCCACGCATTCGTTTCGAACGGCATCCGAACTCGTTAGCCAAATAGTGTTCAGCTGCTGTCGTGCATCATTTTCGTCCCGCATGCATGTGTCGTAGGTTTGACCTGCCCTGTCTGCTCCCACGCCCGCCCTGCACGTCGCCTCACATTGAGCTGAGGGACCTGATCACTCACGGGAAATGTCGATTGGCTTCCCAGCATGGCCATAGTTATCAGAGCGATCTTCATGAGGACCTCCGGCGCACCGCGAACTGACGTCTGGCGCAATAGGCGGGCTGATCGATCTGGATCAACCAAGGCAAGCAACGATTTGAACGCGGGCCGACCGTAATGGCGCATCTGTTCTGATAGATCGACGGCCATGCGCCCACGAAACCAGCGCGTCCCCGAAGGCCAGGACCGCTGTGGCTCTCAAAACTAAACAAGAACGGAAAGCCGTTTCTATCCGGTTCCATATGTACTTCGACGCGAGTAATGAGGAGACGAATTTCATCGGCATTCCACTCATCAGCCTCACCGCTTGAGAAAGCTCCACGCCCGAGTCAGAGACCGAACCTGGGTCGCGGCGCAGATTGCTGAGTTTGGTGACTTGCGCGCGTTGATTTTGATTACATTCTGGGAACTCGACCTGCTCCGCATCAAAGCGTTGGCTTTTGAGGTCTGGATCATCGATATGCAGATCGGTCTCGTCGACGTTCTATCGCTGGGGAGCCGAAAGATTTACCTCCCTTTCAGCTCTAAAAACATTGCTGTGGAGGTTGGCGATCCACTGGCGGCCCCTGGACGTCACATTGAGATAGCGGATCGGCAACTGGATCTGGGGCGCAACGTTTTTTAAATAAAACTGCGGGAATCTATAAACAATGTCGGCGGGCGTCGCATAGCCTAGGGTCTTGTTCAGTCCGATCTCCTCAAATTCGTGGAACAAGGCATTCGATTTCCTGATGTAATTTGGATCGCCAAGTTGCCCAATCAAATCGGCGGCCTGCAGCAGCAATCCTTCCTCTTCAATGAGGTCGTCGGTCTCATTGCTTGGCGTGGCGTACGGAAAACGCGTGTATTCGATGGCCCGGGCAATTCGAGCCGCGTCGACTTCTTCAACGTCATCGAACCGCTCCGTGACAAACAGCTTTGAGCGGTCGACATGGTACGGCGCGAGCGCGGCATCGGATGATCCAACCGGCAATTCAATTTTCCCGCCGGTAAGGTCCGCAATATAGGCGCGGTCTTCGTCGCCCTGGACTATGCCCCGCACATATCCAATATCATGGGTGAGGCAGGCAATAATGAAGTTCGCGTAGTCAGGTGCGGTGGTGGTCCGCTGCAGCGCCCGTCCACTTAGGATGTCGTGTCCGACCAGCGTGACCAGCATGGTGTGTTCGATGTCGTGATAGAGTGCATCACTGTTCCCAATGCCCTCAGTGCCAGCCTGGCGGCAAAAGGCAGCAGTTTTGTTAAATCGGAATGGGAGGAGCGGAATCGGCCCTCGGTCTCGCGCGCAAGAAATGAGCCAAGGGCTTGCGCAGTTAGTTCAGGTATGGTGATCATTTGGCATCCTCCCCGTTCAGAGGTCGTTAGCACGATGATGCTGCCTTCCCGGTCGCCGCCAAGTCTAGTCGAATAGCCGGTATTGCAGCCAGCCCGCGATCGGATCGTGCACCAGGACCATGCTGGTAGGCATCCGTCTGCATCGGCTCGAGCGGCTGCAGAAAATCGACCAAAGATGTTCAATCGTGGCTTGACCTTTACTCCGCGCTCGGACGGACGCGAGCGGTTAAACGCAGCTTCGTTTTCCTGATCATTTGGAAGCCTGCAGAACCGAGAACAGCGTTCCACAAGTTGGCGTGGACGCCTAGGCATATCGCCTTCATCAGTTTTCCTGTACAGCGTTTGCCATTTGACAATGGTGCGAACCAGCGCATTGATATCGGCTTCCCCGACAGCGGGTAACCCTCCGCTAGAATTGGGGCATTGCAGGGAGAGATCGATGAAGCTTCTTTTTCAAACAACGGTGGCACTATTGTCGCTAGCCGCATGGCCGGCTGCTGCGCAGCCATCGCCGCCCGCGCCAAACGCGCTCGAGACTTTGGGAGCAATGCATCAGACGGGCAACACCGCTGATTGGCCCGAAGTCCCGCAAACCGGGCAGAAGGCGGATCAGGTCAAGCAGAATTTGAGCAAAATAAAGATGCCTCCAGGCTTCCATATTTCGCTGTACGCTCTGGTCCCGGACGCGCGTCACA
>C688J18823_10000408_pt1 | contig 24937 bp, 22 predicted proteins | sample HopSoiMetagenom1_FD_18823 | JGI IMG/M metagenome (IMG submission 18823) | reverse complement strand
GGCGCGCCGCCGCGTGTCGCCCGCCGTGCCGGTGACGACGACGGCATCGAGCGCGGTGGCGGCCGGCTCGAGGCCCACCGTGACGTCCGCGGTTCCTCCCGCGGTCACGGTGACGTTCACGCTGGCAGGCGCGTAGCCGAGACTGCGCGCGCGAATCTCGTGCGCGCCGGCGGGGACACTCGTAAGGCGGAAGCGTCCGTCCGTATCGACGCTCGTTCCGAGTGTGCTCCCGGCGACGGTGATCTGCGCCGTGGTCACGGGCATAGCCGTGTGCGCGTCGGTCACGCGTCCGGTGACTGTCCCGGTCTGCGCGCCCGCGGCGTGGCCGGTAGCGGCCAGTGCCACAGCAAACACGAACGCGGCGAGGGTGGGTCGGTGAGAAGCGATCATCACTTCATTCTCCGCGTGGAGAGCAGGAAGGAGAGGTGCCAGTGAGGGAGCTCGATGCCTCGACAGACTCAGATCGGTCCATCGTGTTCCCTGGTCTGGCAGATTCTGCCTCCACGACACGACAACAGCAAGGCGGAGTGAGAAGACCCCTCGCCGTACCAACCCTTTGTCGGATCGGGTGATCTACCCAATGCGTCCGAACGACAGATCGACGACGACCGGGCGGTGATCGGTCGGCCCAGTGCACGTCCACTTCCTCGAGGCCGCGCGCGAGCGACGCGGGCGGCTACGCGTGCTCTTCACGGAACGTCCGGTCGAGGACGGTCAGTCAAGTCTGCGCTTGGTGATGATCGCGGTCCGGGATATTGCGCCGGCAGCGAGGCGACGAAGGTGCTGCCGTGCCCAAGCTCACTGTGGGCAATGAAAACGTCACCGCCAAGGAGGCGGGCGAGCTGGCGCGCGACCGGGAGACCGAGACCGGTGCCGTCCGATTCGCGCCGGAGTGGATGAGGCGCCCGCCAGAACGCGTCGAAGACGCGGCCCTGATCGCCAGCGGCGATGCCCCGCCCGGTGTCCGTGACCTCGAAGTAGATCTTCAGCGCCATCCCGATTCCCTCGAGGCGGACGATGAGCACAACATTGCCAACATCGGTGTACTTCACCGCATTCGTGACGAGGTTGACCAGTATCTGCCGGAGCTTGACGCGGTCCGTCTCGAGTGTGATCGCGACGTCGGGAACCTCGACGCGAATGCGCACGCCCTTGAGCTCCGCGATCGGCCTAACGATGTCGAGCGCTTCCTCGACGATGTCGGCGGCGATGATGCGCTCGAGATGAATATGTTCCTCTCCTGCCTCGAGCCGTGCGAACCCGAGCAAGTCCTCGATGAGCGACAGCACATGTTCGCTCGCTCGGCGGGCCCGCCGCAGATGCTCCTTCTGCACCGGCGTCACCTTGCCGACCATCTCCTCCGAGAGCAGATCCGTATAGCCGACGACCGCCGTCAACGGCGTGCGTAACTCGTGAGTCATCGTGCGGAGGAACTGCCCTCGCGCTTGGATCGCGTGCTCGGCAATCTCGCGCGCACGGCGCTCGGCGGCCACGAGGTGACCGCGCATGATCGCCTGCGCACACATGACGCCAAGGGTGAGCACAAATGCGCGTTCGTCCTGGTTGAAGACACGGGGCGTATTCCACGTCAGGCCGAGTACGCCGCGAAGGTGACCATTCGCCCAGACTGGGACCGCCGCCGCCGCAGACCCACCGGCCTTCAGCACTCCCTCGCCCCACGCGGGGTAGCGGCGCAACTCCATCTCCCCATTCAGAAACACCGGCTTTCCAGTGCGCGCTACTTCCGCGAGCGGCACTGGCGAATCGATCCGCAGCGGCGTCGGCATGAATGCGACGTCGGGGATCCCGATGGCATGGACGAGAGTCAGCGTTTCTACGTGGCCTTCCCCCGTGTCCCGGGGCGCCTCGCCAGCGGGAAGTTGGGCCATTTGCGGCGGAGCGATGGGTACCGAGGCATCGCCTGCGCCGTTAGGCGGAAAGTTCCCGAGCGTCACGATCACGGCGCTCGTGGCGCCGAGCGCGGCGAGGGCGTGTCGCTCGACGATCTCGGCGGCCTGGTCTGGTGTGAGGGGATCCGTGAGTGAGCCGCTGAGCGCTGCGAGCGCACGAAGTTGGAGACTAGCGTCGGAGAGGCCGTCCTTTGCATCGTCCATCGGCTCGAGCAGCGACGCAGGCGGACTCGGCGGCGAGCTGCCCAATGAGGGGAACTCGGTACCGGACCGCGAAGCGGGAGGGACAGGGGCCATACGATCCTGGCAGGGGCGTCGCCAGAAGGGCCGATGTGGTGCGCGCTCATCGCGGCGCGCGTGCTGCGCTGGTGAAAGACCCGCAGACAACGAAGTGTGCGGTATCCCACATTGTCGCGCAAGGCCGCACCGAGCGCGACGACCCTGTCGCAGGCCAGCCAAGCGGCCCCGCGACGGCAGGTGGCCAAGCGCCCGCGAGGATTGTCGCGTGAATCCCGTGATCACGATTAGAACGCTTGAATCTGCCGCCTGGCGCTCCGCGCGCGGGAAGGACATCCTTTGAGCTATATCCAACAGAGGCGGCCGTGAGGTGCATGCTCGCTCGTTTGCGTGGTTCATGACGGCGGTTGCTCTGGGTATGACCGTGGTGTCAGGGGCACGGATCAGTCGTGGCTGGCCCGCCGGCACCAAGACGTACACGTTCTTGCTTGCGACGCTGGTGGTGATCGTCATCGCGATTCTGGCATGGCGACGAGCCAACGCGGTCACGCAACCGGCTCCAGATTGACCTTTTTTCCCTGCGCCGTCGTCTAGTCGCCTTTCGTCGCTCGCCAGCGGAAGGCGATTTCGGGGGTGTCGCGACGTGGACCGGCTTGCTTTCGCGGATCACTCCGAGCGCCTCCGCGCTGCCGGACACCTGGCCGGGCAGACTGGGCGGCCTGAGCCGCCGCGATCTCCTCCTGTACCGGTGGCGAGAGAAACAGGTCGGTGAGGTCTGGATTGAATTGCGTCCCGGCGCCCGCTGCAATGAGCTCGTCGGCTCTCCCGGTGGGGAGTGGCGCCTTATACCGACGACGATGGGTGAGGGCGTCGAAGACATCGGCAATCGCAACGATCCGGGCCTCAAACGGAATGGCAGTGCCGCGAAGACCACGCGGATACCCTTTGCCGTTCCACCACTCATGGTGGGCTCGCACCGCCGCAGGCAGCTCCGGGTAGAATGACGCCAGCGGTGCGACCACCTCCGCGCCGCGATCCGCGTGGGTGGCGATCAGTCGGCGTTCCGATCTCGTGAGCCCGACGGTGCCTCGCATCACGTCGAAGAGCGCCCCATTGATCTTTCCGATATCGTGAAACAGTGCGACGCGCTCCACTCGATGCTGTCGCACTTCGCCCTGGTCGGCCGCCCGCGCGAGCACGACCGATGTGATGGCAACACGTCGCACATGCGCGCCGGTCTCCGGGTCGTTCGCGTCGATGGCATGCAGTAGCGATTCGAGTGCCGCTGCTGCCAGTCGCGCTACCAGGTGTGCCGCCCCCTCGTGGCCGCTCCTGCGGAGCGTCTCCGCCACCGCCGCTGGGTCCTGTTCCACCGCGGCTTCCGGATCGTCCGGCGGAACAAGGATCGCCGAATCGTCGGCGGGAAGACGCTCGCTCACGCAGAACTCCACAGGATGGGGTCGGCGAACGGGGCGGCCGGGAGCCGATCGCCAACATCGCGACGATACACCAGGGACTACACGTGTTGCCCGAACAATGCACAACGCGAGCCCCGTTTCGACTTGCTACGGTTGAATCCCCCGGAGCCATTGTGCGAGGGCACGGCGACGCTCCTTCACGGACAACTTCGAGAGTCGTGCGTGCCGCGCGATCTGGGCCCACGCGATGCCGCGAAGTCCCCGGTCACGATTGCGCCCGGAGGACAAATCGTCGCGTGTCGCTGCGGGCTTGGGCGCCTGCGGTCCTGCCTTGCCTTCGTCGGCCTTGTCCATGGTGCTCCCTGTTTTCAATCTTTTAAACCTCGTCGGTTACGCGAGGGAGCGATAGGGCCGTATTGAGCCGACAGCGGTCTCGAGCTCGCGCACAAGCGAGCTCGTTAGGCCTCGGCAACGTCAGCCGCCTACTGACAACTCGCTGTCTTCAGCTCCTCCTTCGCGAGCGCGAGCGCGGCGCGCCCACGCGACTTGAGTGCCGCATTCAGCGTCGTCAGCTCCACCGTGCTGAGTCGCTGCCAGGACGCGATGACTTTCGCGAGATCCTGACAGACGGCCGCGTACGCGGCCACTGCCGCGGCGGTCGGCGCCATGTCGGCCTGCTCCTGCGCATTGAGCTGATTCGTCAGCACGCTGTTGATGCTCGTGAAGCTCGGCGCCGCCTGGCCGCCGCCAAATCGGCCCCGCCCGCGCGCCGCGTCCAGTCCGGCGAGGGTATCCAGCTGCGCGCCGAGTGCGGACGTGGAGTCCGCGGCACGCACGGAGTCTCGTAAGGCAGCTGCCAACCGCTGCCCTTGGTACGACAGCTCGATTCCCCGCATGATCTTCATCTGCAGCGCATGCTGCGCGCGGAGCTGCTCGAGCGTCGCCGGCGAGCGCGGATCGTTCCTGACCGTGAGTGTCGAGGTCGATGTGCGTCCGTCGACGGTCAACCGCAGCGTGTACGTTCCGGGCAACACCAGCGCGCCCTCGGGCGATGGCGGCGTCTCACCCGGGTTGGCGTTGATCTCGAACGAATGGCTGAACGTCCGCGGCGAGTCGTAGCGGAGATTCCAGTTGGTGCGGTTCTCCCCCGCGTTTTTGGGGAGCGAGAAGGGCGGAGCGATCCAGAAGTTGGGCTCGGAGGGGCGTGCGGCTTCCGGTACGGGCGTTCCCGGCGCGCTCGTCAGGTGCCTAACGACTGCGCCCGTCGCATCGACAACGTCGAGTGTCACCTCGCCGCGGGGCGCTGTGCCTAACCAGTAGTCGATGATCGCGCCCTCTGGCGGATTGAGCGCGTGCGGCACCTCGGGCGGGAAGGGCGTGTCCGCACCGACGTTTCTGCGCACGCGATACGCGTCTCCTGGCTTGAAGACGTGCGCCGCCTCGCTGGCGACGCTCGGGGTCAGCTGCCGCAGCGGCGAGATGTCGTCGATCACCCAGAAGCCACGGCCGTACGTGGTGACAACCAAATCGTTGTCCTTGATGACCGCGTCGCGCACCGACGTGTTAGGCAGATTCTGCTGGAGCGGCTGCCAGTGCTCGGCGTCGTCGAACGAGACATAGACGCCGCTCTCCGTCCCCGCGAAGAGCAGCCCTCTCTTCTGTGGATCCGCGCGCACGAAGCGCGCGAAGCTGCCAGACGGCTGGTGCTCGGGCAGCCCGTTCGTGACTCGCGTCCATGTCCTTCCGAAGTCGCGCGTTCGAAAGACGTAGGGCGTGTAGTCGCCGAGCCTGTAGAGGTCGAGCACGGCGTACGCCTCTCCTGCATCAAAGGGCGAGCCTTCGATCGAGAACACCTCTGCGCGCTCGACACGGGGCACGCCCTCGATGCTGGCGTCGCTCCACGTCTTGCCGCCGTCCTTCGTGACCTTGATCAGTCCATTGTTCGTGCCGACCCAGATCAACCCTGGGGCCGCGCTCGAGAGCGACATCGACATGATCGCGGCGTTGCTCGCCGGAGCGGGATTGTCGGAACGGGCAGCGAGTTGCGCGCCTCCCCGTGTTGTCACATCGCCGCTCAGTGCCGTCCAGTGCGCACCCGCGTCGGTCGTCGCCCACACCGATTGAAATCCCGCGACCAGCATGTGCTTGTTCCACGGCGCAAATCGAATCGGCGAGTCGCTCGTCGAGCGCAGGTGCCGCGACGGATCCTGAGCAGGGCTGACATTGATCCATTGCTCGCTGGGGTAGCTGATCTTCACGATCCCGCTCCCAGTCGAGTACACCGTGTTCGCGTCGAGCGGATCGGGCATGATCGTCCCCCACTCCCACCCGGGCACCGGATTCCAATCGAGCGCGGTGATGGCGCCGAGGTTGCCGCGAATGCGCGTGCGAATAGCGCCGGCGTCCTGCTGGGTGCCGTACACCCAGTATGGAAACGAGTTGTCCGTGGCGAGATGATAGATCTGCTCGGTCGACTGGTTGTACCACGAGCTCCACGTGTTGCCGCCGTCGAGCGAGACGATCGCGCCCTGGTCGTAGCCGAAGAGAATGCGCTGGCCATTCGTCGGATCGATCCACATCTGCTGCGGGTCGTCGCCGCCAGGCGCACCCTTGAAGCCCGTGAACGTCTTGCCACCATCGTGGGAGACGTAGCTCGCCGTGTTGAGCGTGTAGACGAGATCCGGATTCTGCGGATCCACGTAGACGCCGCAATTGTAGCCGCCCTGACCGTTACGAATGCGCTGATCGTCGGCGGCCATCTGCCGCCACGTCGCGCCGCCATCGTCGGAGCGATACAGTCCCCAGTCGCCAATGACGAAGACGCGCTGCGCGTTCGTGTTGTTCGCGACGGCGACCCACATCTTTCCCGTTAGGCGCTGCGGCAGTCCGCCGCCGGAAATCTCCGACCAGGTGACGCCGCCGTCGGTCGACTTGAAGAGCTTGGTGTTCGTCGGCCCGGTGGTGGCCCCGCGTCCGCCACCGAATGCTGGCGCTGTCGCTGGACCCGGCGGCGGAGGGGGTGTGTAGTGCGCAACGGTCGTCGCGAAGATGACGTTAGGCGTGTCGAACGCGCGCGCGAGCTTCTGCAGCCCCGTGCTGTCGTTCACGAAGAGCGTCTGGGTCCAGCTGGTGCCGCCATCCGTCGAGCGGAAGACGCCGCGTTGGTTGCTCTTCGCGTGCACGTCCCCCTGCGCACCGATGAGCACGATGTCGGGATTGCGTGGATCGACGAGTATTGTCGGGAGCTGCTTCGTGGCGTCGAGTCCGAGATGTCGCCATGTTCGTCCGGCGTCAGTCGACTTGTAGACGCCATTCCCCTCGTTGATGCCGCCGCCGGTGATGATGTCGCCAGTACCGACATAGATGATGTTCGGATCGGAAGGCGCGACTTCGACCGCGCCGATCGACGAGACTTCTTTCACCGAATCGAAGATCGGATACCAGGTCTCGCCAGCGCTCGTGGTCTTCCACACGCCAGCCGCGGGCAGCCCGATGTAGAAAGTCCCCGGCTGCCCAATCGTGCCTGATACCGCCGCGACGCGTCCGGCGCGGAAGGGACCGAGGTTACGCCAGGTGAGGCCGGCGTACAGGCGAGGGTCGACCGTCGCGCTATTTTGAGCGCTCGCCGGCCAATCGGCGACGGCAAGAATAGTCAGCGCGATCGAAGCGCATATGGAAACTCGAATACGGAACGCCGGCATGGTCGCTCTGGTGGAGGTCCAAGCCAACATATCCTCCGGTCTGACGGCCGCCAAATCAAGTCTCGGAGCTTGGAGCCTTCCCACGAACGTGCGGCGGGTCATCGCCTTGTTTGTGCTGATGGTCATGGCTGACGCGACCCTCGAGGCACAGTCGCCGGTCACCGCACAGTCTGGCAGCGCGGCGCGGCGCCGCTCCTCGGTGCGAATCGCCGCGGCGTCGAGTGTCCGGATCGACGGGCGCCTGACCGAAGCAGCGTGGAGCACGGCCGAGGCCATACCTGCGCTCACGCAAGTGGAACCGATGGAGGGTGCTCCGGCGTCAGCACCCACCATCGTGCGCGTGCTCACCACGATTGATGCGATCATCATCGGTGTGCGTGCCGATGACCCCGAGCCGTCCCGCATCGTCAGCTTCGCTCGCCAGCGCGATGCGACGTTGGATAGCGAAGACCACATCAAGATCGTCCTCGATACCTACATGGATGGACGGTCTGGCTATGTGTTCGCCGTGAATCCGAATGGGGCGCGCTACGATGCGCTCATCACTAACCAGGGCGCTGGCGAGAACGCAAACTGGGACGCGGTGTGGGAGGCAGCCACGGCGCGTACTCCCACGGGTTGGTCCGCGGAGATCCTGATTCCAATCAAGAGTCTCCTCTTTCGGCCAGGCCTAACGGCTTGGGGATTCAACGTGCAGCGGCGTATTCAACGTCTTCAGGAGACCGACCGCTGGGCGAGCGCGGAGCGCGATTACAAGGTCACACAGACGAGTCACGCGGGACTGCTCACTGACCTTCCTCCGTTCCCGCTCGGACTCGGCTTGAGCATACGGCCTTCCATAACCGGAGGACGAGCGCGCGATGGCCCGCGGGCGCCGATGGAAGAGCAGGCTCGCCTGAGTCTCGACGCTACACAGCGACTCGGTGCGAACACGCTCGCATCGCTCACGGCGAACACCGACTTCGCCGAGACCGAAGTGGATGCCCGGCAGGTAAACCTCACGCGCTTTCCGCTCTTCTTTCCCGAGAAACGCACGTTCTTTCTCGAAGGCGCTGACATCTTCGACTTTGGTCTCGGATTGACGTCGGATCTCGACGTGCTGCCCTTCTTCAGCCGACGCATCGGGTTGCTTGCGGGAGAACAGGTGCCGATCGACGCTGGTGGCAAGGTCAATGGCCGGATTGGTGGGACGAACTTCGGGGCGCTCGTCGTGCGCACGCGCGACGTCGACACGCTCCGGAGCGCCAGCACGATGTCCGTCGTGCGCGTGAAGCAGAACGTGCTCAGTGAATCGTCCGTCGGATTCATCGCGACGGCGGGTGATCCGCTGAGCCGAAGGAACAGCTGGCTCCTCGGCCCGGACCTGACGTATCAGACGTCGCACTTTCAGGGCGATAAGAATTTTCTCATCGGGGTGTGGGGGCTGGCCACCGGGCGTGAGGACCTTCGCGCGGGCGATCGCACGGCGGCGGGAATGAAAATCGACTACCCGAACGATCTCTGGGACATCTCGGCCAAATACAAGCGCATCGGCGACGCGTTCGATCCATCGTTAGGCTTCGTGCCCCGGCCGGGCGTGCAGATAACAGACCTCACCGCTGACTGGCAGCCGCGCCCGAGTCGCCCGATCGGCCCACTGCACATCCGGCAGTGCTTCTGGGAAAACGAGCTGAGCTACGTCGCCGGCCTGACGGGAGGCTGGGAGAGCTACCGCTACTTCATGGCGCCGATCAACTGTCGTTTAGAGAGTGGTGATCGGTTCGAGTTCAACGTCATTCCCACCGGCGAGCGACTGTCGGCGCCTTTCGAAGTTGCGGACGGTGTGACGATTCCAGCGGGAGGATATCACTTCAATCGCTTTCGCCTGGAGGGAGGCCTGGCGGCCAAGCGGCGATTCAACGCGCAGGCAACATGGTGGTTTGGCCAATTCTACGACGGCCGCCTCGATCAATATGAGCTGACCGGCGCGTGGAAGCCGTCGGCACTCGTCATTGTCGAGCTCACGGGCGAGCATGACGTCGGCCGGCTGCCCGAGGGAAGCTTTACGCAGGATCTCTACGGTACGCGGCTTCGGTTGAACGTCTCGCCGGACCTCCAGCTCACCAGCTTCGTGCAGTACGACACCGAGTCCGACACCTTCGGTACCAACTCGCGTTTGCGATGGACGTTCAATCCGCTCGGCGAGCTGTTCGTGGTCTACAATCACAACTTGCGAACGCGCGATCCATTGACGTTGCGGCGAGAGCTCGTATTCGCGTCGAACCAGCTCCTCATCAAGGCTCAGTATGCCTTTCGATATTGAGCGGGGAGACGATGCTCGATGTTCTACGGGGGAATCGTCATGAGCCGATGGCCTTTGTCTCGAGCGTGCTCGCCGCCAGTTTTTCTGTTATGCCAATCGCCTTCTTTCGTTCCGTTGCCGCGATCCTCATCGGCCTCCAGAGTGTCGCACAGCACGCGCCCACCATCGTCATCGACCCCGGCCATCCGTCAGAGGTGAGCAGCGGCGCGACCATCCAGAACGGCACGAGCGAGGTTCATGTCGCCTGGACCGTGGCGCAGCGCCTCGCGACGTTGCTCCGGGCGCACGGCTACCGGGTTGTGATGACCAAACCCGCGGAACGCACCTCGGTCACGAACGTCGAGCGGGCGCGAATCGGAAACACGGCCGGGGCGGCGCTCGTCGTCAGGTTGCATTGCGACGCGAGTAAGGACAGCGGTTACGCCGTCTATCATCCCGATCGTCAGGGAACTGCGCAGGGACGGACGGGGCCGGGCGCTGAGGTGATGCGCACGAGCGCGGCGGCGGCGGAGTCGATCCATGTCTCCATGGCGCAGCTGCTCGCGGGGAAGTTGAAGGATGGCGGCGTGCGGGGCGATTCGCGCACCGCGGTGGGCGAGCAGCAGGGTGCGCTCACGGGTTCCATTTTCTCGGAGGTTCCGGTTGTGTTGATCGAGATGGTGACGCTCAGCAACGCGCATGACGCTGCGTTCATCGAGTCCGCGGCTGGCCAGTCGCTGATGGCGCAGGCGATCGCGCGCGGCGTCGCTCGATATGTCCCGGCGAGCAACTCACCCAAGGTGCGATGATGCGTCGCCTAACGGTATGGATCGCGGCGATTATCGCTGCCGCTTGTGGCAAGCCGGCGGAGCGCCCTTCGTCGCGTGTGGACACAAGCCCGGCGCGCGTGGCGGACAGCCCCGCTCCAGTTGCGCAGCAGACGACGCTGACGCCGGCGGCGAAGGTCCCAACGACCACTGAAGAGTGGGAGCAGTTCGACTACTCGATCACCGCGATCCCGGCGACTGCTCTCGTCCCGATGCCCCTCACCGAGGTGCAACGGATTCGCGGAATCATCTTCGGCAAGCATGGACGAATCTTCCAGGACAGTACGCTCCAGAGCTGGCTGACGAAGCGTCCCTGGTATCACGGCGACGCGGGCTTCGACAACACGCGCCTGAATGAAGGTGAGAAGGCCAATCTCGAGGTCGTGCGCGAGGCCGAGGCGGCGAAGCACACGCAAATAGAACCGGGCGACATGCGCTTCTATCAGAACCGCGTGATCACGACGGCGATGCTGGGTCTGCACTCTGCGCCCGACTGGGATGTGCTCGAGGGCGAAGTGCTGGCCAATCATGGTTATGTATTCGACCGCGAGGACGGGTACGAAACCAATCAGCGAGCGCTCAACGTCGCCTCCGGCGACCTGCAGGCATACTTCGACGAGCGCTACTGGTACCATCGGGACCCTGATTTCCTGCCGTCGCGACTGTCGGCGATCGAGGAGCAGAATCTCGATACAATCGCGTTCGCGGTGATGAAGCAGAACAAGCGGTCGGTTTCACCGGGCGTCATGCACCTTCTCAAGGCGACGCCGCTGACTGATACGATGTTAGCGAACGTGAACCTCTCTGATCTTCGCCTGATCAGGAACGAGATCTACGCGCGGCACGGGCGTGTCTTCCGCACGCAATGGCTGGCTTCGTACTTCAGCTACAAGCCCTGGTATGCGCCACGGAAGGACTATACCGACGCCGAGCTGTCGCCGATCGAAAAGGCGAACATCGCGCTGATCGTGCGACGGGAGCAGGAGCTGCACGAGGCGCTCGGGACGAAGCTTCTCACGAGAGCGGACGTCGCGGGACTGGATGACGAAGAGGCGCGCCACCTGCGCAACGAGATCTACGCGCGACACGGCCGGCGCTTCAAGGATCCAAAGCTCCAGCGTTACTTCGCAGACTTCGCGTGGTACAAACCAAACGACGGCTTTCGTGAGAGTCAGCTCAATGACATCGAGAAGCAGAACGCGCTGATCATCACGGAATACGAGCACCAGCGGTACACCGAGGGTTGATAACCTCAAGCCGAGTCTCGCGTGGCGAGACATGAGGAGGGGAAGGTTCGGAGGCCGGCGGCGCATGCGCACGCCGGCCTCGATCTTTGGACGCCATCCCGAAACGCCCTAGTCCGCCCGCATCGCGATCGTCGGGTCGATGCGTGACGCGCGCAATGCCGGCGCGAGCGCCGCGATCAGTGCGACGACGAGCAGAAAAGCGCTCGCGCCTCCCAGTGCCATCGGATCACGCGGGCCCACCCCGAACAGCATCGCGTGGAGACTCCTGCCGCCCCAGAGCGCCAGCAGCACGCCAATGCCGACGCCGGCGCCGGCCATTGCCATTGCCTGGCCAACGACCAGCGCCACGACGTCGCGGCGCTGCGCGCCGAGCGCGACACGGACGCCGATCTCGGTCGTGCGCAGCGTGACGTTGTAGGAGATCACCCCATAGATCCCCACCGACGCCAGCGCCAGCGCCACGGCCGCGAAGAGCGTCAGCAGCACCATCGAGAACTTCGGCCCCTCTACCTCCTGCGCCATCGCTGCGTCCATCGTCTGCACGCTCTCGAGCGGGACGTCACGGTCTACCTCGCGCAGACTCCGTCGCAAGAGACCCGCGACCTGCTCCGTGGGCAGTGTGCTGCGAACCATCAACGACCCACTGAGCATCTCCTCCTGCGCACGAGGCAGGTACAGCGTGCCGCGCGGGGCCTCGCTCAACCCGTCGGTGCGCGTGTCCTTCACGACGCCGACGATCGTGCGCCATGCGCTGGTGCTGTTTGCCGGACCAAGCTTGAGATGCTCGCCGATCGGGCTCGCATTCGCGAAGAACTTCCTCGCGACGCGCTCGCTGATGACAACCACCTTCGGCTGACCGGCGACGTCCGACGTGGCAAGCGTTCTGCCCGCCGCCAGCGGAATGCCTAACGTCTCGAAGTAGTTCGGCTCCACGATGGCCACATTCAGCTGCGGCAGCCTGATCGCGTCGTGCTCGTGTCGCGACTGAAAGGACACCGCTGCCTGCTCGTGCGGGCTGATCGGCGTGCTCGACCCGATCGTCGCGTGCTCCAGGCCGGGGATCGCGCGCACGGTGGCGAGCAGCTGGTCCAGGGCGGCGCGCCCCTGTTCTGCGCTCGGATACTTGCCCGGTGACAGCCGCACGCTCGCCGCAACCACGTGCGACGGTCGGAAGCCGGGATCCACGGCAGCGAGCTTCGCGAAGCTGCGCATGAGCAGACCGGCGCCGGTGAGCAGTACGACCGCGAATGCGACTTCCGCCACCGTCAGGAGGGCCCGCGTCCGCTGCTTCGACGCACCGCTCGTTCCGCGCCCACCCACCTTCAACGCGCTCGCGAGCTCGGTGTTGCCGGAGCGCAGCGCCGGCGCAAGGCCGAAGAGCAGGCCAGTGACCACCGATACGATGAGCGCATATAACAACACCGTCTGATTCACCGTGATGTCGTCGAGGCGCTGCATGTGCGGTTGGGCCGCGGCGAGAAGCCTCACGCCGAGCACCGCGATGCCGACGCCGAGCGTGCCACCCGCGAGCGCGAGGACGACGCTCTCCGTCAGCAGCTGCCGCACGATGCGCCCGCGGGCAGCTCCGAGCGCTGTGCGCAGCGCGAACTCCCGCTGTCGCGCCGCAGAGCGCGAGAGCACGAGGCCGGCGACGTTGGTGCACGCGATCAGCAGCACGAACACCACGGCCGCCATCAGGATCTCGAGCGCCGGCTTGATGAACTTCACGACCATCTCCATCATCGGCACGGCCGCCGCGCCGAGCCCCGAGTTTTCCGCGGGATATTCCGATCGCAGCTCCACGCTCACACGCTGCAGGTCTGCCAACGCCTGCTCGACGCTGACGCCCGGCCCGAGACGGCCGACGCCGAACAGAACGGGGCTGTCTCGGCGATACATCGCGTCGTTCACGAAGAGTCCCAGTGGGGCGACGACGTCGGGATCTGCGTCGCCCGCGCGATACGATACGCGCGCGTCCGGGCTCAACACGCCGACAACGGTGTACGCGATGTTGTCGAGCAGCAGTGTGCGGCCGATGATCGACGGATCGCCGCCGAAGCGTGACTGGAAGAACCCATTGCGGAGGACGACTACGCGTGCGGCGCCCGGCGAATCGTCGCTCGGCCCGATGAGTCGCCCGAGCACCGCCTGGATGCCAACGAGCCGGAAATAGTTTCCCGTCACGAGCGTCGCGTCCACGTTCTGGGCGTCGCCCTGACCTGTCATGAGGAACGACGCAAAGGGATTGTAGGCGGCGATGTCCTCGAAGCCGCGCTGCCGCTTCCGCCAATCCAGGTAGTTCGGGTAGGAGATGAGCGGTCGGTCGCCGCCCGGTCTCGTCTCCCATACCATCACGAGCCGCTTCGGCTCGCGGTAGGGAAGGGGCTTGAGCATGACGCCGTTGATGACGCTGAAGATGGCGGTGTTCGCGCCGATGCCTAACGCGAGGGTGATGACGGCGATCGCGGTGAACGCCGGCTGTCGGCGCAGCGAGCGAAGCGCGAAGCGGAGATCCTGTGCGAGCACGGTGAGATTCTCCTGGCGTTGAGCCCGTCCCATGCGGCGTTGGTCGGCGGCGCGGCACCCGCGTCGAAAGGCATCGAAGTCACCGAAGCGCCGCAGCGTCTCGTCTCGAGCGGCGTCGGCGGACCAGCCGCGCGCGATGAGGTACTCGATTTCGGCTTCCACATGGAAATGGAATTCCTCATGGAGGTCGGCGTCGACGTCGGTCCGCCAGAAGCGGAGATACCTGCGCCAGGTGGGAGACGGCACGGTTAGGCGGGCTGGGTCGTGGCCGTGAGCAGTCGCGAAACCGATTGCGCATAGCGCTGCCACGCGGCGATCTCGCTCTTGAGATGTTGACGGCCGGCGGGTGTGAGCGTGTAGAAGCGCGCGCGCTTGCCCTTGTCCGAGAGTCCCCATTCGCTCTCCACCAGACCGCGCTCCTCGAGGCGGTGCAGGGCGACGTAGAGCGACCCGTCAGTGACGTCGAGCGTACCGGAGGTGGTGTCGCGGATGACGCGCGCGACGCCGTGGCCGTGTCGCGCCCCCCACGAGAGCGCCTTGAGGACGAGCACGTCGAGCGTGCCCTGGAGAACGTCGACTGGTGGGGCAGGCATATCATTCCCAAGAATGTCTAGGATATAATTGCGGTGATTCCCTAGAATGTCAAGGAAGCGAGTACGAGGCAGCAGGAGGATGCGCGCCAGTCGTGACGAGCGGGGGGACCGTTAAGTCGGCGGGTCGTTGTGGCGGCGACGAGGCGTCTCCGGCGTGTATTTCATGATTGGCCTCGGCGCCGCGCGTCGAAGAAGATCGATTAAGGAATCGTCTGGGAGATCCGGCCAATCGCGGGGATATCGCTCCAGGTCGATGATGCGGGCGCCGGCGGTGAAGCGGAGCACGGGGCCAACGGCGATATCGGAGTGTGGTGCGATCGCGGCGCTCCAGAGCCTGCCCCCCGGATATCGGAACGTACGCACGACCGTGAGGTCGGTCAGGTCGGCTGTGTCGTCGCGTGCGTCATCGACCTCGATGGACGGCGGGGCTGGTCGTACTACTTCTCGCTCGATCGCTCTCTCCCCCGGTGCTCTCCGGGAGCGTACTGCCTCTGACTCACCGAGGAGCGACCGCAGCGCGTCTTCGCTGGCGCTCTGCCAATCGCGAGGAAATGGGCAGAGTCGGCGCTTCTCGTCCCCGGCGGTCGTCTCGAACACGAGCCAGCCGAGTTGATAGCAGTCGGCGAGATAGTCTTCGGCCCGCGTGACGGGATGTATCGACTCTGGAAGGATGCACCACACCCGCCAAGCTCTGCCGCGCTCGTCAGTGAATTCACGGACTGCCATCGTCGGACTCTCACACGGGTCAACCTTGTGTTTCCCGGCGAGTGCCTAACGCAACTGGCGTGCTCAGGAGCGTCTCGAGGCAGGGACCAGATCACAAATCGCTGCTCGCTGACGGCGATGTGTAGAATCAGTGCACTGGGGAACCAGACGGTTTGCCGGGTTCGTCCTTACGAGTCTTGCGCTGAGGTGCGTTGATCGCTTGCTCGAGCAACCGACACAGATCGGGATCCTTCAACTCGACCCAGTGCTCCGGTTGTCTCGGAAGTCGTCGGCGCGCGCTACTCTCGAGCGCTTCGAAACAGATCCAGCCTTTGTGAAAATCGCCTAGGTATCGCTCGGCGGTTCGACCATGCCGGGCCTGGCCGGGCGTAACCGGCCAGGCTCTCCAGAGGTGACCCTCGGCATCACGGAACTCGCGAACTCGGATGACGGGTTCACTCTCTCTGTTAGGACTGGCGCCAGGAGACTCCGCCTTTCGAGCCGACGCTTCCGCGTTTGCCGCGCGCCGTTCGATATGGCGGCGCAAGGCGATCGTCTGTTCTGCCGCGACCGCCGCGGCGAGCAACGAGTCCTCCAGCTGGCGAATTTCCGCCGCGCTCTCATTGGCAATGCCGTTTGCTTCGGCTTCGCATGCGTCGCGCAAGCGATCTCTCAATTGCGCTTCGACTTCGCGAAGCACCGGCTCCAGAGGGTCCTTCACGGATCGATCGTCGGACGAGGACGGCATGGGATGAGCTCAGGGCTCTTCTCTCCAGTGATTTTGCTCACACCGTGCAACTGGCGTACCCGTTACGAATCCGCTGATCACCGATGGTTGCCTCAGCAGCGACTCGAGCCCTCCCAACAGAGCGAACCCGGTTCGTCACCGAAGAGGAGAATTGCGGCGTTTGACGGAGATGGAAAGGAAATGCCCGCGGCGTCAACGGCCGCTAGTATTCGTCCATCTGACGCCTGGATCGACTGGGCGCGTCGCGCGCGGCGTGACCACTGCGACCCACTTCCACCAAATCCCGAGAGATGACCGATCCGACGAACCCCCGAGCGCTCCAGTGGAACTCTTCGCCGACCGCAAAGGCGAAGAGTGCTGTTCAACGTTCGGTCACCCAGCTGCTCGATGAGCTGGCGCCCGAGCGTGTCGTGAAGCGGGTTGGGGAAGTGAAGGGCCCGGTCGAGCAGCATCGGACGCCCGCCGGGTGCGTGCTTCAGGCGGCGGACTGCGCTGTCAGTGTCTCGTGGTTCGCCGACGCGACCAAGGAGGCCGCCCTCGGCGAGTTGCACGTCGTAGTCTGGCGCGGCAAAGTTGCGCGACGAGGCGGTGCTCGGCCTCCGAAAGGAGCAACTGTCGTCGCCGATCTCATTCTGCGCCCGATCGAGCCACCCGCGGACGACTGTGTCTGGGAAACGAGTGACGGCAGTCGATTCGACACCGCTTCACTCGCGGCGCGATGTCTCGCGCTCCTGGAGGAGCAGATTAGCGTTCGCTGATCACGTCGAGGTCGGATGATCTCGATTCGCTAATTGCCGGTCCCGGTGCTATCTTGTTTATAGCTGGCGAGCAGCCAATGGGCTGCCCCCTTAGGTGCTCCGCGACGTTGTCGATGCGCGGCCCTCCCGAGCCATTCGTGGTCAGCCTTCTCCGTTCACAGGAGGCACGATGGCTCGCCGCCAGTCTTCCGAAAACCCAGACCGTTCACTGGAGTCGATCGTCGACGCCGAGGATCTGCGATCCGTGATGACCGCGGCGCTCGCCGTGCAACCCGTCGACGAGGCGTCGCTGAGGCGCGGCGTGTGGACGTACGTCGGCGGTGAGCGAGAAGCGGGTGTGTCGCCGGGGCACGTGATCCTGAGGCTGACGCGCTTGATCGAGGAAGCGAACCTGACACCCTACGAACACCGATTGACTGTTACACGCCGCGTCATCCTGTGGTGTGTCGAAGCCTACTTCGGTCACCTCGGCGGCGACGTCGTTGGCCGCGAAGCGTCCGCTCTGTCAGACACTGGTGCCGTGCGCGTTCGATGAGCCGCGGCTCGCCCTCGCCACTCGCGACGCAGGAAGCCATCGCCCTCGAGGCCGCGCCGTTTCCAACGGTGACGCTCGCCGAGCCTGACGAGACAGGCTTTGCCGACTGGCGCGTCCGGCTGACGCACAACCTGTCCCGCCGCAGCGACGGCCGATGGGATCCGCTGACGCGAGTGCATCGTGCAGGTGCATGAATCCGTCGGCGGCATCGACCGCCTGGACGCGTTCGCGGGAACGATCCTGATCGCGGAGCGGGATCGCAATGTTAGAGAGCTCGAACAACACTTTCTCGAGAGTGCTGGATTTCTCGTCGAGTTCGCCGATGATGGGCCAGCGGCGCTGATCCAGGCGCGGCGAGGATTCCCACGGCTCATCATCACCGAGATCCTGATTCCAAAGCTCGACGGCTTGCAGCTCTGCCGGGAGCTGAAGCTAGACGCAACGACGCGCGACATTCCGGTGATCGTGTTCAGCGTTCTCGCTGCCGAGACACGGGCCAAAGAGGCCGGAGCGAATGCCTTCCTCCGCAAGCCGCTCGTGCCATCGGTACTCCTCGGCACTATCCGACGGCTCGCCATGCTCGAGGCACACTCTTTCACGGAACCGCAATGATTACGATCGCCGCTCCCGACCGCCGCAAGATATCGCGGTCCGCGGACTATATGGCCGACCGGATGACCTCGGGCAACACCGAGGCCGACTACATCCTCGGTGGCGGATTTCCGCTGAACTCCATCAACATTATCATGGGACATCCTGGCTCGGGCAAGACGATCTTCGCCGAGCAATTGATGTTTCATAACGCGGCCGATGACCGGCCGGTTCTCTATCTCACGACACTTTCGGAACCACTGGCGAAGGTCGTTCGTTATCTCCAGGGCTTCTCGTTCTACGACGAGAACAAGTTCGGCTCACAAGTCATCTACGAGGACGTCGGCGAACAGCTCGCGACTGATGGACCGACGGCGCTCGTCCCACTGCTGCGCGAAGCGATCCGCTCGCGATCGCCCAAGATCATCGTCATCGACTCCTTCAAGGCCGTGCACGATCTCGAGTCGGACGGCGGGAATCGACGTCGCATGGTGTATGAGCTGACGTCGCTCCTCACGGCGTACGGCACGACCGCGTTTCTTCTCGGCGAATACACGGAGGACGACATCCTTCGCTATCCCGAGTTCGCGGTGGCGGACGGCATCGTCGAGATGTCACGTCGCCGGCTCGGCAACCGCGACGAGCGGTACTTCCGCGTGTACAAGCTGCGTGGCAGCCGCTATCTCGAAGGGGCGCACGCCTTCCGCATAACGAGCTCGGGACTCGACATCTATCCGCGCCTCGTGAGCCCCGCTCTCCCCGAGGGATACGAGCCGGCGACGGAACGTGTCTCGATCGGCGTCCCTGATCTCGACAAGATGCTCGACGGCGGATTGTGGAAGGGAACCACGACGCTCCTCGCCGGTCCGTCCGGCGCAGGCAAGACGACCATTGGCCTCCAGTTCGCGCTCGACGGAGCCCGCAAGGGAGTGCCAAGTCTCTACATGAATTTCCAGGAGAATCCGTCACAGCTCACGCGGACGATCCGCAATCTCGGCGTGGACCTGGACGACGAGGCGAAGGCGAGATTAGACCTTGTGTATGCCTCGCCGGTGGAGCTGCAGATCGACAGCATCATCGTCGACATGTTTCGTCGGATCGAGGAGAACGGGGTTCGTCGCCTGGTCATCGACGCACTCGGAGATCTCGCGAGCGCGGCCACCGATCCGCAACGATTGCACGACTATCTCTACGCGCTCGTTCAGCACTTCGCCGCGCGTGGCATAACGAGCATTCTCAACGTCGAGACGACGGGCAACACGATCGCCGGCGAGACGATGCAGAACGCGATGAGCTACCTCTCGGACAACGTGCTGCTGTTAACCGTAGACGGGGAGCAGCGGACACGTCGAGCGGTTCGGGTGCTGAAGACGCGTGGCAGCGCTCATGATCTACGTGTGCGCGAAGTCGAGATCCGTCCAACCGGCCTGGTGGTGCTCGAATGATCACAGCGGAGTCGTCCTCAGGCACTGGTCTCCGATCCGACCAATTGCGCCGGCTCGTAGACATCAATCGCGGATTCAGCAACGGAACGTCGCTGGACCAGATCGCGCGATTCACCGTGGAACAGGCCACGGAACTGCTCGGCGCGAGCGCCGGCGTATTGATGCTGCTCGATTCTGCCGACGTCCTCAACGTTCGCGCCGCGTACGGCGTCGACGATGCGCGTGTGGCGCGATTCGAGGCGCCGCTCGACGACGAGGTCACGGGGCGCCTCGTCGGACTGTTGCAGGTGTCGGAGGACTCGCTGATCGCCGTACCCCTGGTCGTCGGCGGCAAGGTCACAGGCCTGCTCGCGGTCGGTCTCGCACAAGCCGCAACCAGTCTCGATGAATGGCTCCTCTCGGGTCTCGCCGATCAAGCGGGCGTCGCGCTGGAGAACGCTCGGCTTGGCGGTGAAGTTCGTCTCGAGATGGAAGGTCGACTTCGGGTGAGCGAAGGCGCGACGAATGCAAAGGATCGCGCGCTCGCTACGCTTGCACATGATATTCGAAGCCCGCTCGCCGCGATCGAGGGCTACTGCTCGGTGCTCGAGGACGGCCTCTATGGCGTGATGACGGAGAAGCAGCTGCACGGCATCGGCCGCATCCGGATGAGCGGCAGGCATCTCTTGTCGCTGCTCGACAATGTGCTCGATATGGCCCGGCTGAGCGCGGGGGCGATGTCGGTACGCGCCGAGCCAGTCGATCTTGTCGGGATCGCGCGCGACTCTGTAGACATCCTTGTGCCGGCGTCCTTCGTCAAGCGCCAGAGCCTTCGACTCGAGCCCGCCGTCGACGTTTGCGTCATCGGCGACGCGGCGCGGATCCGGCAGGTGCTCGTGAATCTGATCGGGAACGCGGTGAAGTTCACGCCAGTGGAGGGCACCATCACCGTGTGCCTGGGGAAGTCGAGCGATGCGCCGCCGATGGCTGAGCTTCGCGTCACCGATACGGGGCCAGGCATTGCCGAGGCAGACCGGGCGGCGATCTTCGAGGCATACTTTCGGAGCGCCGCAACGGCGGGCGCGGCGGGCGTCGGGCTCGGGCTCGCGATCTCGCAGGCACTGGTGGAACAGATGGGCGGCTCGCTCACCGTAGAGAGCGAGTTGGGGAAGGGGTCGTCATTCATCTTACGCTTCCCGATGGCACCGGTCTCTTCATGAGGTTGCGTGCGCACGGGCGTGCGGCGGTTACTGCTCCTATTCAACGAGGAACGATTCCACTGCGTCTTCCAGCCTTTATCCGCGAGCACACCGAGCAGATCATCTCGGAATGGGAGACCTTCGCGCGCACGCTCGAGACGGAAGCGGCAATGGACACGGCGGCGCTGCGTGATCATGCGAAGGAAATGCTGACTGTCGTCGCGGATGATCTGGATCGACCGCAGACGGTTCGGCAACAGGCGGACAAGGCACAGGGAAAGCGCGACGCGCCTGCGGCGGGACGACCGACTGCGGCGCAACAGCATGGCGCTGGCCGTGCGTTGAGCGGTTTCACCGTGGAGCAGATGGTGTCGGAGTTTCGCGCACTGCGCGCGAGCGTACTCCACCTGTGGCAACGGGAATGCGGCGAGGCAAACGCCGAGGACCTGGACGATCTGACGCGCTTCAACGAGTCGATTGATCAGGCGATCAGCGAGTCGATCACGACGTATGCGCATGGCGTGCGGCAATCGCGCGACCGCTTTCTCGCCGTGCTCGGGCACGACCTCCGCACGCCGATTGGCGCGATCATGATGTCGACGAAGTTCCTGCTCGACCTCGGCGACATGCAGGATCCGCATCTCAGCCTGGTCAGCCAGATGCACAACAGCGCCCGGCGGATGAATCGACTCGTCGGCGACCTGCTCGAGCTCACGCGAACGCGCATGGGCGACACGATTCCGATCACCCGTGCCAGCATCGATGCCGGGAAGCTGCTCGACGACGTCGGTGAGGAGATGTCCGCGTCACATCCGACGCATCGCATCGAGATTCGGAAGTCCGGAGATCTTCGGGGGATGTGGGACTGCGAACGACTGATGCAGGCGCTGATCAATCTCGTGAGCAACGCGGTCCACCACGGCGCTGCCGATCGCCCGATCATGATCACGGCGACGGGCGATGCCGAAGAAGTCGTGATCACGGTGCATAACGAGGGAGCACCGATCGCGGCGGATCAAATGGATCATCTGTTCGACGCGATGAAGGAGCTTCCGCCCGGCGGCGTGCGCGACCGGCGACATCTCGGCCTGGGATTGTACATCGTCGACAGGATCGTGGCCGCGCACGAGGGGCGGATCGAGGTGACGTCCTCGGCCGCGGCAGGCACCACGTTTACCGTCCATCTGCCACGGACCGCCTGATGAGTGTTCCATCAACCCGAGGAAGGCCGTATGTGCGTCTACTTCAAGTGCAAGTGCTGCGCGGCGGAGCACAAGTCTGCTGCTAGCTTCGTCGACCAGGTGTCGTTCGACGCCTCGCCAATGCCCGAGAGTCAGATCCGCTGTAACAGCACGGGAAGGACGGCCACCTACATTCGACGGGACATGTACTGGCGCGCCGAGACGTAGTGACGCGCGGGAACCCGTTGCCTCGGCAAGCCACGCGTCATCGAAACAGCTGTGCGAAGTCGCCGCGGGTCTCCGCATAGCACTCGCACGACGCGCGCTCGAGCGCGGGACGATCGAGTACTGAAATGTGGCCGCGGCGATAGCGAATGATGCCGAGCTGCTGCAGCGAGCGCGAGGCCGCGGAAACCCCTTCGCGCCGCACACCAAGCATGAAGGAGAGAAATTCCTGAGTGAGATCGAACGCGTCTCCCCCGCCGACGCGATCGTGAGTCATGAGCAGCCAGCGCGCGCAGCGTTGGTCGATGCTGTGCAACCGGTTGCAGGCGACCGACTGAGCGAGTTGGTTGATGAACGCCTGGGCATATCGTCGGAGGAGGGCATCCAACGCCGGACTCTTCGCGACTGCCGCCGCCAGCGCGACCACGGGCAGGCGTTGGGCATCGCCGGCGATCTGCGCAAGACATTGCGAGCTCATCGCGCCGTCGCCAAGGAATGCCGACAGTCCCGCCACGCCTTCGTTGCCCACCGTTGCCGCCTCGACGGCAGCGCCATCCTCCATCACGATGATGAGCGAGAGCACCGCCGTCTCGGGGAAATAGGCGTGACGCGGGCGGGCACGCGGCCTCGAGATGATCTCGCCAACGGCGAGGGGCACGCGTCTGAGGTGGGGTACGAGGAGCGCATAGTCCGCGGCCGAGAGCGCGCGTAACAGCTGATTTGCTTGCAGCCGTGCCACGCCCTTCTCGGGTCGCCGCGGTCTCGCCGGGTTAGTGGCCATGCGCCGCCCGGGCGCCGGCGTTGGCGAAGATCGCCACCTCCACGCGCCGATTCAGCTGCCGTCCGACCTCGGAGTCGTTCGTGCTGACTGGCTCCATCTCGCCGCGGCCAGCCGTCCGGAGCCGGCCAACGGTCACGCCCTGGGTTGCCAGGAAGCTCGACACCGCCATCGCCCGCCGTTCCGACAAGGCGAGATTGTAGTCGCTCGTGCCTTCGGAGTCCGTGTAGCCGACGATGAGCAGATCAGTATTCGGATATTTGCCCAGGCTCGCGGCCAGATTGCGGAGATTCTCCGCCGCGACGGCGCGCACGACGTCCGAGTCGAAGTCGTAGAGCAGGCCCGAGGCAAACGTGACCTGAATGCCTTCACCGATCCGCGCGACGGTCGCACCCGGGATGTTCTGTTTGAGCTCCTTCGCCTGCTGGTCCATCTGGTTGCCGATGATTGTTCCGGCGACGCCGCCCACGACAGCGCCGATGATCGCCCCTCTGGTAGTCGATCCCGTCTGATTGCCGATGACAGCGCCAATGGCGCCGCCAGCACCGGCTCCAATGATCGCGCCCTCCTCCTTTTTGTTGAGCGTCGCGCAGGCGGAGATTGCCAGTGCGATGAGCAGACACGCGGCACCGCCGCGAGCACGACGTACGATGGAAACAACGTCGAGATGTTGCATGACGAGCCTCATGGTGGAAGGTGGTTCCGGCGCCCGAGGGCGCGCTATGGTCATTTCGGGGCACGGGCGTGCCGCACGGCCTTCTGCTTGGTGAGCGATTCCCGCAGCACTTGCCGCTCGAGGTACAGATCGGCCACGAGCTGCTTCAGCTTGTGGTTCTCGTCTTCCAACGCGCGCACTGCATGCGCATCGGTCGCGCGGCCGTCGCCATACTTCCGGCGCCAACGGTAGAACGTCGTCTGCGTGATGCCTAATGTCCGGCACATCGATACCAGTGGCGTTCCGCCGCGCACCTGCGACAACGCGCCCTTGATCTGCTCTCCGCTAAATCGGCTTGGTCGCATTGCTCCTCCTTTTGGCGTCCCTCCTGGCTATCGCTCAGCGAGCGCGCCTTCGCGCGCTCGCTGAAGAGCCAGCTACGGCTTCGGCGACACCAGGTAATCGGACGCAATGAGGAGTCGAAACTCGTCACGTCGGTTTTGCGCCTGAGCGTTCGTCGAGGTGCCCGCCGCCGTGGGAGCCCGTTCGCCTTCGCTCGTGACTTCGATCCGGGTGGCCTCGACGCCATGCGCGACCAGATACGCCCTCGCGGCGTCCGAGCGACGACGCCCGAGCCCCATGTTATGCGCGTCAGTCGCGCGCTCGTCCGTGTTGCCGATGATGATGATCCGCATTCCGGGGTTCGCTCGGAACACCGCAATCTTCGACTCGAGAATGGTCCTCGCTTGCAGACTGAGCTCGGCGTTATCAGTTGCGAAGTGAATCTTCTCCTCCATCGTCGCCAACGCCGAGGCGGAGGATTGCAGTCGAGCGCTCACATCATGACGCGCGAGCGAATCGCGCAGCTGGTGGTAGTCAGCCTCGACACGACGCAAACGCGATTGCTCGTCGGCGTTGACGGAATCTGCCCGCTGCAGCGCCATCGGTCCCGCCGGGACTGCGAGCATCATCGTGTGCGTCGTGAGGCGGACGTTCGGGTGTCGGTAGAGGCTCAGGCCAACGTGCACGGTCTTGAACGACTTCCAACGGTTGTTGGCAAGCCAATCCATGACTCCATCGACGCGCAGCGCAGCGGAGTTGCTCAGCGCGATCTTGGCCCCGATCAAACCGTTGAGTCCATACGTATGCATGAAATTCGTTTCGGTACCGATGCCGGCGCCGGCGCCGAGCAAAATCGAGAGCGCGCCGGTCTTGATCGGGACGGCCGTCAGTCGTGACGAGAGAACACCGACGTTCACGTCGCGAAGCCCGAGCGTACGGGTCGCGCGCATCTCGGCGCTCTCGAACTCGACCGACCACCGCGGATCGAGAAAAATGCCGATGCGGCCGCCGCCACCGTAGGCGGTGTTGAGGGTAAGGCTCTTGTCGAAGGACGCT
>C688J18823_10000407_pt1 | contig 24958 bp, 25 predicted proteins | sample HopSoiMetagenom1_FD_18823 | JGI IMG/M metagenome (IMG submission 18823) | reverse complement strand
CCGATCGGGTACAAGCCGGTCTTCCTTACGGCACAGTAGCGACGCGGGGCGAAAGCTACAGAATGCGGCGGGCGAGCCTGCGTACACCTTCCGCCGTCACGCCGTACACAAGATGAGACGCGAGTCCGTACAGGTGAGTTGCGATCGAAGACTCGGATGGTCCGGAAAGGCCAAGTACCGGGACAGCGATTTCGTCTCCAAGAAGGAAAACGCCAGTTCCGAATCCAGCTCCAGCTAAGAGCGGTTGCTGTTTGCGCAGGCGGCGCGATTCCATGGCAAGGCCGTATACAGCGCCCATCGCTGTACCGAACCCATAGTGCACGAGTGGCGAAGCTTTCTTTTTCTGCTCGTGGGACAGTTGGTAGCCCGCGACATTGGCGACCTTGCCGGCGGCCTTCATAGTAGCGTCCTCCGCCTCGGGGTTTTCTGAGTGGCCCTTATTGTCTTCGCCTTGGTTGCGACCGTCGCCTTTGATCTTCTCGGTCGCTTTGGACCACGCATTTTGGAATTGTGTCATGGCCACAGTCGCTGCGAGTCCGCCAGCGAGGCCAGCGACCAAACCTTTCCACGGGGTGCTTCGTCTGCGAAACATCGTCATAGCCATCTCAAATCTCCCGCGCTTACGATGCAGGACCCCCGGTGCGGGGTGGCTTGAAAATGAGTGCGTACCGGACGGATTCCGACGGATGAAAAAAAGCGCGACCCGAAGCCGCGCTTCCTGGGACACATCTGATAGAGATCAATAGGAGAACGATTGGATCTCGGTATCGTCCGTGGCAGGGCCATCGACGAAACCAGTCCGTCTGCTGGGATTGATGGCGATGTGAACGGGAAAGACGTTTGATTCGCCGTTGAAGCTCAACCCATTCACCGACTCAATAAAGTTGCCTTTGGTGTCGTACACCTGAATGCTGCTGCCGGCGCCAGTGCTGGAGAACGGTTGTGCTACGAGAAATAGCTTGTTCAGCGAGTCGAAGACGATGTGTTGTCCAGCAAAGAGGGAATTGTTCGGATTCCCCGGCATGGGAATGCTGACACCCTTCTTCGTCGCAAGGGTATAGAACTGCACGGCGGCGTCGAAGGATGTCGTTGTGCACGCGATGCCATGTGTAGGATCGACAGCGATTCCATTGATGACGCCGAGCCCGAGACCTGTGAACTTGCTGAACTTGCCCGTGGTGAAATCTAATTGGCCAATCAGGGGCGGCAGGATGAAGGGGGAGTTCTTGTGATGTCCGAGCACGGCGCGGTTTCTCACGTTGTCGTAGGCAAGTTCGGGAGCCGTTTCGAAATTGAAGTCAATGTCAAGCACGGTAAAGGTCTTGCTGAACGTGTTCGCCCCGACATTCGAGGTGAAAACGAGCGGACGCATCCTGGTGCTCGTATCGACTGCCCACACTCCGACATTCGGATTTCGGTCGATGCGGCTGATTTGAGTGATCACATGTTTTTGGTCGATCGGAGGCGTCCATCGGCCCGTGATCTTGTTGGCGCCCACCGGGTTCAGCAGGTTATAGGTGCGCTGCACATTGAAAAGGCTGATGACGTGCTCGCGCTCGATCATGGCGACCGAGCTTCCCGAGATGCCGAGGCCGACGAAGTCGTCCTGCGTATGTGTCTTCGCAATGACTTTGATGATCTTGCCGGTCGCGGGATCAAATGTCTCGACGGCTGCGATGATTGAGCCATCGGATTGTTCATTCGCTTCGGCGAGAATGCCTTCGCCGCCGTTGGGATCAATGTCGAAACCAAAGATGATGCCGCCAAATTTTGGGTGCACGATGACGCTGCCAGCGCCCGCGAGCGGACTTGCCTCAAAGCTTGGTGTCTCGGCTGTGTCTTGCGCCATCGAGAGAGCGGCTGAGAGTAGTGCGAGCAGGGTGAGATTGAGGCAGAACCCCAGCCGGGTGCGTCGTAGAAGACGGACACTCCGAGATGTAGAGGTTCTTTTCGAAGGCGTCGCTAGTTTCATGAGTGTATCCTTTGTCGCTCGGCGAAATGGAAACCCCGAGCCGGACGTAGAGTAGAGAGCGAGCACCCGGTCGGTGTCAGGAATTTGTAAAATTCATGAGGAAAAACGATCTTCTGCTGCGCCGCGGACGCCGGGGCATGCGCACGTTTCTGCAAGTTCCGGGACCCGCGGCGAGAAGAATGTTGATAGGATCATTCGGCGGTCATCGGAGGCTTCTACCATGCTTAGCCGTCGCAGCTTCATCATCGCGAGCGGAATGACAGCGCTCGCTTCCACGCGCGTCTTCGGCGCCAACGACACCATTCGAGTTGGTGTGATTGGCGCAGGCGGACGCATGAAAGGGTTGCTGGATGCGGCGGATAAGGCCGGTCCTTACCAGATTGTCGCGGTGAGCGATGTGTATGGGCCGCACCGCGACGCTATAAAGGAACGCTCGAATGGTCTGGCGACGACGCACCTGGATTATCGCGAAGTTCTCGACAAAGACATAGACGCCGTCATCATTGGCTCGCCGGACCACTGGCACGTGCCGATGGCGGTCGGTGCGCTGAAAGCCGGAAAGGACGTGTATCTGGAGAAGCCGGTCACGCACGCTCTGGAGGATGGCGCAACGCTGACTCGCGCGGTTCGGTCGAGCAAGCAGATTTTGCAATGCGGCATGCAGCAGCGCAGCTGGACACATTTCCGTGACGCAGTTGATCTGATTCAAGCTGGAAGCCTGGGCCGCGTTGTGCAGGTGCGGACTTACTGGTGGCAGAACTACGCTCGGAATTGGCCGAAGAAACCTCTTGAAGTACAGGCGCTGGACTGGAAGCAATGGCTCGGGTCCGCTCCCGACCAGGCTTTTGACGAAGAGAAATTCCATCACTGGCGCTGGTTCTGGAACTTTGGCGGTGGCGCAATGACCGATCTGTTCACGCACTGGGTTGACGTTGTGCACTGGGCCATGAAGGCGGATCAGCCCAAACATGCGTTCATGCTGGCGGACAAATACGCGTTCGAGAAGTGGGACTGTCCAGATACGATTCAGGCGGCGTTCCGCTATCCGGGCTTCGATGTGGTGTACGAAGGCATGATGAATTCGTCCATCGATGATGGAGGACTTGAATTCCGCGGGAGCGACGCGACATTGAAGATCAATCGCAGCGGCTTCACCGTGCATCGCGAGGGAGTGCAAGGGGATCAGAATCCCGTGCTGAGCGAACACAGCTATCGTGACGGCACCATTTCGCACATGGAGAATTTCTTCGAATGCGTGAAGAGCCGAAAGGAGCCGAACGCTCCAGTAGAGGCGGGAGTTGCGGCCGCGCGAGCAGGCCAGATCGGAAATTATGCATTTCAGCACGGTGGGCAGACGGCATGGCCCAGCAAGGCCTAAGGTCGAGAAAGCTCCAGGCTGGAGTTCTGGGCTTTGCTGTAGCATTGTAGTCGCGGGTGATTGACGCTCAAAAAAGTAACCGGTTGCGAGGTGATGCGGAAAGCGTACTCACGCCCCCACTCGCATCTGTTGCAAGCGTCCCGGCCAATACCATAAAGACCGAACTGCATCGCTCATCACGCGGCCCAGTGTGTACGGTCACGGTCAATCTTTGTTGTCTGCAGTAGATTCCAGGCGCTGGAACATTCGATCGCGGCGGATTGCCGGCGCTCGGCAAGTGCACTCTTAGAAATATCAGGATCGGCCACCCGCACCAACTCGTTGGTTGGAGGTCGCATATGAGTTCTCCTGGGCCTGATTCCTCTCCTTCGAAATCATTCTTACTGGGGCCGTCCTCCTTACTGGGGCCGTCCTCGCGCGGACAGCATGTACCTGGAACGGTGATGATGATTGGCCTGTTGCTGCTTTGCTCAATGGTAGCCAATTCGCAGGAAGCTTCCTTGAGACCAGCCGCAACGAGCGTGCTCATTTCGATTGCGATCACGCCAGTGACTCCGTCCGTGTTGGCGGGAAGCACGCTCCAGTTCAAGGCGATGGGCACGTTTACCGGTGGGATCACACGCGACGTGACTTCATCCGTGACCTGGACCTCCAGCAAGACGACCGTAGCCACGATCAACGGCGTAACGTCGCCGCGCGGAATGGCAACTGCCGTAGCTGCAGGGACGAGCACCATCACGGCAGCGCATGGAACGTTCAAGGGCACGACTATTTTGACTGTGACTGCAGCAGGTCCTTCACTGCTGTCGATTGGTGTAACTCCGGGCGCGCCTTCGATCACGATGGGCATTCAGCAGCAGTTCACCGCGACCGGCAACTACAGCGACGGCACCACACAGGACGTGACGGGCACCGCAAGCTGGAGTTCATCGCTGCCAAGCGTCGCCGCAGTTACTACAACTGGGCTGGCGAGTACCGTCGCTCCGGGGCAAACCACGATTCAGGCGTCGGTGGGCTCGATCAGCGGTTCGAGCATACTGACGATCACTCAATTCACGCACGTCTATGTTGCCTTCCCTCCGCCGAGCGGAGACAACAACATCCATTTCATGAGCGCAGTATTAAGCCAGCCAGCCGTGGAAGGAGTCGTGGTCCCGATCCAGTGGGCTACGATTGAAACCGGAACCCCCGGCCCGGGAACATGTAGTCCCGTTGGCACCGCTGTATGTCAACAAGATGCTCTTGGCTGGACCCACACGTACAACTGGACCGCTGCGGACGCACTCAACGCGCAGTGGTTTGCGGCACAGGCGGGAACGAAGAAGGTGAATCTCATTCTGTTTGGGATGACTGGGGCCTCGAGCATCTGCTCGACCTCCAACAGTTGTTTCAATCGAGATACTCCATATTACGTGACGACGTCCAGTTGGGCGGCCCACACCGCCTCTCCCATGCAGGACGTAGTGAACGGGAACAAGGACAGTTGCAGCGGCTACATCGGAGCGGCGACCAGATCGATGATGCGTGACCAGACTGGACTCGTCACAGTTACCCTTACAAGGCACGGATACCAGAATGGAGACAAGGTGTGGGTCGGTCGAAGCACTCCTGCCAACTTCAACATCGCTTCCGAAAAAGGTCACGAACGTGCAGGTTAAGGCTAACGTTCTCACCGTCACCGCGAGCAACAGTTTGCCCATCGGGACAGCAGTGATCTTCCACGATCTTCGAAAGGCTACCTTCCTTAATGGAAAATTGGTGACGCTCCTGAGTTCAGGCGCCATCCAGTTCACTGCCAGCTCCTCTCACGCGGATTATGGGCCAGTGGCGGAAACTGGAGGAACAGCCAGTCCGCAAGGTGTTGTTGTGCAGAACGCCACGACAGATACTTTCCAATACCAGTCGGGAATTCTTGCGCAGGGTTCCGCCAGCGCGCCGGGAACAGTGGTCAGCGTTCAGCAATCCTGGCACGTCCCCTATGAACCTCCGTATAAAACGGCATGGAAGTCCTTTATCGCGGCGACGATTGCACACTTCAACACGTCGCCTAATCTTGGACAAATCTCTTACATACGTATTGGGCGTTCGGTTGGCGGGGAAGCTTATCCGTATTGCACCGACAGGCTGGATGATCTCCCTACACCGAATAACTACACCAAATGGAACTGGCTCGACTACTACGAAGAAATTGTGCGACTTTATTCAATCGCAGAATCCGAAGATGATCACGCTCGATCCGCTCAATGAAACGGGCAATCCGGTGGATGCGTCGTATGGCACGGCAGAGGCCGACGTTGCGATCGCTCATCACAATGCACTTGGCCAGGTGAATGCGTTCGGAAGTCAGGGTCTGCGGGCTAACGACGAGAGTCATTACGAACAGAATCCGCCGGTGTTCTGTGCTTCGGACTGGTGCGGCACTTTCGAAACCTACTACCAAATGGAACCTAATCTGGAACTGCAACAGCGCGATCTGTCGGACCCGATTGGCGTAACGCAGAGCTTGACGGGAGATTTCAGGCCCCTCCTGCCGTTCGCAGTTGGGCGCCATGCAACCATTCTTGAACTCTATGCACTGGATGCCCTGCTGGCCTTCGATCCGAACTATTGTGTTCTTACGGTGCCGGATACGGGAATATGCACCACGGGGAGCGTGTCGGTTGCGCCGACGGACCAGCCACCCACTAATCTGCCGCCGAAGAATCAGTATTTGTATTTTCAGGCAGTCGGCCAGCCGGGGCAGACCGGGGCAACGGGCGACGGCTCGTACGCTGCAGCCATCAATAGCGCGCACGGAGCGCATTGATTTCGAACTGGACAGGACGCGAGAGAAAACGAAGGCCGGGTATCCCGGAAGATGATTCCGGATCCCGGCCTCGTTTTAGTTCACCTTGGTGATGATCTTGTGATTCTGAGGGAGACAGCTTTTCTTTAAGGCTAGAGTTCGCTGTGACAGGAACCGGGCACGGCTGAAGCCGTGCCCTTCCCGAGTCGCTATGAAGTTCTCCTAGTTGCCGGTCGGGTTCGAATTTGCTGCGGTCGTCGGCTGTCCAGCTGGCGCCGTGGTTCCACCGAAGCGCGACAGGCGCGGGAAGAAGGGCGTGACTTCGAACGGCATCTTGTCACGCGCCGAGGTGATGGCGACCGGAGACGTCTTCACCATTTCCGCCTTGTCGTTCCATGGATTGACCTTCACGCGTCCGCCCAAGGGCAGAGCCGCGATCTGGTCCAGCTTGTTCATATCGAGCGCCGGGCCTACCGTGGACAGAGCGGAAAGTCGCGTGACTTGTCCGTTCTCGGCCAGTGGATTGCCCAGGTGCGTCGTCAATAGGGCCTGCAACTGCGGACCTTTCTGTTGCAGAGCTTTCAGGAACAGTCCGACGTTGTCAAGCTTCTGCGCGTAGGGCGAGTTCTTCAGGAGGTCCACAGCCTTCTTATCGGCGGCGGTTTCTTCTTCCGGAATGTGCTTGAATCCCAGGTTCTGATAGGTGCCTTCGTCGGAGAAGAGCATGCGGTCATTGAACGCATACTTCGATCCGAGGTTGTGCCCGAGGACGATGTGCGCCAGTTCATGCGACAGGACAGCGGCAAGGCTGGCCTCGTCGGGAAGGACGTCGACCAATCCGCGGCTGATCACGATGGTGTTTCCGACGCTAAAGGTTTCCAGCGGGGAAGTGAGCAGCACGCGCGTACGAACCGGGCGCGGCAGCTCGATATTGTTAGTTACCTGCAGGTTGTTAACAACTGTCTGGAGAATGCGGTCCAGATCGCCCTCAGGCGCGAGCAGGCCAGCCGAGGTCAGACGCTCCACGACGTTATCTTCTGCCTGCTGCTGCCAAACGCGTTCTGCTTCGAGCGGCGAGGCATCCTGCGCGGCTGTGCTGCTGTCCTGCACGGAGTCGACGCGGATGTTCGTTAGCTCGTCATCCTTGCCGCCCTTCTTCAGGTCGTATCCCCAGATGCGGGTCTGCGCTTTGAAAGCGACTTTGTTCTTCACCCCAGCGCTGAAGTCTCCTTCTTCGCTGTAGATGAACGCCGGCACCCAGTAGCCGGGAATCAGATTCAAGCGCCAGCTATCCATGTGGAAGAAGTAAGAGTTGCGGGGCGCCGGAGCATACGTGCCATTCAGGCGCACAATGTTGAAACCCTGGTCTTCGATCCAGAGGCGGCCGAGGAAGCGTCCCTTGCCGGAACCCTTCTTCGGGGTGACGTCGAATACGAGGCATCGCACGTCGCCGAGGAATTCGCGGCGGACATAGCGGAAATCGTAGTGCTCGCGATCAAAGTCGGTGCGGTCGGCGTAAACCATCCAGGAAAAGCCCATCGGTTGATACTGCACCTTGTAGAGCTTCTGGAAGCCGCCGAGCAAACGGGCCTGCATGCCCTTCTCTTCTTCCTTCAGATAGTCCTTGCGATCAACAGTCTCGCCCATATCGAGGCGTCCGAGGAAATAGTGGTCCTCGCTTGGAATCGGGCCGAGTTGCGGATCGGCGGTGAGGTTCTGCAAGTAAGTCTCGACGACCGGAGTGCGGTTCGCGAGCACCTTGATGAGACCGTGCTCGCGCTCGATGAACAGGTTGACGACCTGGTCCATCGTTGTGGGAGTGGCTACCGGAGGCGGCAACGGCACTGCCGTGGCCGGAGCTTGTGCCTGTTGAGCGTCTGCGGACGGAGCCGCGGACTGTGACGGTTGCGATGTCTGCGTTGCATCAGGCGCAGCCGGTTGCGCGGAGGGCTGTGAATCCGCCGCTTGCTGGGCGACCGCGCTCATGGATGCCAGCAGCGCCGCCGTAAGGATCCAATTCGATGTACGCATGACTCTATTCTCCCCGTACTGAAAGCTTGTTCTTTTATCTATTGACTGCTCAATGCCAAAGCTACTTCGCCAAATTTCTTAGTACGCCAGCTGGAACATCACGTGAACCACTGCCGTCGAATCGACGGGCTGGCTGTAACGCAATGCTGGCTTGAAACGAATCTTGTTTGCGGCAGAAACGGCAGCTTCGTCGAGGCCATGTCCTAGACCGCGTACAACGCGGTTCACATGCAATGTGCCGTTCGCCGAAAAGCTGACTTCCAGAAGCACTTCACCTTCGAGCTTCAAATCGCGGGCTTCCTGGGTGTACACCGGATTGGGTTTGAAAGTGATCTCGACTGGAGTTGTAGCCGGACCTGCATCAGCTTGGGCGATCTTCGGTCCAGTCGGACGCGCGACCTGCGAGGAGCCGAACCCACCGGTCTGAACGCCGGGGCCGTTGCTACGGCCGTCGCCTTTTCCGGGAGTGGCGATGCCGCTACCGAAGTCCGCACTGGCCACTGTGCCCCTGATCCCCTTTGCTCCGCCGGAACCATTTCCTTGTCCGGGGCCGGCGGGCATGTCAAAGGATCCGAGCGAAGCGGCGTAGAGCTTCGCGCCTTGCTTGCCGGTGCCGGGCAATCCGTTAGGATCGCCGAAGCCGCCGGTCTGAACTTTCTCAATCGGAGCGTTCACGGTCGGAGTCTGCGAACTGCCAGTTGCGGTGAAATCTCCGGTGTGAACGAGTTGAGGACGCGCGCCACCCGCCACCTTGATCTGCGGAGGAGCGAATTGATTCACAATCACTTTTGGAGCTTCAAGTGGCTGCGGTGCTTCGTGTCGAACTTCTTTGGGCATCACGAGCTTGGGCTGCTCGAACACTGGCAGCTTCACCGCAGGCAAAAGCCTTGGCTTGCTCGTGGGCTTCACCTTCACCGGCAGCGGTTCGGGGCGCAGCGACGGCATGGGAATGATCTCGGTGATGTGATACTGACTGAGTTGCAGCCGTTCCGGCAGCAACAGACTGAGATTAATCAGGATGAGCAGTATCAGTGCGACGATGCCGTAGGCCGTCGCGACCGCGCGCTTGTTGATCTTGCGTTCGGGCAGTAAACCGAGTTGAAATCCGCCGTAAGCCGTGGGCATGCAGTCTGTCTCCACCGGGACCCGGTTGGGGAGAGAACCGGGACTTGGAGACTCAAAAATACGGGAGATAGGACAGGGGGTAAACGTGTCCACGGCTCTTGACCTTCAGTAACCGTTGGCGTTCCCGTTTGCGAAATCCTCCCAAAAGTGCACGGGACCTGTGATTCGCGAACTCAGCCTAAAGCGCCGCGCGAAAACCGTACGGAAAGCAGAAAAACGAGGAAAAAAAGGCAGCTGCGCCCCAGACTCTTGATCCCAACGGGGGCTCAGGCACTGAAATGCGAATCCGTTTTCAAGATCGCGGCTTCGTTGTTAAAGGGCTTGCTTGACAGGGCCGCTGCTTTGTCCGCCTAAGGACGCATACGGATACCCCCGTGTTTGCCGGGCTGTAGGGTCTTCCCTCGATTGGCGCTACTGCGGGCCTGCCGTAGCCTGTAACGACAGTCATGTTTTTACACTCTTGCCGCTTCGTCCATCCGAGGTATTCATGAAGACTACGTTGAAGTTGCTACTCGCAGCAGCAATGCTTTTAACCTTCGGTCTATGGGCGCAGGATGCAGGAACACAGCAAGGCAGCCAGCCCGCAGCACCCGACAACACAAAAGTAAATCAGCGGGACCGTAACTCCTCTGACACGGCCGATCAGCAAAAGGAAAACCAGTCTGACCGCGAGCTGACGCGGCAGATAAGGCACGCGATTGTCCAAGACAAGTCCCTGTCCACCTACGCGCACAACGTAAAGATCGTGGCGCAGGGAGGCACGGTGACATTGAAGGGGCCCGTCAAGAGCGAAGAAGAAAAAACGGCAATTGAGAAGAAAGCCGCGGAAGTGGCGGGCGGTCCAGAGAAGATTCAAAACCAACTTGAGGTGGCCGGCGGAAAGTAAGAAGCGCGATCGGCAATCCAAACATTCACTCTTACACTCTTCAAAAGGAGCAAAGCTCATGGCAGGCAAAAATACAGCAGTATTCGGCATTTATCGCAACCGCGTGGAAGTAGAAACCGCTGTGGATACGTTGCGGCGTGAAGGATTTCGGAACACTGACATTTCTGTGCTATTTCCGGAAAACGAGGGCACCAAGGACTTCGCGCACGAGAAGAACACCAAAGCGCCCGAAGGCGCGACTACTGGCGCAGCGTCGGGTGCTGTGCTCGGGGGCGGATTGGGATGGCTTGTGGGCATCGGTGCGCTGGCAATCCCCGGACTGGGGCCTTTCGTCGCGGCGGGACCCATTATGGCTGCCCTCGCAGGGGCTGGAGCCGGCGGTGCGATTGGCGGTCTGACTGGCGCGCTCATCGGCATGGGAATTCCGGAGTACGAAGCCAAGCGCTATGAGGGACGCGTGAAGGAAGGCGGCATTCTGCTTTCCGTACACTCCGACGACTCGAATTGGACCAAGCGAGCCAAAGAGATCTTGGAGCAAACCGGAGCGGAGGACGTTTCGTCTGCGGGCGAATCTAGCGCCGATTTCGCAAAGACCGACCGGCCGATGCGACGCACGGCTTAGAATGCGGCAATGGGAGTGGGAAGCCCCTCGGGGAACCGGGGGGCTTTACTTTTGCACGGCTTCCGCGTTGTTGGCCAGAAGCATGCTCGCCAGCCAACCAATCGCAAATGTCACGCAGCTTCCGATCATGACCCACCAAGTCCAGGCGACCCTCGTCCACAGCCATAGGTAGAGTTCCGCAGCGAAGCCGCACGCCATTCCGACCATGGCGCCTGCCTGATTGGCGCGGCGGGTGAGTGTGCCGAGAAGAAATGCGCCGAGTAGAGCGCCATAGGCTACTGAGGCGATCTGAAGGCCGACTTCGATGACACGTCCAACTTTGTGAAGAGCGATGATCGCGAGTCCGAACAGCACGAATGCCCATGCAAGCGTCGCGAGCCGCGAAAGGCGCATCTTCGTTTTCTCCTCTGCCTGCGGACGCAGACGGGCATAGAAATCCATGATTGCGCTGGACGAGAGCGAATTGAGCGCGGCGCTGAGATTCGACATCGCCGCCGCAAGGATCGCGGCGATGAGCAGGCCCGAGATTCCATGCGGCATTCGGCTGACGATGAATGTCGGATAGATCCGGTCTGGGCGTCCGAATACCGCAGAGGGGACCCGGTAGTAAGCCCAGAGCATGACGCCGACCATCAGGAATAATGCGAATTGAAATAAGATCGCGACACCGCTGGACAGGAGTGCGGTGACGGACTGCTTCTGTCCCCGCGCAGCCAGAAGGCGCTGCACGATCAGCTGGTCGGTACCGTGACTTGCTGTTGTGAGGAATGTCCCGCCGATTAACCCCGCCCAGAACGTGTAGGGAAGCCATGGGCTTGCACTGAAGTTGAAGACCTCGAGTTTGCCTGCGCTCGCGGCGGCTGAGTGAATGGCCGACCACCCGCCGGGGACGAGATGAAGAATAGTGACTAATCCGACCAGCGTTCCGCCCACATAAATTGCCGTTTGGACGACATCGGTCCAAATGACAGCAGCCAGTCCGCCCTCGAACGTATAGATCAACGTTAAAGCGGTGATGATAGCGATCGAGGCGACCTCGCCCGTACCCAGCGCGATCGAAACGACGATCGACACTGCATAGACCCGTACGCCTTCGGCGGCGGCGCGGGTCAGCAGAAACAGACCCGCAGTCAACGAACGCAGCCCAGGGCCGAACCTGCGCTCGATCAGTTCGTACGCAGTGTAAAGATCTCCTCGAAAATAGTGCGGAAGCAGCAGAAAGCTGATGACCACGCGGCCGACTACATATCCCATCACGACCTGCAGGAATGTGAGGTTGGTGTCGTAAGCGAGGCCCGGAATGCTGATGATTGTCAGCGTGCTGGTCTCGGCCGCGACGATGGAGAGTGCGATGGCCCACCACGGGATTTCGCGTCCTGCAAGGAAGTAGTCGCGCAACGTGCGCTGCTTTTTGCGGAAGCGGAGCCCGAAGAGCGTGATGCCCGCCAGGTAGAGCGCGATGATCGCGAAATCCAGTTTGTCGAGGCCCATGCTCAGTCAGATCGAAAGCAAGAGATCATCACCGATGGACACCAAGGTACACGAAGGAAATGCGCTTCAAATCACCTTGCGGCTTACGCTTTCCGCCGGATCGTAGGTCTCTGACGAGATAGCGACAAGCCATAGCTCTCGGCCGCCGTCATTGCGAACGGCGTGTGACTGTCCCGGAGATACGAGCACCAACACCGCCATCTTGCCTCCGAATTCACGGTGTTCCGCTGGCGAGTTATTGCCTTCGTCCCAGTGTAGTGACCACTTTGATCCGGTCATGACGATGATGGCCTCGCGGCGGCGAAGATGATAGTGATTGCCGCGGGTCGCGCCCGGTTTCGTCGATGCCAGGTGAATATCGGCCATGCGTCCGACGAATGCCAGGGCTTCGGCCGGAACCGTAAAGCTCATCCCGCGCGTGTCGCCGAAATTCGGCAGTTCAATAATTTGAAGTCTAGGTGTCATCAGTACACTTTTCGGACACGCGAGTTCATTATCGGAGCAACTGATGATTTCTGCGAGTGAGACTCTGGTTCCCCGCCGTTTGTTCGGGATCACGAACAAACAACAGGAGGTAGGCAAATCGCACCCGCCGCTATGTTAAAAATAACCCGTGCGCTACTTTCTTGGCATCGACGGAGGCGGAACTAAGACGACCTGTGCGGTCGGGGACGACTCGTCGCTGCTTGCCGCCGCGACCGCCGGGCCTAGCAATATCGTCCGGGTCGGCGAAGCCCGTGCGCGCGAATCGCTGCATCAGGCCGTACGGCAGGCATGCGCGGCTGCCGGGATCACGCCCGAACAAGTTGCACGCACGTGCGTAGGGGGATCGGGTGCGGCGAGGCGGGAGTTGGCCGGCATTGTGCGCAGCATCCTGGCGGAGATTCTGCCCGGCGCGATTGAAGTTGTCGGAGATATGGAGACTGCGCTCGAAGCCGCATTCGACGGCGGTCCGGGCGTAATGGTCATTGCAGGAACGGGTTCGATCGCCTACGGACGCGACCAACAGGGAAGAACCGCACGCGCGGGAGGTTGGGGATTCGCCGTTGGGGATCAGGGCTCGGCGCACTGGATCGGGCGCGAAGCTGTGAGTGCCGTTCTGAAGGCAAGCGATCAGGACACCCGGACAGAATCCTCTTCGCTTGTGCAAGCTTTGTTCCGCGCTTGGGGAGTAGCCTCAATCGCGGATCTGGCGCGTGCGGGAAACTCCATTCCGCCGCCGGATTTTGCGGCCCTGTTTCCGGCAGTCGCCGCCAGTTCCGACGAACTCGCGAAGCAAGTTCTCCGGAATGCCGGGAGGGAACTGGCGCAGGTCGCGGCCGTGGTCATCTCTCGCTTATTTGAAGACAAGGCGGCGACTGTCCCGGTGGGCATGACAGGCGGAGTCTTTCGTCATGCGGAACTCGTTCGGCAGGTTTTCTACAATGAGCTTCGAGGGCTTGATTCGCGTGTGAACGTGATGCCACAGGTTGTTGAGCCCGTCGGGGGCGCGCTGCGAATGGCGCGAAGAGCGACGGCTGGAGTATGAACTTCGCACGTGCCGGGGCTTTTGTGAATCATGCCAGAACAACCGCAAACTGAATCCGCCCTGGCCGGTCAGCAGGTACCTTGTGAGGGCCGGCAGGATTCCTCGGACGCTCTCAATGAGGATTCCGCACTTGCGGAGTTGAAGAAGCGCGATTTGCGGCCAGAGATCATAGAGCAGATCAGCCAAGCTCCCGGGCTGATGAAGTTGCGTAAGGTGCGGCTCGCGGTGGTGTCTCATCCGAGAACTCCTCGGCGCTTTGCGCTGCGATTTCTTCGTGAGTTGTACACGTTCGACTTAATGCAGTTTGCGCTTACCCCCACCGCGCCCGCAGATCTAAAGCGCATTGCAGAGGAATTGCTGGTGAACCGGCTAGCGTCGATCACCCTGGGAGAGAGAATCTCTTTGGCCCGCCGGGCCTCGGAGATGGTCGCGGGCGCACTTCTTCTCGACGAGCAAAAGCGGGTCTGGCAGACAGCGCTGGAGAACCCGCGACTGACGGAAGTTTCCGTTGTCAGGGCGCTGCAGAAGCCCGGTGCAGTGCCGGCCTTTGTCGTCACAGTGAGCCACCATTCGAAATGGTCCGTGCGTCCGGAGGTGCAGATCGCACTGCTCCGGAATGCACGCACTCCACTGGCCCCCGCAGTGGAGTTCGCGCGTCGAATCCCACCCACGCTATTGCGCGACATCCTCCACAGCTCGCGGCTGCCGGAGGAGATCAAGAAGTGCTTGCGGAAGGAAGCGAGAGACATTGGCCAGTGATCAGTCCTTAGTGATCAGTAACTGGCCACCGATCACTGATTACTGACCACTGATTTCTCATCTTCCGCCGCCAATCTCTAGAATTGCTCCCGTTGTGTAGGAGGCCTCGTCCGACAACAACCACAGAACGCCTCCCGCAACTTCCTCCGGGAAGCCGGCACGTCGCATTGGAATCGTGGGCATCAGCCGCTGGATGCGTCCGGGTTCGCCATTCGCCGAGTGCAGTTCGGTTTCAACCAAGCCGGGAGCCACTGCATTGACGCGAATGCCTTCGGTAGCGACTTCGCGCGCCAGCCCGATCGTGAAACTGTCGATGGCGCCTTTTGACGCGGCATAATGAACCCACTCGCCGGGTGCTCCGGTATGCGCGGCCCGCGATGAAATATTCACGATCGCACCGCCGGATCCGCCCCGATTGATGGACATGCGCCGTACCGCTTCGCGCGCGCAGAGAATGGCTCCGGTGACGTTCACCGCGAACGTCCTTTCGATAGCAGCAGCCGTTACATTTTCGGTGCGGGCGAAACCTCCTGTGATTCCGGCATTGTTCACGAGGGCTTTGATAGGCCCGAGTTCGCGCTCGGCAATCTGGAAGAGCGCAAGGATTTCTTTTTCGCTTGCGACATCCGCGTGAATGGGAGCGGCTCGGCCGCCAGCGCTTTCGATATCGTCGGCGATTTCCTTCGCTTCGCTCTCGCCGCGATGAAAGTTTACGGCAACGGAGTATCCGCGCTGAGCCGCGAGTCTGGCGATCGCCGCTCCAATACCGCGGCTGGCGCCGGTTACGATGAGCGTGCCGAGTTGTTGCCCAGTGGGATTCATGCTGTCAACAACTATTTCCTAGCTCCGTGCCATTCGTAAGCGCGGGTGATGTACCGCAACCTAACGTCGATCCTCCCGCCAGCCGGGACTACGTTGATCCATGGCATCGCGGATACCAACTTTGCTGATAACGGATTGCAGCTACGGCACCCAATCTCCAATGAAGACGTTGGTCTCGTGCGGTGCTTTGGCGTTACGGTTTGATGCCCAAACGAATTTCTTCCCATCGGGCGAGAACATCGGGAAACCGTCGAACCCATCGCTGTAGGTGACGCGCTCCAGTCCAGTGCGGTCGCGGTTGATCAGCCACAACTCAAAATTTCCCATGCCGCCGGTGGCGTGCGTTTCTGGATCGTAATTGGAGGAGAAGATGATCCTCTTGCCATCGGCGGTGAATGCCGGGCCGAAACTCGCCGCGCCCAGATTCGTAATCTGTCGCTTGTCGCTGCCGTCGGACTTCATAATCCAGATTTCGAGTGATGTCGGCCGGATCAGGTTCTGCGCGAGCAGCTGCTTGTAATCGGCAATCTCCTGATCGGTCTTCGGATGGTAGGCGCGATAGACGATCCACTTGCCATCGGGAGAGAAGGTCGGGCCGCCATCGTAGCCGAGTTCATGCGTAAGTTGTTTCACGTTCTTGCCGTCGGCGTCCATGATGTAGATGTCGAGATCGCCCTTACGCACGGACGTGAAGGTAATCTTCTTTCCGTCGAGCGAGATCGTGGCTTCGGCATCGTAGCCGGAAGTCTTCGTCAGCTGTTTCAGGTTCGAACCGTCCGAATCCGCCGTGAAGATGTCGTATCCGGCATAGACCGCCCACACGTAGCCTTTCGAGAAATCAGGACGAGGTGGGCACTCCGGACTGGCCAGATGGGTAGACGCATAGAGAATCTTCTTGCCGCTCGGGAAGAAGTAGCTACAGGTGGTACGTCCCTTACCCGTCGAGACCATGTGCTGATCGCTGCCGTCGATGTTCATCTCGAAAATCTGGTCACACTTCACGTCACCATGCGCCGACTGGTAAATCAGCCTCTTACTGTCGGCAGAGAAGTAGGATTCGGCATTCTGCCCGCCAAACGTCAACTGGCGTACGTTGCGTAGGTGCTTTTCCTGCGACGCTGCCACTTCCTGGGCAGCGGCGTTCTGCGCGCAGACGGTACCCAGCAAGAGCATTCCACCAATGAGCAGTGCAACGAGAACTCTCAGCGTGCTTTTCATATGGATGGCCGGATAGTTTATCGCGGCGCGGACTCTTCAGCATATTCTGTTCGTGAAGCGGCCAAGAAACTTAAATAACCTTGCCATTTGGCAATTCGAAAAAACCATGTCAATCAAGCTGCTCCTCAAGCTCGTGATTTCGATAAGCTCTCGTGCCATTGCAAGACTTACCCTTTGCTAGACGCGCTGCCTGACACTGGTCGGTCTTCGCCATTCTCTTCGTATTGCGCTCAGCTGAGTTCTTGGGCGAGTCCGACGAGAAGCCCTTCAGGGCCGCGGATGTAGCAGAGCCGATACGCGTCTTTATACTGGACTACTTCGCCTACGAGCTGGGCGCCGCGCTTGCGGAGCTTTTCGAGCGTCTCGTCGATGTCGTCCACGGCGAACATGACGCGTAGGTAGCCTAGAGCGTTTACTGGGGCGTTGCGGTGATCCGCGACGGCAGGCGGCGTGAGGAAGCGGGAGAGTTCAAGCCGGCCGTGGCCGTCCGGCGTACGCATCATGGCAATCTCGACTCGCTGATCGGCCAGTCCAGTGACCCGTCCGGCCCATTCTCCTTCGATCGTGGCCCGCCCTTCGAGTTGAAGGCCCAGCTCGCGAAAGAAATCGATCGTCCCTCCGAGGTCATCGACGACGATTCCTACGTTGTCCATCCGTTTGAGCGCCATGGGTCCAATCTACAAGGTGTCGTCTAGTCCAGCAACGGACCCTGTTTGCAACGCCGAAACACGAGCGCGACGTGGAACCTGAGAGATCGTTCCGAATCGCTTTCTCGGGGCGGATCACGGGCAACTCGGAACTAAAAAGCTTAGGTTCGCGCTTAGCGGGGCGAACATCCACTGCGGGCCTAAACGCTAAACACCGAACGGCCCTGTCGCAACGCGCGCGAGATTTTCTAGTTCCTTGACGTACGTGCGGCGCAGCAGCAAAGCGGCAACGGTTCGTTCGATGCGTCCGAGAAAGCCGCTCATCACCGGCAGTTGCGTCGAGATGGTCACGCGCGAATCGGCCGGGGCTGTGCCGGGATCCACGGTAAACGTCGTGACCGCGCCGTTCGTATCCAGATCGGTTTCGACCAGTACCCGCCCAGGCTCGGGTTCCGTAATGGCGGCACGAAAGTTCTGCTTCTTGCCCAGCAGGTTCATCTGGAAGCGGATGATCGTACCGGCTCCCACACCACCTTGCTCCACGGTCAAATTACTGAACTGCTTGGGCAGGATGCGCTGATGCCCGTCGTGGTAGTTGGCGAGGAGCGAGTACACGCGTTCGCGGCGGGCTGGGATGGTCGCGGACGCGCTGATCACATGCTTTTCCGGTTTGTTTTCGTTCATACGGTGTGTTCTTGCTTCTGGAAATGATTCCGAATCGCCTCTGCCTGGGCGCGCGTCACGACGGCAGAGAGTGCGGCGGGATCCGCCTGCTTCACTGCCTGCACGCTCCCGAAATGCTCGAGCAACCGGCGCGTCGTGTTTGCGCCTACACCTGGGATCTCCAACAATTCTGTGGAGCGGTCCCGCATCTGCCTGCGCTTGCGATGAAAAGTCACGGCGAAACGGTGAGCTTCGTCGCGAATCATCTGAACCAAATGCAGAACCGGTGAGTGGTGATCGAGGGCGATCGGATCCCTCTCTTGTCCATACACATAGAGAATCTCTTCGCGCTTGGCAATGGAAGCGAGCGGTTGGTTGATGATCTCCAGTAATTCCAGCGCCTCGGCTGCGGCGTGCAATTGCCCCAAGCCTCCATCGATCAGGACCAGGCTTGGCATGGGCTTTTGTTCTTCCTGCAGGCGCTTGTAACGCCGCGTGACCACCTCGCGCATCGACGCGAAGTCATCGACTCCTTGCACTGTGCGGATGATGAATTTCCGGTAATCCGATTTCTTCATCTTGCCATCTTCCCAGACCACCATGGAAGCGACCGTCTCTGCTCCCTGGATATGGGAGATATCAAAGCATTCAATGCGCTTCGGCAGTTCGGGCAATCCCATAACTTCCTGGAACTCTTCCTGGATCCGGCGTGCATTGGGCTTTAGCACGCGGAATCGCTGGTCGTAGGATTGCTTGGCATTATTCCCGGCGAGGTCCATGAGTGACCGCTTGTCTCCACGCTGCGGAACGATGATGTGCACCCGCGAAGCACGTGCTCCCTCGCCTGCGTTCTGCTCGGAGAGGAGGTCTTCAAGCTCGGCGCAATCTTCAAATCCGACCGGAACGTACAGGTTGCGTGGAACGTACGGCTGGCCGATGTAGAGCTGCTTGAGAAGGGCGGAGAAAAACTCGTCGGGATGGAATGTACCGCCCTTTCCAGCATCTATGCGTTCCTCGGCACCGGCTGTGCTGTCGTCAGGCTCCATAGATCCTGAAGCGGCAACAGCAGGCGCGTCAGGATGACAAAAAGGCGAATTGCGTTCGGCTGTCGCGAAGTCTGGCAGGTCTTCCCAGAAGAACTCGCGGCGATCGACCATCTTTCCGCCACGCATGTGGAACAAATTCACGGCCAGCATCCCGTTCTCATAGTGATAACCGAAGACGTCGGCATCGTCCCCTTCGGCAGCAGCAATCCGCTGACGTTCCTGCAGTTGCTCGACCGTGGAAATCAGATCGCGATAGCGCGCCGCCCGTTCGTACTCCTGGCCGGCAGCGGCCTGTTCCATACGGCTGCGAAGCGATCGCGCCAGATCGGTTGGCCGGCCCTCAAGAAACATCTTCACGTCGTGGACCGCTTCCTGGTAACTCTCCCGGGTAGTGAGTTCCTGCACGCAGGGTCCAAGGCAGCGTTTGATGTAGTACTGCAAGCACGGACGAGGATGAAAACGCGTCAGATCCACCTTGCACGACGGGATCAGAAAATTACGATGGATCAGGTCGACGATCCGGTACGCCAGATTGGCAGGGAAGTATGGCCCGTAGTATTCGCTGCCGTCCTTGCGCAGCCGTCGTGTCACGTACACGCGCGGCCACTTCTCGCTCAAGGTCAGCTTTACGTATGGGTAGCTCTTGTCATCGCGTAGCAGGATGTTAAATCGTGGCTTCCGCTGCTTGATGAGGTTGTTCTCAAGCGCGAGCGCCTCTTTGTTGTTGGCCACGACGATGTATTCGACATCGGCGGCTTCACGCACCAGCGTGCCCGTCTTTGCATCCTCCCAGCGCCCTTCGTGGAAATAGCTCGATACCCGGCTGCGAAGGTTTTTCGCCTTGCCGACGTAGATCACCTCTCCCTCGGCGTTCTTGTACATGTACACGCCGGGTTCGGTGGGGATGGTGCGAATTTTCTGGAGGAGGTCCATGGCGCGGGGAACTTACTATTCTATTGGATGATTTCCGTAGCCCGCTCGGACCAGAACCGGCTAGTGCGGCTTGTGGGCGAAAACCAGTTCCATGCCGGCAACCACGCTGCGGCTGGGCATCAGCACGCCGGGGATTTCTTCATAGCCGGTGTTGCTGAGGTTCGCGAGTTGCAGATACGGCCGGATCACCCCGGATTTCCGGGACACGGCCAGGTCCCATATGGGGTAGGCCTGGTGCTCAAACCGTTGCGTCACGCCCACGCTCGTTCGAGCCACAATCCAATCGCGCCAACTGCCAGCCCATCCAAACGCCGCATTGTGCGACGGATAGTTGAACACGTACCGCGAAACCGTCCCCGGCGACAGCCCCTGGCTTCCGTGCAGGAAGGTGTACGCCACCTGGATGTGCTGATGCCGCGGCAATACAACGTTGCCGTGCGCTTCAAAGCCCGTGAAGCGGATTCGCGTGATGTTGGTCGCGTGATACTGGCCTCCGGTCGCGAACTGCACGTAATCGATCAGGTTCGAATCCCAGCGCCGGAAGAATGTCATGCCAGCGGAGACGTTCGGCGTCGGATTCCAGTCGGTTCCGGCTTCCATGCTCCATGTCGATTCAGGCTTCAGTGCCGGGTTCCCGACGGTTGTTGGATCGGAATAGTAAAGATCGGTGTAGGTGGGCAGACGAAATCCGCGGCTCACACTAGCTCGCAGCTTCAATTCGGGCTTGATCCAAAATCCTCCGGCGATCGTGGGAGAGAACACGTTTGTCCCCCCGCTGAAAAGCTCGTCACGGGTGCCGGCGGATAGCGAAAAACGGTGCAGACTGTGAAAATCGGCATTGACATATACCGCTTCTCGGTTGCGCGCGTGATCCCCTAGATTGTTGCTGTTGATGCTGTCCCCCTGACCCTCGGCGCCGTAAGAAAGGGTCACGTTGTCGGCGAGGCGGTCGTGCCGCCGCAAGGCGGCCTGCCAGCTGTCGTCGATATGATTGTTTTCGTAAATTGCCGGATTGCCGCGGATGAGCACAAATTCGTCGGTATGCCTGCGATATCCGAATGCGGCTGCGGTGCGTTCGCCCAGGTCCTGCTGGCCCGATACGAACCAATTCTTCGTGCGCTCCCATGAAGGGAAATTGCCGTAGAACTGATCGGCTCCGAATGGCCGGTCGCTGCCCGCGAAGACGATATCGCTCTGGCCCAGAGCAGACTTGAATCGAGTTTCAGAAGATGCCGTGCTGTTCCGGTAGTCACGATCAGGGATGAATCCACTGGAGAAGTCACGGTCAGCCGCGACCGTTTCTGACCAGTTGCGAACCAGGAATGAGGCGAACACGTGCTCTTGGTTGAAGCCTTGGTTGCCGGCTCCGGCGAGCAGGCGCAGTTCAAGGGCACGAGCTGGGGACGTGATGAAGTTCACGGCGCCACCCATCGCATCGGAGCCATAAAGCGTAGAGCCCGCCCCATGCAAAACCTCGATTCGCGAGATTGCCTCCAAAGGTATCGGAATGTCCATGTCATGATGTGCCGTCTGCGCATCGTTCATCCGCAATCCGTTTAGCAGAACCAGCGTTTCGGCAAACGTTGAACCGAGAATGCTCAAATCAGCCTGCACGCCGTTGGGGGCGCGCTGCTGCAGATCGATGTTCGGGTCGGTCTGCAGGTAGTCCATAACGGAATTGAATAGGAGAGGAGCTTCCGTTGTCTCGATCAGTCTGACGGACCGGTCGTTCTCGGAAAGGGGAGCGGGCAGAAATGTTCCTGTTACGACGATCGTTTCTTTCTGTGCGGGAATTCCCGGAGCACCACTGGTCTGCCCGGACGCCGGCGTTTGTTGTTCGCCCAATGCGGCACAGGGAAAAATGAGCAGGAGGAGAAGATTTCTACGAAACATGCGGAGTGACAGACTATCAAACCCCACACGGCATATTGTCAGAGGTTCAAGGAGGGATGGCAGCCATGATGATCAACGGACTGTGCTACAAAATAAGAAAGTGAAAGCTTGCTCTGCTGCTGGTTCGGCTATGCGCCTCGCAATGGTTTCTGGGATCCTTCCTGTTCTCGCGCTGCTGACACTCAGCTCAACCCGCCTGCACTCACAAATTACTCCCGGCGCAACCAACGGCCAATCACAGCCGCAGGTGACGAAGTCCCCAGAAGGCAAGCGGGAAGAGGCTGAGCGCGCTGCGGCCCGCTCGCCAGCGCACTATTTTGATCGCGTCGTGATCATCGTGCTCGAGAACGTTGACTACGAGCGCGCGATTCAGGATCCGAACCTCGCCGCTCTGGCAAAACGCGGAGCCAGCTTCACCAACTTCCACGCGATGTTCCATCCTTCGTACCCGAACTATCTCGCGATGGTTGCCGGCACGGATTTCGGCCTTCACCGCCGTGGAAGTTATCTCGGGGACCGGCAGGTGAACTTTCCGAATGATGCCGAGCACCGCACCATCGCCGATCGGCTGATCGCCGCCGGCCTTGATTTCAAGCAGTACGCTGAGGAACTTCCGGAGGGCACATGCCCTTGGAACGTCTCTGGACAGCACGTGGCCGAGAAGCGCGGCAACTATGTTCGCCGCCACGTACCGTTTCTGAGCTTTCGGGAGGTGCAGGAGAAGTGGTGCGACCATGTGGTGCGCGTCGATTCGAGCAAGGCCAACAACTTCTTCGTGCAGGATGCGGGCAAGGGACTGGTCGCCTATTCCTTCTACACGCCAAACATGAATCACGACGGCCACGATACGAATACCGAGGTAGCCGGCGCCTGGGCCCGCAAGTTTCTGGATGATGTGTTCCCGGAGAACCTGCGAAAGGGAACTCTGGTCGTACTCACGTTCGATGAATCAGGTGGAAACGCCGACAATCGGGTTTACACAGTGCTTCTCGGGGACATGGTGAAAGACGCCAGCCAGCAGGATCCGGCAGCGCTCGCCAGGCATTACAACCATTACAGCGTTCTCCGGACCATAGAAGATAATTTCGGGCTGGCCCCGCTGACCGCGAGCGATCGTGCCGCATCAGCCATTACGGGCATTTGGAAGTAAGCGCAGGACTTAGGTCCTTCTTGTCTTAGGAGAACCGTATAAATTTTCCATTCCGGGTGTCTGGTTTGCGTTCCCGGGCACCTGGCGGCGTGTCGCGTCCGGCATGATTTCTCCCCCAAGACGTTGAAAATGGATATACTTACACCCGCTATTCTGCATCAAAGGAACTGGCACGTGCCGTGCACAAGTGACAGACGGGAGTTGTACTGAAGTTAGTCTTCCCAGGCAAGAGTTTGCAACCAGGCGCGCGGGGGCAACCCAGGGCGCGCTCAATCAAGATGGAATCTAAGGAGCCTCACCCTATGAACCGCACTTCGTTCGTGATTTGCTTGGCAGCCTCCATGGTGGCCACCGTCGGTTGCTCCAGCAAGAACTATGTCAAATCGCAGACGACGCCACTGATCAACAAGACCAACGAACTTGATGATCTGACCGCGAAGAATTCGCGCGACATCAAGGAGGTCGACTCCCGCGCACAGGCCGGCATCCAGGCCGTGAACGCGAAGACCGCCGAAGTCGAGCAGAAGACTCAAACCGCAGCGCAAAACGCATCGCAGGCTCAGCAGGTCGCTGATACCGCCAACACGCGCGTTGGCGTGCTAACCAACACCGTCGCAAACCTCGACAACTATCACCCGGTCGCCGAGACATCGGTAAAGTTTGGATTTAACAAAGACAACCTGACGAAGAAGGCGCAGGAAGCTCTCGACCAGCTCGGCGCCAGCATCGCCTCGACCAAGGGCTACATCATCGCTCTGGAAGGCGGAACGGATTCCGTAGGACCGGCGGATTACAACTACGATCTCAGCCAGCGCCGCGCGAATTCGGTGATCCAGTATCTGGCTACCAAGTACAACGTGCCGGCGCACAAGATCTATGTGATCGGCCTGGGCAAGGATAAGCCTGTAGAGACTAACAAGACGTCGGCAGGGCGCGCAGACAATCGCCGCGTCGATGTTCGCCTGATGACCAACACCGTGGGCGACAACAACAAGCCAGCCGCGCCGACTGGACAGAGCAATCCTTCGATGTAATCAGAGTTTACCCTCCTCCCCGGAGGACTTCGCCAACCAGGCCGCTCTCTTACAGGGCGGCCTGTTTTTTGCCTTGATCGCGGACCGATACTGGGCCTTGCTTCCCCCGGCTAGACAACTCGGCTGAGAATCGTTACGCACACAAACCCCAGCATCAGTCCAAGTGATGGAGACTTGGCCTCAGGCTGCTGCCGGCTTTCTGGAATGAGTTGGTCGGAGGCGACGAAGATCATCGCTCCTGCAGCCATTGCCAGCGCGAAGGGAACGATGGGACCGACAACCGATACGAACCACGCTCCGAACAGTGCCGCCACCGGCTCGCCTAAACCAGACGCCGTCGCTCCGAGAAACGCTTTCCACCGTGGTAGTCCGGCGCTTCGAAGAGGCATGGCGACCGCGAGTCCTTCGGGAATGTTCTGAATGGCAATCGAAGCGGCCACAAGCGTCCCAATTGAGGTTCCGCCGCCGGCAAACGCTACTCCGATAGCGAGACCCTCTGGGATGTGGTGAATGGTCAACGCGGCGGCAAGTAATACTCCCAGCCTCTTTTCATGACCCTTCAGTTCTGGTGCGAAGTGTGGTTCGAGATGAGGTACTGCGCGCTCCAGCAAGTGGACGATCAGGGCGCCAAACGTGAGCCCAAGAGCCACCTGCACCAAGCCATCCTTGTGCAAGGCAGGCCCCAAAAGGCTGATGGAGGCGGTGGCGAGCATCACACCCGCCGAAAAGCCAAGGAGGGTGTCGTACCAGCGCCGGTTGATTTTCGGCACAATGCAGACCAGCAACCCTCCAATACCGGTCGAAAGTCCCGCGAGTACACTCGCGAGTAGAGCCGTTCGCATTGCGGTCCTCGAATCCAGAATCAGCCGTGCACGCATGTATTGCGGTGATCTCGATCACAGGGCGTCGCGATAGTGCGCACGAAGGACTAAGGCGCGGCTGCTGACGCACCCAGGAAGTGCGAATCGGCCTGCA
>C688J18823_10000405_pt1 | contig 24996 bp, 15 predicted proteins | sample HopSoiMetagenom1_FD_18823 | JGI IMG/M metagenome (IMG submission 18823) | reverse complement strand
CTGACGTTTAATGGTTTCCTGACTCAACATTTTATTCACTAAATCAGTCTCGGTTTCTTCCATTTTTTCTGCAAGTTTACCAATATTTCCTCCACCTTTTCCATCTTTATTTATTTGATCAGCCATTTTTTGAACTTCTTTTCGAATAGCTTCTTGCTGCGCTGCTAATTTGGCTAATTCCTGACTCATGCCTTGACCTCCCTGACCCATAGAACCCGGTTTTTGTCCTGGTTTATTGCCATTTTTTTCCATTCCCTCTTTTAACTTTTGAATTTGTTTATTCAGTTGTTCCTGCATTTGTCGCATATTTGCCATAGAGGGCTTTTTGCCGCTTCCTCCTGGTTTTTTGCAGCTACCACTACCGGGAGGCCCTGATTTTTTTGCTGCATCCTGCATTTGTTGTAATGCTTCATTTAACATCAACGCGAGGTTATTAATAGAGGTCATTGCCATTTGTTGACGACTTAATGCTTCCTGCTGATGATTGCGCCCATCCATAGAAATGGTTTGGGCTTCTTTTATTTCGTCTCCAGCCTTTTCCATGTTCATGTTAATTGCATTTATTTCATGGTTTACAGTAGCCTGAACCTGTGGAACACGTTTACTTAGTGCAAGCAAACTATCTTCTATCATTTTTGAATCATCTTGAAGTTTCTTTTGACGTTGATTCAGCTTTACATATTGTGGATTATTTGCCTTTGTTTTTGAAAGGTCACCCATTAATGCTTCCTGCCCAAATGATAATTGAATTAAGTTCTCCAAAATGTCTCTTAGCTTATTGATATCCTCTCCTTCTTGTTCTTTCTGTTCTTGTTGCTGCATCTGCGCAAGTTCATTGCTCATTTCCTGCATCTTTTGCGATGCACTCTTTTGTGACTTAGACGCATTTTTCTTTTGATTATTATTCAGCTGTTCACTGCTTTTTTGCATTTCTTTGTTAATCTCCTCTTGCTTCTGTTCTGTATTCTCCATTTTCATAGGCTTTTCCAGCTCTTTATTCTTATTCTCCATTTCCTGAAGATCCTTTTTCAAATCCTGGAACTCTTTATTTAAAGCATCTTGCTTCTCTTTTTGTTCTTTTGCGTCGCTTGATTTCTCCTCTGATTTTTTTGATAAATCATCTTCTTTTTTAGAAAGATCGTTTAGCTTCTCAATATTTTGTTGAATCTTTTGTTCTAATTCCAGTTGCTTAAAAATTTCCAGGTTGCGATCCAATTCCTTCATCAGATCTTTGTTATCCATTTTCATTTTTTCCAGTGCTTCCTGTACTTTATCTTTATCTAATTGTTGCAATAGTTTTTGTAACTCGTCATATTTTTGTTTTAACTCGGGACTCATTATCTTATCAAACAGATCTTCCAACTTTTTTTGTTTTTCAAGCATTTCCTCATTCGGTTGCTTGTATTCATTTTGTTGTTTGTTATTCTGTTCGTTTTCATTTTTAATTTGTTCTACTTTGTTTTGTAATTCTTTTTGCTTTTTCAATAAGTCTTCTAATTTCTTTTTCTCTTCCCAGGAAAGCTCTTTCTTCTCTGTAATTTTACGTTGCAAATCAGCTAGTTCTTTCTGAACATTTTTTGCTTCTGTAATGCTTTCTTCTAACTCGTCTTTGATCTTGTTGTTATTTTTGTCTGCCTTTTCAGCAATTTCTTTTAAGGTAGGAGCTTTAAAAACCATTTTTTGAGAACGTGTAGATTTACTTCCTGTTACGCCATCGTTATCCCACACTTCGAAATAATATTCAATTTGGTCACCTGGTGAAATTCCCAAACTGGTGATGTCCCATGCGTGTAGAAAACGATCTTGTGTTACGTTTTTAGCAATGGCAATAGGGGTTGAATTGGTTGTTAGCTTAACCGTTTTGTCGGTTACCGCCGAGTCATTGTTAACGATAAATCGATAGTTGAATGTCAGTTTATTAAATCCATGATCATCTTTTACAGCACCGCTAAAAAAGAATCGCTGGGTAGATAGTGAATCTTTTTTTTCTTCAATATCAATCGTTGGGTAAACATCCGGAATAACATTTATTAAGTAAGATACAGAATCCTTGCTTTTTAAAAAGTGATTCGCCGTCTTCACTGCGTATGTTTTATCCTTGTACAAACGCTGTGAATAGCTAAATTTATTTTGAGAAGAGGGATTAATGTTAAAAGAAGTATCCTTAAAATTTAAGGCCAACTCTTCCGTGTTTTCTGTGTTAAAATTCCAGCTAACTTTTGTACCGGCTGGTATTACTATATCACCGGTGTTTTTAATAAACTCATCTTTTTTGTTTAAGTAGGAGGGATAGTTGAGTGTAATGTCAAAGCTCAGCAAAATAGGATTTGGTAGGGCCACCAGTTCGTATTCTTTCGATTTAAAGCCATCTGCCGTTAGTTGAAACGGAATATTTTTTTGTACGTTTTTAAAAAGGTAACTAAAGTTCACAACGTTTTCTTTGGATAGCTTAAACTCATTTCCATCTATATCGATGTATGCGTTTTCAGGGATTTCATCTCCTGTTAATTTTATTTTTAATTCAAAATCCTGTTGTGCAACCGTTTTTAAATTGGTATTGGTGATGATGAATTGAAAAGGAGCTTCTTTTTCAAAAAACTGACCATGTGCCACCAATCGTTTGGTTCCATCTGTGATAAGACTCGGAGCAGCAAATAAAATAACAACAACGGACAATACAGGAATCAGTGCGTATTTTAAATACTTTTTATTTTCCGATAAGTTAACAGCGGAGGTGAATGGAATAGGCTTGAGCTCCTGAATTTTTTGATCGATACTTGCATGTAACAAATCAGTGTGTAGCAGATTTGTTTCGCTTCCATCGGAGAGTTTATGGAGTTGCAATACATTCAATAATTTATCCTGAACGCTTGAAAAGTGATTTCCAATAATGGTTGCAGCCTGTTCGTAGCTAAGTGTCTTGCGAAGCCGATAAAGCCCCAGAAACGGGATAGCAATGTATTTAACGACAACAAAGGAGCTTGTGAAAAGAAAAGCATAAAACAGAACAGTTCGAATGGCAATATTGAAATGCGCAAAATATTCGAGCAGTGTTACCGAAATAAAAAAAAGAAACAAAAGTCCTGTACTATAAATAACTCCCCTAAGGAGAAGATTTTTATAATATTTACGGATGAATTGATTTAATTTCTCAATTAATATATGGTAATTGTTGTTACTCATCTTTATGGATACAACGAGAATTTTACTGATTTTGTTATACCATTCAAAGGTACGCAATCTTGGTAGTTTTTATCCGAACTGTTGTTGAATTATTGTAAAATCTGTTAACTTTGAATGAAGTTTATAATTTAAAACCAACGAGGATTAAAAAATTAATCATTACAAATTATGGTAACGAAAAAAGTAGAAAATGCTTTAAATAAGCAAATAGAGCTGGAAGCAGCCTCGTCGCAATATTATTTGGCCATGGCATCATGGGCAGAAACAGAAGGTTTAGAAGGTGTAGCCTCCTTTCTGTATACACATTCGGATGAAGAACGTGTACACATGTTAAAACTTGTTAAATATGTGAACGAACGTGGAGGAAGAGCGTTGATTCCTGCACTAAAACAAGCTCCTCAAAAATTTCAATCTGTTCAATATGTTTTTCAGGAAGTATTAAAACATGAGGAATTGGTATCCAGAGAAATCAATAACCTGGTTGAAACATGTTTGAAAGAAAAAGATTATACTACACATAACTTCTTACAATGGTACGTATCCGAGCAAATTGAAGAGGAAGCCTTGTCCAGAAGAATACTGGATAAATTGAAATTTATTGGAAATGATAAAAGTGGTTTGTACTTTTTTGATCGTGACCTTGGTGGAATGTCGGGAGGAGAAGTTCCGATTCAAAAATAAGATCAATGTTTAATCAATTATCTTTAGGAGATGCTTAGCTCAAAAATTGAGTTATTGCATCTCCTATTTGTTTGCCTTCAATCAAGAAGCCATCGTGTCCGTAAGGTGAATTAATTTCAACATAACGTGCATCCCGAATGTGTTGTGCAATAAACTTTTGTTCTGCTACAGGACAAAGGAAATCGCTGGAAATGCCTATGACAAGTGTTTTTGCACGAATGGTTTTTAATACATCCTGTACATTTCCTCTGTTTCGCCCTAGGTTGTGACTATCCATGGCCTTGGTCAATATCCAATAACTGTAAGCATTGAATCGCTTTACGAGCTTCTCTCCCTGGTAATCAATATAAGAAGCTGCTTTGAAGCCATCCAGTTTGTGTTCATGATCGGTTTGGTTCCGTACAAATTGATCATAATTTCTATACGTCAGCATGCCAATTGCTCTTGCTGTTTTTAATCCCTTTGCACCGGCTTGTTGATTCAACTCTTTCCAGCTTGCATCTGTCTCTATTGCTAAGCGTTGAGCGGTATGAATAGCAATGCCCCAGGCTGATTCCTGTGCTCCTGTTGCTAATAGTATTAATTGATTAACCGCTTCAGGCTCCATCAATGCCCACTCCTGAACCTGATAGCCTCCCATAGAGCCACCGATGAGTGTATTGATTTTAGAAATATTCAAATGCTTGCGCAAAGCAATATGCGCCTGTACCATATCGCGTATTGTTACCTGAGGAAACCTGCTGAAATAGGGTTTTCCATCTTCCGGATTGATGGTTAACGGTCCGGAGGAGCCATAGCAGGAACCCAAAATATTTGCACATACAATAAAATGCTTGGAAGGATCAAATGTTAAACCCTCACCACAGATGCTGTTCCACCAATCCAGCACATCTGAATTTGCAGTAAGCGCATGACAAAACCAAATAACATTGCTTTTGTCGGCATTTAATGTTCCAGCTGTATGATAAACGATATCAATGCTGTTAAGGGTCTGGCCAGCTTCCAGCTTCAGTGGCTGGCGTGATGTGAAAAATTGTTTACTCATAGCGATAATCTGCTCCTTATCTCTATAATGTCTATAAGAAGAACTGAGATTCGAGCGTACAAAATTAATGTATTTATACGTACCTTTGATGGCTATAAAAACATTTTCTTATGCGAATAGAATTAAAAAAAGTGGATGGAGACTTTCATTTTGAAGCAAAAAGTGAAACAGGAAACATTGCGCACATAGATGCCAGTGAAAATATTGGTGGCCAAAACAAAGGTGTACGTCCCATGCAATTGCTTATTATGGGACTGGGTGGCTGCAGTGCCATTGACATTGCCTTAATTCTAAAAAAACAAAAGCAACAGGTAGATGAATTTGAAATCAGTATTGATGCGGAACGTCAAACCGGTAAAGAGCCTTCTTTATGGGAAACAGTCGTTCTACATTTTAAATTGAAAGGAAAAATTGATAAGGAAAAGGCAGAACGTGCAGTAGCATTGTCAGTAGAAAAATATTGCTCCGTAGCAAAAACATTAGAACTTGCCGGTGCAACAATTACTTATAAAGTGAGTGTAAATTAATTACGTATGAAAAAATTTGAAACAAACGCTATCCGAACACAAGCTAAACGTAGCGGAAATAAAGAGCATTCAGTACCAATGTATCTTACTTCCAGTTTTATGTTTGATGATGCGGAGGAGATGCGTGCCATGTTTGCTGATGAATTGGAAGGAAATATTTACAGCCGATTTACAAATCCCAATACAACAGAGTTGGTAGATAAAATGTGCTTACTGGAAGGTGCAGAAGCAGGATATGCTACTGCATCCGGTATGGCTGCTGTTTTTGCCAGCTTCATGGCATTACTAAAAACAGGAGATCATATCTTATCATCCAGTTCCATTTTTGGTTCCACACATACCATGCTTACAAAATTTCTTCCGAAATGGGGGATTACACATACGTATGCAAATGTAAATAAACCGGAGACTTGGGAATCCTTGATTCAACCCAATACAAAAATGATTTTTGTAGAAACACCATCCAATCCGGGATTAGATATCGTGGATTTGGAATGGCTCGGTCTACTAGCAAAAAAGCACAAGTTAATTTTGAATGTTGACAATTGTTTTGCTACACCATTTATTCAACGACCGATTGAATTCGGAGCGCATTTGGTTACGCATTCAGCAACGAAATATATTGATGGACAAGGTCGTGTATTAGGAGGACTGGTAGTTGGACAAAAAGACCTGATCAAAGAAATTTATGCGTTTTGCAGAAGCTCAGGACCTTCCTTGTCGCCATTTAATGCCTGGACTTTATCGAAGAGTTTGGAAACACTTTCAATTCGTATGGAACGTCATTCTCAGAGTGCACATAAGTTGGCATCACTGCTTGAAAATCATTCGGAAATTGAACGCGTGCGGTATCCGTTTTTAACATCGCATCCACAATATGAAGTGGCGAGAAAACAAATGAGTTTGGGTGGAGGAATTGTAGCGTTTAATATTAAAGGTGGTGTAGCGCGTGGACGTAAATTTTTAGATGCCTTACAATTGTGCTCCCTTACGGCTAATCTGGGTGATTCAAGAACAATAGCAACGCATCCGGCATCTACAACACATGCAAAGCTTACGGAAGAGGAACGGTTGAGTGTTGGTATAACACCGGGGTTGGTACGTATTTCGGTTGGGCTGGAAAATATAATTGATATTATTGCGGATATAGAGCAAGCGTTGGAGAAAACGAAAGGGTGATCCAAAACGTCAAAGGTTTTTAAAACCTTTGACGTTTAAAGCGTAATACCTATAAACAACACATCATCCACTTGTTCGTGTCCTTCTTTCCAGCGATTGAAATAGCGATCAACGATCATTGCTTGTTGGCTCATCGGTAAGGTTTGAATTTGCTCCAGCATCAATTTCATGTTGGAAATTTTTATTTTCTTACTCTTCTCTCCTCCAAATTGATCCGGATAACCATCCGTAAACATATAAAGTGTATCACCTTTCTGCAATTGAATGCTGCGATTCTCATACAATAAACTAGATTCTGTGGAATTCTCTTTTTCTTTTTTAAATGTCGTCAACTCATTATTGATGGAAATGAACATCGATCTTCTTGTTGAACACATACGCATAAAATGTGTTTCCAAGTCAATTTCACAAATGATGATATCGACAGTATCATGTGTATGATCTTGTTCATCGTCATTTTGACGCAACAGGTTTTTAATTTCTTTGTCCAGTACATCCAACGTTTGTGCAGGAGAAACAATATCCGGTCTGCTGGTAATATCTTTCAATAACGTGGTACCAATCATACTCATGAATGCACCTGGTACGCCGTGACCTGTCGCATCGGCACATACAATAATAAGTCGGTTACCATATTGTTCAAACCAATAAAAGTCGCCACTCACAATATCCCGGGGCTGGAAGAAAACAAATGATAAAGGGAAAATTTGTTTTAGTTTTTCCAAATCAGGTAACAAAGCATCCTGTATACGTTTAGCATAACGGATACTATCGGTAATATCTTTATTTTTCTTTTCGATTTCTTCTTTTTGAATAATTACCTCTCTGGTTTTTTCATTTAAGGCTTTTTGCAATTGTGCCTGAAACCTGCGGTGATTGGATTCCCTTATTTTAACAATCAGATAAAAGCCGTAAATAATACCGGCAATGATTAAAATAATAAACCAAGGGCTTTTCCATACTGGAGGAGCAATTCGAATATGTATGCTTAATGGTAAAGGATTACTAACGCCATCGCTGTTAAAAGCCTTTAATAAAAAAGTATATTCTCCTTCAAGCAGTTTACCATATTGCGCATAATTGCTATAGGTTTTATCCGACCATTCTGCATCGTATCCTTCCAGTTTATATTGATAGGTAATGCGTGAGTTGGCTTTAAAACTTACACCAATAAAATCAATTCTTAATTTATAATCATCATACGGAAGATCGATGCTTTTGGAAGCATCAATGTATTTATCATTCATTTTTAATGAAGTGATATTGATGATGGGAGCAGTTAGGTTTTTCTTGTCCTTGTTTGGATCAAACATAACTGCGTCATCTGTAGTGCCAAACCAGGCATTGCCATTTACATCTTTGAAAAAAGTATTAAAATTACAATCACCGGTTATACCATCTTCTTTTCCATACGTTTTGATCGCATCTCCTTTGATACGGCTCAATCCCATGCGATGACCAATCCATATATTGCCTGCAGCATCGTCGATGATGCTGTAACAATAATTTGCTTTCAAATCATTGTTGCCTGTATTAAATGTAGTAATGGAATCATTTTTAGCCAACCGGAATACACCATTACCCATTGTCACAACCCATAAATTATTTTGTTGATCTTTGAGAATACCCGTAATATTGATCAAATCCGATCCATTGTATATTTTTTTATTTTTAAGAGCTCCGGCTTCTGAAATGGAAGTGATGAAATTACTATGTGTCGCAACCCAGAGTGTATTTGACTTATCAAGGAAAATATGATTGATGTTGTTGTGTGTAAGACCTGTCTCCGTATTGTATTGTCTGATAAGTTTTGCATCATGACTGAGTTTAAAAATTCCATTTTTTGTTGCAATCCAAATCACTTTTTCATTTCCTGCAATGGCATTTATGGAATTGGAAAGAATATCATTTGTCAGAACAATTTTTTCAAATTTGTTTTTATGAATGTCCATTCGGTACGCACCATTGTGATCGGTACCAATTATTAAATGGTTGCTATCGGTCTGAATTAAGGCAGTAACACGATCATCAGTGAAACCATTTTTAGCAGTATACAGTTCTGTTTTTTGTGATCCATCCAAATTAATTTTCATAAACCCTTTGTCTAATCCAAACCATTTTGTTTGATTACTTATAGAAATAGCAGTGACATTGTACGATTTATCAGCTGAAGAATGAAAATAAAGTGTGAACAGGTTATCAAACAGCTCAACAAGGCCGGTACCGTATGTTCCGATCCACATGTTTCCTTCATGATCAGAATAAACGGTTTTGGTATATTTATTTCCTAATCCATTATCTTCTGAAAATCTTTGATACTCGGTATAAACAAGCGTGTTGGGAGAAAGTAATAATTTGATGACACCATTTCCAAATGTAGCGATCCATAAATTGGATTGCGCATCTTCATAAACATCTTGTACATTGGTTATTTCGGCAGATAGATTTTTTCCAATAGGAGTGGAAGTAAATTTTGAATCGACTCCGGGAGTTAATAAAAAGAGCCCCTGATCTTCTGTACCCACCCAAAAACTTCCGGAATTATTTTTTTTAATGATGCACTGAATTTTTGTCTCCGGGATACTGTTGGTGCTTTTAACCAATACAGGTTTCCGAGTGCTTCCAGTTAATTTATAGATTAAGAGTCCATTGCTTGTACCAACGAGCAATTCATTATTTTTTGAAAAATTTAATGAGAAGATATTCTGATCAACAAACTCTACTTTAAAAGCTTCCACTTCAAAATCTTTGTTGATCCTAAAAACACCATCGTTTTGGGTGGCACACCAAACGTATCCTTTATCATCTTCTACAATTGAATAAATAGGACTTTTTGAAAATTTGCTGGTATTGATGGCTTTGAATTTTTTACCATCATAATAGGTTACACTGCCTTCGTAGTGACCCAACCAAAGGTTTCTGGAATTATCCTGATAACTTGCTGTTACAAAATTTTCTGATAGCCCATCTTCTTTTGTGTAGGCTTTGAATGCAACACCATCATATTTAAAAATTCCGTCACCTGTTCCTATAAAGAGATAACCATTTTTATCTTGATTGATGGTATAAACGTAAGGTTGCGTGATGCCATTATCAACACCATAATTTTTAAATTGGTAGGCTTGCGAGAATGATTGTTGAGCAGTCAACACAAGTAACAAAACACTTAGAAAACGGAAGCATACTTTTTTCACTCGCGAGTTGTTAGATTAATCACTTTGTTTTAATTTTTGCGCCTGGAGTTAGGTCTAATACCTTTTGCGCACGCGGCGCTCCACCAATAGGAACGGTATATATCGGTAAGAGGTATCCAATTTCGTTGGTTACATATAACGTTACATTATTATTTTTTACAGCCAGTTTTTTGTTTTTAATAAACTGAATATCCAATACTGTTTTCTTTTCTTCCGGAACAATTTTGTGCTCTGTTGTTACCCATACATTATCACCGGATGCCTTACTAAATTCACCTTTTTTTGCAATAGAAACAATGTTGATATCTGCACCATCATCAAAATCAAAATTGGCAATTTTAACCGAGATTACATTTTCTTCTATATATGGATAAAGGTGGGCAAGATTGCTCATGTTGTCATCAAAACGGAATGTATATTCAAATGTAAATGCATTTCCACCTTCTATTGGTTTGTTATCGGTAGGAGAGGAACTTAGAAAATAGCGATACAGATTTCCATCATCACCACTAATTCCTTCAGCAATTATTTTGAAAATGTAACCGGCATAAGCGTCTGAAAGCTCACCTTCTGTTGGGTTAAAGGGACCGAAAGTATACCATTCCTGATCATACAACGGATCGCTTCCAAATGTTTTGGTATACAGTAAATTACCGCTTTTGTAGTTACCACCCGGATTATTATTACGCACGTCTTTAGCTGTAAAACAAGTTTTACCGCCATATACAGAGAATTGAGTTCTGGTATTGAACTCTCCTTTTTTCTCATCATTGGATCCGCTTGTTTCTGGATCAAGGATACGTATATAAAAGGGTTGTTTCTGGTATTTTGGAATGACAAAAAAGAAAGTTTGAGAAAAATCATCATCCCCCCATGATCGAGCGCCATCTTTTCCGAATGTTACCAGGTAAGGAATGTTCTCTTCAACGGTTGGTACTTGTTGAGCAATGCATCGGGTTGCAAACATGAACAGGGCCAAAATCGAATAGAATTTATATCTCATATGTTGCAAGCTCAGGATTGAATGTACTTAATCTTTCTATACAGCTGTAAAACAGTATATTATTAAAACAGGGGATGATTAGTAAACTTAAACAATTTATGCAATACTACGTATACGGAAATATTAGAATTTGGTTGTCCCTAGCGCATCAATTAAACCAAAAATATAAAGTATCTTCGTGTAAACAAAAAAAAAGAAAGAGATTTGAAATTCAGTGATTTTAATTTTGAAAGCAGCCTTCAGGAAGGACTTGATTCCATGGGCTTTGAGACACCAACACCAATTCAGGAGCAAGCAATTCCAATCATACTCAGTAAGAAAGATTTAATTGGTTGTGCACAAACAGGCACAGGAAAAACAGCGGCTTTTCTATTACCCATTCTGAACCAATTATCAGCGAACCCTACAGATCAGACAGATACACTCATCATTGTTCCTACGCGTGAGTTAGCATTACAAATCGATCAGGCATTGCAAGGATTTTCTTATTTTACTTCTGTGAGCTCACTTGCCATTTATGGTGGAAGCGATGGAAGCGTATTTGAACGGGAAAGAAGAGCATTAACAGATGGCGCGAATGTTATTATTGCTACGCCAGGACGACTTATGGCTCATTTAAATATGGGTTATGTGAAGCTGGATGGATTGAAACATTTGATATTGGATGAAGCGGATCGTATGTTAGATATGGGTTTTGTAGACGATATTGTAAAAATCACCACCTATTTACCAAAAGAACGTCAAACATTGCTTTTTTCGGCCACCATGCCTCCTAAAATCCGAACATTGGCCACTAAATTATTAAAGGATCCGGAACATATCAGTATAGCTATTTCCAAGCCATCGGAAGGAATTATGCAAGGTGCGTATCTGGTATATGATACACAAAAAAATAACCTGATCAAAAGCTTATTGAAAGGTAAGGATGAGGAGTTGAATAGCGTCATCATTTTTGTTTCTACGAAACAGAAGGTAAAGGAGTTGGAAAGAGATATGCAAAAAGCAGGATTAAGAGCCAAAGCCATCCATTCTGATCTTGAACAAAATGAACGTGAAGAGGTGTTGTTGAATTTTAGAAGCAAACGATTGCAGATTTTAGTTGCAACAGATATTCTTTCCAGAGGTATTGATATTGAAGATATCAGTTTGGTTATTAATTACGATGTACCAGGTGATGCAGAAGACTATATTCATCGTATTGGAAGAACAGCACGTGCCGCTTCAACAGGAGTTGCCTTAACATTTATTAATGAATTTGATCAGCAAAAATTTTTGCAAATAGAAACATTGATCGGTAGTGAAGTACGAAAATTACCATTGCCCCTGGAGCTTGGAGAAGGGCCTGTTTACGCGCCGGAAGTGAAGAGAGCATTTGTTAAAAAGAAAGGCAATTTCAATAAGAATAAGAAGAGACCACCGATTAAAAAAATATAATAATAATTGCTAAATGTCAAAGGTTTTTAAAACCTTTGACATTTCAAATTTAGCGTTTTATACTATTTCGCTTTCACCAATTTCGGATACATTTTTTCACGCAACGCTTTCACACCTTCATCATTGATGTACTCATCGTAAGTCATACGTTTATCAATGATTCCAGATGGAGTCAATTCAATAATTCTATTGGCAACTGTTTGCATAAACTCATGATCATGTGATGTAAACAAAGCAACATGTTTCCAATCTTTCAACGCATTGTTGAATGCCGTAATGGATTCCAGGTCGAGATGATTGGTTGGCTCATCCAGGATTAGACAGTTAGCATTGGTCAGCATCATACGAGAAACCATGCAACGCACTTTTTCTCCTCCGGAAAGAACATTTGCTTTTTTAAATGTTTCTTCCCCTGTAAATAGCATTCTGCCTAAGAAAGAACGAATATAGGTTTCGTCTTTATCCTTTGAAAATTGACGTAACCAATCAATTAAATTTAAATCCTCTGTAAAGAATTTAGAATTTTCATTGGGCAGATAGGATTTGGTAATTGTACTTCCCCAAGCGCAGTCGCCTTTATCGGCAGTATCTTCATCATTTAAGATTTCAAAGAAAGAAGTAATGGCAACATGCTCTTTTGAAAGAATGGCAACCTTATCACCTTTGGTTAACGTAAATGTAATATTAGAAAAATAAGGTGTTCCTTCAGGTGAAGTTTTTGAAAGATTGTCGATCGCTAAAATCTGATCACCGCAATCACGATCAGCTTTAAAAATAATTCCAGGGTATTTACGCGTAGATGGTTTGATCTCATCGATTACTAATTTTTCCAACAGCTTTTTACGACTTGTTGCCTGACGTGATTTAGATGCGTTGGCACTAAAGCGTTCTACGAAATCCTGCAACTCTTTGCGTTTATCCTCCATTTTTTTATTCTGGTCGGAACGCTGACGTAAGGCCAATTGACTGGATTCGTACCAGAACGTATAATTTCCAGTATAAAGTGAAATCTTATTAAAATCAATGTCTGCAATATGGGTACAAACAGCATCCAAAAAGTGACGATCATGTGATACGACAATAACGGTGTTTTCAAAATTAGCAAGAAAGTTCTCCAGCCACGCGATGGTTTCCACATCCAAGTCATTGGTCGGCTCATCAAGCAAAAGAATATCAGGATTCCCGAAAAGTGCTTGTGCAAGCAATACACGTACTTTTTCCTTACCGTTTAATTCGCTCATCAATTTGCTGTGATACTCTTCCTTCACGCCAAGGTCGCTAAGCATGTTGGCAGCGTCACTTTCAAAATTCCAACCGTTCATTTCAGTAAAAATATTCTCCAGCTCAGCAGCTTTAATTCCATCGGCATCACTAAAATCAGGTTTTGCGTAAATAGCATCTTTTTGAAGCATTACATCCCACAATTTTTTATTACCCATCATAACCGTTTGAAGAACGGGAAATGCATCGTATGCAAAGTGATTCTGACTTAATACACTTAAACGTTCGCCAGGTGTGATAGAAACCTGACCGGTAGTTGCTTCAATTTCGCCGGATAAAATCTTCATGAAGGTTGATTTTCCGGCACCATTGGCACCAATAACACCATAACAATTGCCCGGTGTAAATTTTATACTGGCTTCATCAAAAAGAACACGTTTGCCGTATCTTAAAGAGAGATTGGATACTGAGATCATTTATTTTTTATTTTAAGAATGCAAAAGTAGCGATTTTGAAGGGATTAAAAGCAAAAACGCGAATGGTTTTTAAAACCATTCGCGTTTGTAGGGGTTATGTGATATTATAATTCAGAGTGAGTGTGAGAGCGAGACTCGCAACTTTCGCTACCGCTACAGTTGCTTGAGTTAAAAATCAGAATGAGAGTGGGATCACTCTCGCTCTCCACTCTCACTCTGATTTTTAGTGTCCACCACCATCTACTTCCCCATCGGCAAGTGGAATGGTTTGCGGAACAAAATCCCGTTCTTTTCCAGGTTTGCTATAATCATAAGGCCAACGGTGAACTACCGGTAATTGACCAGGCCAGTTTCCATGGGTGTGCGCCATTGGAGTCGTCCACTCCAAGGTATTTGCTCCCCAAGGATTTTGTTCTGATTTAGGACCACGGAACATTGAATAGAAGAAGTTAAATAAAAATAATAATTGTGCACATGCTCCCAAAATAGCAAAGCAAGTAATCAATATATTGATATCAACAAGATTGTCGAACATTGGAAATGCGCTGTTGGAATAATAACGACGAGGCACACCGGCTAATCCTAAAAAATGCATAGGGAAGAATACACCATAAGCGGATACAAATGTTAACCAGAAATGGATATAACCCAGTTTTTTATTCATGTGACGTAAAAACATTTTCGGGAACCAGTGGTAAACACCGGCAAGCATCCCTAGAATAGCTGATACACCCATTACGATATGAAAATGGGCAACAACGAAATACGTATCGTGGATAGGAATATCCAATGCTGAATCGGCAAGGATGATACCTGTTAAACCTCCGGAGATGAACGTGGAAACCAATCCGATAGCGAATAACATCGCAGGTGTAAATTGGATGTTCCCTTTCCAAAGTGTTGTAATGTAGTTAAATGCTTTTACTGCCGATGGAATGGCAATCAACAACGTAGTAAATACGAATACAGAACCTAGGAACGGATTCATACCGGTAATAAACATATGGTGACCCCAAACGATGAAGGAAAGGAATCCTATCGCCATAAGAGAACCAATCATAGCACGGTAACCGAAAATAGGTTTACGTGCATTTACAGAGATGATTTCGGATGTTAAACCGAGTGCTGGTAAAATGATGATGTATACTTCGGGGTGACCAAGAAACCAGAACAAATGTTGGTACAAAATAGGGCTACCACCGGTTTGTTCTAAAGCTTGTCCGCCAATATAAATATCGGATAGGTAAAAAGATGTTCCAAAGCTACGGTCGAAAATCAATAATAATGCAGCAGATAACAACACCGGGAAAGAAAGAACACCTAAGATAGCAGTGATGAAGAATGCCCAGATCGTTAATGGCAAGCGGGTCATTGTCATTCCTTTTGTTCTTAAGTTAATGATGGTAACGATGTAATTCAAACCACCTAATAAAGAAGAAACGATGAAAAAGGTCATGGAAACTAACCAGAGTGTCATCCCCATTTTGGAACCTTCCATAGCTTGCGGTAATGCGCTTAGTGGAGGGTAAACTGTCCAACCACCAGATGCAGGCCCTGTTTCAATAAAGAAAGCAGAAAGCATTACAATACTTGAAAGAAAGAAGAACCAATAGGATAACATATTTAGAAATCCAGAGGCCATATCACGTGCACCAATTTGATACGGAATCAATAAGTTACTGAATGTACCACTTAATCCACCTGTTAACACCATAAATACCATGATAGTACCGTGAATTGTAACAAGTGCCATGTACATACCCGGTTCCAAAATGCCATCTTTACCCCATTTATCTCCTAAAAAGAAATTGATGAATGCAAATTTTTCACCTGGCCAGGCCAGCTGTAAACGGAATAAAATAGACATCAACATCGCTAATACGGCCATAATCACAGCAGTTACCAAAAACTGACGTGAAATGGTTTTGTGATCCATGCTAAAAATATACTTGGATACAAATGATTCTTCATGATGGTGATCATCATGATGACCGTGTGATTCGTGATGTTCGTGGTGATGACCGTGACCGTGATTCTCCATTGACATATATTAATTTATTGAAATTTTATACTTAAAAATATTATTATTGGTGTTTGTGTTCCTCTGTTTTTGCAGCCTCTGGTGCTTTGTTTTCCGCAACAGCTGCAGATGCTTCAGGAGTTTTTACTTCGGCAGTTGCAGGAGCTAAAAACGGTTTTTTTGAAGCAATCCATTTATCATAATCTGCTTGTGTATCTACTACGATCATCATTTGCATGTTGTAGTGACTGTTTCCACAAATTTTGTTACATAATAAAAGGTAATCAAATTCATACGGTTTTTCTCCACGCTCTTTTCTGATTTCATTGATGCCAGCTACTAATTTAATTACTTCTGGTCTCTTGCGCATTTCTGCAGTGGTAATGGTTGGTGTAAAGTGAAGCACAGTTACCATACCCGGTACACAGTTCATTTGCGCCCTAAAATGTGGAAAATAAGCACTGTGAATAACATCGCGTGAACGGAATTTAAATTCTACTTCTTTACCAACAGGAATGTGAAATTCATTTTTTACAATAATATCATCCGCGCCTTCGTGGCTTAAGGTATCCATACCCAAATCATTTGTACTGGTAATTCGTTTGTAATCAGCTTCACCTAATTTATTATCCTTACCTGCATAGCGAGCTGTCCAGTCGAATTGTTTTGCATATAGTTCAATAACCATTGATTTAGGATCAGGATCTGCTGTAATAGCGGCCCACGTTCTGATACCATAAATAACGATGAACGCAAGTACAATAGCTGGGATGATGGTCCAAATTAATTCCAGCTTGTTATTGTGCGGGAAGTAAGTGGCAACATTATCTTTTCTTCCGTAGTATTTAAAAGCAAAAGTGAAAAGTAAAACGTGTGTGATGATAAAAACAACCCAAATAATAGCCATGTTGACATCAAATAACCAATCAAGTGTTACTCCATGTTCAGAAGCGGCTATTGGTAATAATCTGCTTCCAAAACTTTTCAGGTTGTAAATAACGAAAATAAACAATGCGAACAAGAACGTTAGCATGATTCGTGACATGAGGCGATTATCTTTCTCAGTAATCTCTTCCTGCTTTTTTCCTTTTAAACTTGAAGCAAGTTCAAATACTCTTACCAGATAGCCAATTGCGAGAACAGTTAAAATTATGGCAACGTAAACTAAAAACTTTATCATAGTATATTGAATTGTTAATTCGTTATTGTAATGCGTACTATATCTTTATAATATTAGAAATGATGGTGAACACTTTCATCCAAATATGGATGTTTTTGAACCATTAAAGGTCTCTTCGCTAATGATTTGTGAACCACAAATAAAAGCAAACCTAAGAATCCTAAAGCCGTTCCAATTTCAATGAATCCAAAATGATGATCCCCTTTTACTGTTGCTGGCATTACCATCATGTAAACATCTAACCAGTGACCTACAAAAATAATACAGCCGACAAAAGTTAAAAAGAAATAATTGCGTTTCGCATCACGGCTCATTAACAGGACCATTGGAAAAACAAAATTCATAAAGAATACGGTCCACATTAAACCCATATAATGGAAATCATGTAAACGCTCCTGGAAATAAATAATCTCTTCAGGAATATCTGTATACCAGATTAACATAAACTGACAGAACCATAAATAGCTCCATAAGAAACTTACAGCGAACACCCATTTCCCTATATCATGAATGTGGCTATCATTTACTTGTTCTAAATATCCTTTACGTTTTAAGAAAAGTACAAATAAAATAATGGTAACCATTGCAGAGATCCACATACCGGCAAATGAATACCACCCGTACATCGTGCTAAACCAATGAACATCCAAAGACATCATCCAATCCCATGAAGAAGTAGAAGAGGTTACTGCAAAGAATACAAGGAATGTTGCTGCTTTACCCATTTGTTTAAAATGGGTAGCGGTGCCGCCTTGCAAATCTTGTTCGATTGAACGTTTGATGAAACCTCTTTGGAATAAGCACCAGATAACCAAGTAACCAATTGTTCTCAACCAAAAAAACCATGGAGCGAAATAACCTTGTTTTCCTGTAATAATTTTATCAAATGCCGGATTAGGAGTCGTAGTAATTTTACCATCAACTTCTAAAAACTCTTTGTACACTTGCGGATCCATCCAGTGATACAGGTGATTTAAGTGAAGCTGACCAGCAAGTAAAAGCAAGAACATGATCACTGCACCTACAGGCAGGTAGGAAGAAATTGCTTCGAATACTCTTTTAACAGAAACGGACCAAGCAACCTCTGCAACATATTGAATTGCCATAAAGAATGTCGCTAATAAACCGATTCCCATAAAGAACCAACCATTTACAAGTAAGTTTGCCCAAACACGTGTATGGTGATACTCTTCATGGCTAACACCTTCCGGAGCTTGATCGGTAAGGAAGCCGGCAATTATAGTGATTAAACCTATCGCCATTAAACCAAAAGTAATATTCTTGGTTTTGTTTGTAAACGTATAGTTTAGGTTGCTCATATGCTATTGTATTTGTCTTTAAATCTCTTGTAATGTTTACTTATTTTACTTTACAGTCTTTGTTGCAGTTGAATCTGTTTTAGCCGTTTCCGGACCGTTTGGAAATTGTAGTTTACGGATATATAAAATCAATTTCCATCTTTCTTCTTTTGATACTTGTGCAGCATGAGAACCCATTAATCCTTTTCCATAAGTAATGATGTGAAACATTTCCCCATCTGTCATATCTTTTTTACCGCTGTATGGAGGAGGTGGCCCAGGCAATTTTTTACCAACAGATCCATCACCTTCTCCGCCTGCACCATGACAGTGAACACAATAATTAGCGTAGAGCACTTCACCCTCTTTTAAATTTGCATCGGATACCATCAACGGATTGTGAAGATTTAATTTTGCTGCGTCATATCCTGCTGCTGAACCATCATACGCTAATGGCATATATCCACGAGCAATTGTTCCTTGAACAGGTAGTCTGTTCGCTTGAAGTGTATCACCTTCTTTTGTGAGATACGTCATGTTTGTTTCCAATGACGGTGAGCGATACATATCGGGCATGAACTCAACACCCGGACTGTTTTTATCTTTCTTGCCACACGATGTTACTGCCATGGAAACACAGCCAATAAGCGCGATGATAGAAATAAATTTTGCCTTTTTGTTCATATTATTAATTCTTCTATGTCAAATTCTGTTGTGTGCTCTATTATTTGTAATGAATCTCAGAAGCTCCACCTGCTCTTAAAAGTGATTCAATGTTGTTTTTACTTTCTGCTTTTGTTTCAACAATCATTAAAAACTTATCATCTGTTGTTCTTGGATCCGGGTTTTTTGCTTTTGCTCCCGGAACCAACCAGCTTCTTAAAAAGAAAGTGATGGCCATACCATGAGCCGCACACAATACGGTAGCTTCAAAAGTGATAGGAATAAATGCCGGAACGTTCATGTAATAAGCAAAGCTTGGTTTACCTCCAACATCTGTTGGCCAGTCGTGAACCATCATATACCACATCATCCATGTAGCAAGGCAAGTCCCTGTAATTCCATATATGAATGCACAGATAGCGATACGTGTTCTTGGAACACCAATAGCAGCATCCAATCCGTGAACAGGAAATGGTGTAAACACATCTTTGATTCGTATACCTTGCGAACGAAGTGTTTTTGCGCTTGCCATCAAAGGCTCTTCATCATCAAAAATAGCGTGGATAACTGATTTACTCATATCTTTTTATACTAGTTATTTTCCTAAAATTTTAATCACAAACTTAAATTAATGATCGTGACTGTGATCATGTGCATGTTTCTCTTTGTATTGTTGTCCCGATGATTTTATAATCGATTTTAATTCGGCTTGTGCAATTACCGGGAAATAACGTGTAAACAATAAGAAGAAAGTAAAAAACATCCCGATCGTACCGGTGTAAATTCCAATATCAACAAATGAAGGATGATACATGTTCCATGAAGATGTAATGAACGTACGGCATAGCGTAGGAACAATGATTACGAAACGTTCGAACCACATACCGATGTTTACAATGATAGACATGATGAAGGTAAACGTTAAGTTGGTACGCAATTTTTTGGACCAGAATAGCTGAGGTGAAACAACGTTACACGTCATCATTGCAGCATAAGCCCACCAATATGGACCTGTAGCACGGTTCAAGAATGCATATTGTTCATATTCAACACCAGAATACCAAGAGATGAATAACTCTGTAAGATAAGCTACACCTACGATTGAACCTGTAACAATAATTACAATGTTCATGTATTCCATGTGTTTAATAGTGATGTAATTTTCAAGACGATAGATTTTACGCATGATCAATAAAAGCGTAGACACCATGGCGAAACCTGAGAATACCGCTCCGGCAACGAAATAGGGAGGGAAGATAGTAGTGTGCCAACCCGGAACAACAGATGTAGCAAAGTCCATGGATACAATAGAGTGAACTGAAAATACAAGTGGTGTGGATAAACCGGCAAGTACCAAGGATACTTCTTCGAAACGGCTCCAATGACGAGCACTTCCGCCCCAACCAAAGCTTAGGAGACTATACATTTTTTTAGCAAATGGTTTTACTTGTCTGTCGCGAATCATCGCAAAATCAGGAATTAAACCAGTATACCAGAATACAAGTGATACGGAAAAGTAAGTAGATACTGCAAATACGTCCCACATCAATGGAGAGTTGAAGTTTACCCATAAAGAACCAAATTGATTTGGCAATGGGAACAACCAGTAGTCTAACCAAGGACGACCTGTATGTAACAATACGAAAATTGCAGCGCACATTACGGCAAAGATGGTCATTGCTTCTGCAGAACGGTTAATAGCCATTCTCCATTTTTGACGGAACAATAACAATACGGCAGAGATCAATGTACCTGCGTGACCAATACCAATCCACCAAACGAAGTTGGTGATATCCCATGCCCAGTCAACACCATTATTGGAACCCCATACACCGATACCAGTTCCGATAGTATAGCATAAACAGCAGATACCCCAGGTAAAGCAGAGGATAGCTACGGTAAGAAGCATGTACCAATATTTGGAAGCTTTACCTTCTATCGGTCTAACAATATCCTCAGAGATTTCGTGATAGGATTTGTGTCCAAGAATTAATGGCTCTCTTATTTCTGATTCGTGCTGCATATTATTCTAATGAATTATAATTAAAAATCTTGTTTGTCGAATTATGAATGTGCTTCTGCTTTTTCTTCTTTTTCAGAATGTGCTTCGTGCTTTTTACCTTCTTCAATCGTTTCTTCGCAATTTCTAACTTTTGTTAAGTAAGAAACAGTTGGTTTGGTTCCGATCTCATCCAATATAAAGTAATTGCGGGCTTCCTCTTCCTCTTTTCTTAACATAGAGATAGCGCTATCCGGATCATTTAAATCACCAAATAGAATTGCATGTGTAGGACATGCTTCCTGACATGCAGTTACCACGTCACCATCTACTAATTTGCGTGCTGCTTTTTTCGCTTCTAGCTTTCCTGCCTGAACACGTTGAACACACATCGAGCATTTTTCCATTACCCCACGTGAACGAACAACAACATCCGGATTCATAACCATACGGCCTAAATCATCTTGTGTAGGGTTGAAAGTGAAATCTTTATTTTCGTTGTAGTTGAACCAGTTGAAACGTCTTACTTTATAAGGGCAATTGTTTGCGCAATAACGAGTACCTACGCAACGGTTGTAAGTCATTTGATTTAATCCATCAGAGCTATGATTGGTTGCCAATACCGGACAAACGTTTTCACATGGAGCGTGATTACAGTGTTGACACAACATTGGTTGGAACACCACTTTTGGATTTTCTGAAGATGGCGTTTCCATATCCAAATACATATCAATTGCTCCAATACCTTCTTCTTTCGCTACTTCTTTGCTCATATCACTGCTATAGTAGCGATCGATACGCAACCAATGCATTTCGCGGGTTTTCATTACCTGCTCTTTTCCAACAACAGCAACGTTGTTTTCTGAAGTACAGCTTACCACACAAGCACCACAACCGAAGCAAGAGTTCAAGTCAATGGTCATTCCCCAACGGTGTCCAAGTTTTTCGTGTTCATCCCATAAATCAATAGTGGAAGCAACCTTAGCACCTGAGTGCGTCACCAACATCTCCGGATAATTTCCTGAACGTGGATCTTTTATATAATTTTCTAAATTGGTTTCTTTTACAATTTCACGTCCCATCATTGTATGATGAACTTGTGTTCCTGCAATTTCTGTTGTTTTGCCAAGGTCTTTTAGATCTACACTAACAGCAGTATAATTTTGTGTTCCATCAATGATTTGAACAAAAGGAAAAACGTTTTTACCAATAACGCCATTTACTTGCTGACTTAGTTTACCTGCTTTTTCACGACCGTATCCCAATGCAATACCAATGGTACCTTGTGCTTGCCCAGGTTGCGGTACAATTGGAAGTTCTACCGTTACACCATTTAGGGTTACACTTACAACACTTGCAACTCTGTCTTGGCGTAGCATGAGGTTTAACTTTCTTTTCTCCATGTCAATCGGTGACATTGTCACGTAATTGTCCCAAGTAATTCTAGAAATCGGATCTGGTAATTCCTGTAACCATGGGTTGTTTGCCTGGTTACCATTACCTAATCCTACTTTTTCATACAATGCTAATTCAAGTTCTCCACCTTTTATAGCATTTATTTTTTGTGCGGATTCGCTTAAGTTAGCGCTGCCCGTTTGTTTTATTTCGTCTTTTGGTTCTGTCTTTACAACAGGAGCAGTTGTTTTTTCTGTTGCTGGTTTAATCGCTTCCGTTCCTTTATCTACTTCAATGATACCATCGTGCAATGATTGATTCCAGAAGGAAGCAAAATCAGTCACCAATGATTGCATTGGAAAGATGCTTGTGTTCCATACTTTTTGTATGTATGCATGATAATCACTTGTATTTCCGGCCCATTTCAATAAGCTTTCTTGTGCTTGACGTGTTCCTGAATCTGCTTTTGCAAACAACGGACTGATAGTAGGCTGCGCTAAGCTATATACTGATTTCTTTGGATTGAAATCATTCCATGATTCCAGGTAATGGTGATCTGGGCAAATGTATTGCGCGAGAGAAGCTGTTTCATCAGCTCTATCTGCAAATGAAATACGTAATCCAACTTTAGTGTATGCATCTGCAAATTTTAATGCAGCAGGAGCAGTATAAACAGGATTTGAATTATAGGTAATCAGTGCATCTACTTTTCCAGCAGCCATATCATTTACCAAGTCAGCAAATCCTTGATCATTACTTTGATTGACATAAGAAGGAGCGTTTAAGTCGATGGTTTTTCCGTAGTTGTCCAACAATTGATTGATTGCATTTACAACCACTTGAACATCTGTATCGTTGGAACCGCTTACTACCAAAGAGCTTCCTTTGTGGTCTGCTAAATCTTTCGCAGCTTTTGCAATCATTGCATCGCTTGCAAGTGAAGTACCAGGGATAGCGTTTCCACCAACTAGTTTGGCAACAGCATTGTATAAATTAACAGCAACTTTTCCTTGCTCTGAAACTTTCACAGGCACGCGTTCATCTGCGTTAGCACCTGTTAAGGATAAGTTAGATTCAAACTGATAATGTTTAGACATTTCCGCTTTGTTTCTGCTTACTTTTCTGTTTTTTGCATATCCTACAGAATAGTCTTCAATCCAATTGGCAAGAAAATCAGCGCTAATACTTACAATTACTTTCGCTTTATCAAAATTATAAGAAGGAATTACTTCTTTTCCGAATGATTTTGCATTTGCCTTTGCAATACCTGCAAAAGAAATGGCATCGTATGTAATTAATTTGGTTGTTGGATATTTAATGATAAATTCTTCAATCACTGCTTTGGTAGAAGGACTGATGATAGTAGAAGACAAAATGCGAATCGCACCACCTTTAGCAGCGATAGCATTTAATTTATTTCCAATTTCCGCATCGGCCTTGCTCCATGTAGTTGCTTTACCATCAGCAGTTGGAGTGCTTAAACGCCCGGAATCATACAATGATAAAACAGATGCATATACACGGGCATTCGGACCACCGGTTGTATAGATATTATTTCCTTTAACTTTAACAGGACGTCCTTCGCGTGTTTTTACCAATATAGGTGAGTAATCTCTTCCATCATAATAAGTAGAAGCATACCAGTTAGCAACACCAAGTGTTACCTCTTCCGGTTTAACAAGATAAGGAATTGCTTTATTAACAGGAGTTTCGCAAGCCGCAAGAGAAGCAGCTGTAACACTGAAACCTAAAAACTTTAAGAAATCTCTACGATTGGTTCCGCCAGCGTTAAGGTTTTCATCACCTAAAAACTCTTCTACAGGGATTTGTTCTGCAAACTCTTGTCCGGCTTTTTGAACAAACTCAGGACTATTGTTTAACTCTTCTAATCCTTTCCAGTATTTTTTTGTTGCCATATCTTATGTGTAATTCTAAAATTCTAATCTAAATTCTTTTCGCTAGACATTCATGTTGAACCCTAAAGTTTAGGATGCATTACTAGTAGTGACATTTCCCGCACTCGATACCACCCATTTTGTCAACCGTAATCGCCTGACCTTTGTATTTTTCAGCTAATTTCTTGTGAAGGCTTTCGTAATAAGGGTTGTCTTTCATACCTGGTACTTCTGTTTTTCTGTGACAGTCAATACACCAGCCCATTGTTAATGGCATCGCTTGTTGCGCGGTAGTCATTGCTTTTACATCACCATGGCAAGTCGCACACTCTTGTTTACCTACTTTAACGTGTTGTTGATGAGAGAAGAAAACGAAATCTTGAAGGTTATGTACTTTTACCCATTGAATTGGGTGTGAAGGTTTAGCGTATTCGCCTTTTTCAGGATCCCAGCCAGCTGCTGCATAAAGTTTTGCAATCTCAGCAGTACCTTCTACACTTCCTACTTTTGGCCCTGTTGAAATTCCTTTGTGGCAATTCATACAAACGTTTACAGTTGGAATACCGGCTGTTTTACTTTTCTCCACACCACTGTGGCAATATT
>C688J18823_10000404_pt1 | contig 25001 bp, 23 predicted proteins | sample HopSoiMetagenom1_FD_18823 | JGI IMG/M metagenome (IMG submission 18823) | reverse complement strand
ATTACGACCGCATGTCCGCGGCCCGTCGACACAGTCAATCCTCCGCGCTTCTCGTTCGCGCCCTGCACGCCGAGCCAGATGAAAAACGTTCGGACGTACGAGATCACCAACAGCGGCGTCGCGCCGGCCGGCACGCCCTGCGGCGGCCCCGCGCCGCAACCGCCTTGCGTGACGCGGATCACGACATCGGATCCGGGCCGCCTGCTGCTCACCGGCTTTCCGCTAGCGGGCGGCGCGGGCGACATCGAGCACATGGACATCCCGAACCTGCGCGGGATCAGCCGGACCGCTCCTTATTTCTCGAACAACACCGCCGCGACGCTCGAGGAGATGCTCGAGCACTACAAGCAGTTCTTCAAGCGCGTCCAGGTCCAGAACCCCCAGGCGCCACTGCTCACGACCAGGCCCGGCGTGGTGCCTCCGGTCATCGATCGTCCTTTCACGGACGACGAGATTCCGGCGCTTCTCGCTTACTTGCGGAAAATATGACCCGACGCTATCTGGGCGGGCCGAGCGACCGAAATCCCTTCAGCGCTTTCGGCATGAGCTTCACTTCGGGGTCGGCACCTTCGTCCGCTGCGGAATGGATGTCGAATCCCAGCAGCGTCAATTTGGAATCCGAGCGCTTCACCAACAGGAACGCATGTGCGTTGGCCTGTCCTGGAAGCAGGAACTCGGTGACGAAGAACTCGTAGAGTCCATAAGGGTCGTGCGACATGACCTCGTCCATCCAGAGACCGCCGCCGGTCGTGTCGATCTGCTCGAACGTGCCCGTCAGCGCGTACTTTTTCGAGATCGCCCGGAGGTGGTCCGGGATCGAGGGATCTTCCAGCTCGGCGGGGAGGTCCCCTGCTGCCACCGTTCGGAGCTGGCTCACGTCCGCACGGAGGATCGCCTCGATACAGCTCCGGGAAAACGGCTGCAAGTCGCCGTCGACTCGCTGGGGAACTGGACGGACGAGCGCGCCGCCATCGCCGTGCATGTTCGCGCCCAGGTAGTAACGGCTCACCCGCATTCCCGAACAGGCGCTCGACAGCAGGGCAAGCGCGGCCAACCAGTGCCGTTGAAAGCGGAGGGCCCCGCGCGCGCGGTCGTTCATCCGATCAGCATACTACCGGCCCCGAAGAACGCGGCGCTGTGGATGGGAGGCTCGATGTGAGGTCCGCCGTGGTGCGGCCTGTTCAGTTCACCGGGACGACGAGGAGCCCTGCGTTGCCGGAGACGAAGACTGCGGAATCGTCCGCGCTGGGGATGATCTGCACCGAGCTGCCGGCGGCCAGATTGGGCGAATCAGCCAGGGTGATCGTCTTGGCCAACGGATACAGGCCGCCAATCACGAGCGCGCCATTCAGGTCGTAGACCTCGACGCGAGGTCCCGGGCTGTCGTCGCGGTAGACGAACGCGCGGCTCGAATCCCGCGAGGCGGCCGCTCCGCCGCCGGCGGGTACGCGCCCGGTGAGCGAAAGCGAGCGGCTGAGCACGTCCGTCCCCTGGAGCAGGACGCGCGAGGCGTTGCCGCTCACGCTGGCCGCGAACAAACTGTACGCGACGGGCCCTTCGCCGAAGGAGTCATCCAGGCCGTCGAAGATGAACACGCTCTGCGCGGGGGACACACCCCTGGATCCGGCGTAGATCCGGCTGCCGTCTGCCGACGCTGCGGCGATCGCGTCGAAAAGGATCGTCTGCATCTGGGTCAGGGCATGGCTGCGCAGGTCGTACAGGTACGGCTGGGTGAAACCGCTGCAGTTCGCCAGGTTGAACACGACGAAGACCTTGTTGCTGTTCGAGACGGCCAAGTGGGCAAAGTGCCCGCCGCAGAACGGGTCAGGATTCATCGCGCGCTCGACCACCAAAGCCGTCGATACAGAGAGATCGATGTCCCCGATCGAGCCCACCGACGCGACCAGGAGCAAACGGCCGTCGGGAGAAAGGTCGACGTCCCGGACGTCGGGAACGACGATGGGGGGCAGGGCGCTCCACGTGCCGCCCGAGCGCGCGTACCGCTCGATGGACTGGGCGGTCCGGTTCACCGCGTAGAGTGTCTCGCGCTCCGCGTCGTAGACCAATCGCTCCCGGCTGCCTGCCGCGGCGATCGCCTGATAAGCGAAGCCGGGCGGACCCAGCACGACGAGCTCGGGACTACCCAACGCAACGCCGAGATGGTTGTCGAAGAGCACCGGGTAGCGCCCCGGAGACAAGGCCGGGTAATCCGCCTGCATCTGGGTGTCGCTGTCGAAGCCAGTGGCGAGTTGGGTCGTACCGAGGCGGACGACAGGCAGCCCGTCGCGGCAGGTGTATCCGGAGCCTCGGATGTAGATGTGTCCGCCCTGGTTTGCCGTCGCGATGTAGGGCCCGACGCGGTCGGCGTGAGGCAGGCAGATGAACAGAGAAATCGGAATCGAGAGGGTCCGCGTCGTGCCGTCGGCGGTGATGTACGAGAGCACGACGGTCGCGGCCTGATTGCCGTTGTCGAGCGAAGCGATCTTCGTTCCATCGATCGTCAGAGTCGCGATCGACGGGGGCGATGACTTCCCGGTGCTGGGAGACCACTGCAGCCAGTCCACGCTGACGGACTGCAGCGACCAATTCGCCCCCCAGGATGGCGCCGTGCCGCCGATCTCGTCCGACACCACGATCTGCTGGGTCAGCGCGGAAGGGCTCGAGCTGAGTTCGACGTCGAACTGGGAGGCGGTGGCGGTCAGCAGCGGGACCTGCTTCGTCAGAGTCACGGGCAGCGTCACTTGCCGGCCGGAAGCATCATCTGTGATCACGATGTTCCCTTGGGCTGTGCCGGCGGCGAGGGTGGTGCCATCAGCAATCACCGAGACGCTTCCAACACCGCTTCCAGAAGTCGGGCTCATCGAAAGCCATGGGACCGACGCGCTCGCGCGCCAGCGGGCCCGGCCACCCTGGATCGCGATCGCGTAGCCTCCAGTCGGCTGTGGCGGCTGGGGGCCGATGGCGGTGAAGGTCATCGTCGGAGCGTTGGCGCCGAAGGGAGTGGCCACGGTGAAGGTGACATGCAGATCGGCGAATTGGACCCGGCTTCCGTCGACCTTGCCGGTCACGAATCGCAGCGTCGTCGTGCGCGTTCCGACGGTCGCGGTATCCAACACCGTCAGCGAGATGTCGGCGGTCGTCGCGGTGTGGCCGAGCTCGGTCGCCGTGAGCCAGGTGGGCGGGGCGACCTCGGACGGATAGCCGACCAATACGCCATCGCCCTGGAACGTGACGTGGATGGTCTGGGAGGCCGGTTCCGGGCCGCCGACGTCGGCAATGAACGTCACGTCCGTCGTGGAGAGCGAAATCGAGGTGGAACCGCCGCCGCCGCACGCCGAGAGCACTGCCAGGAGCGCCCCGGTCTGGTTGGCTGTCCGCATCATGCTTCCCCCTTCCGCCGGATGATCGTACAAGGTCATTCGGTTCCTGCGCAATCCCGTACATTGGGGCTGAATGGATGCACTGGTTGCACGACTGAGCGGGTTTGCCTCGGCCGTCGCTGTGCGCCCAGGGGCCGAGCAAGAAGTCGCGCTGACCTCCTTGACGGCATCAAGACATGCCATTATGTGCATCTCTCGATGGCATCCAACCGTTCCGCGGCGACGCTCGAGGTCCGGCAGGTCTCGCGCCTGTTCAAGGCGTTGGGGGACGAAACCCGCTTGCGGATCGTCGCCCTGCTCAGCCATGGCGAGCTGTGCGTCTGCCACGTGCAGGCTGCCTTGGCACTGACGCAGCCCAACGCTTCCCGCCAACTCGGGATCCTCAGGAACGCGGCCGTGGTGGAGTCCCGGCGCGAAGGAACGTGGACCTACTACAAGCTCGCGGCGCAGGCAGACGGCCGCTGCGGACGACAACTGGAATCGCTGGTTCGGAGCTTCGCGGCGCAAGCGGTCTTGAAGAGGGACGTGGAGAGGCTGCTCAAGATCCGTGGCCCAGCGGCTTGCCGGTGACCCGGACATGACGCAGCCGAGCCTGGGTCGACGGGTCGTCGCGGAGATTGTCGCCACGGCGCTGCTGCTCGCCACGGTCGTGGGCAGCGGCGTCATGGCCGAGCGGCTCGCGGGCGGGAACGTCGCGCTCGCACTGCTCGCAAATACCCTTGCCACCGCGGGGGCGCTGATTGCGCTGATCCTCGCGTTCGGGCCGATCAGCGGCGCGCACATGAACCCCGCGGTCACGCTCGCGGACGCCGCGATGGGCGGAATGGCCAGGCGCGATGTGCTCCCGTACGTCGTGGCCCAGATCTCGGGCGCCTACCTCGGCGTCGCGGTCGCGCACGGGATGTTCGAGTTGCCTGTCTTTTCGGCCTCGCATCACGTCCGCGCGGGCCCGGCACAGTTCCTCAGCGAGTTCGTAGCCTCGTTCGGGCTCTTGGCGACGATCTGGGGTGTGGCGAGACGGCGGCCCGACGCGGTGCCGTTCGCGGTCGCGGCCTACATCGTCGCGGCCTACTGGTTCACGGCGAGCACCTCGTTCGCCAATCCCGCCGTTACGCTCGCGCGCGCGGCCAGCGACACCTTCGCCGGCATCCGGCCTGCCGATGCGCCCGCGTTCATGGTCGCCCAAGTCCTGGGCGCCGCGGCGGCGACGCTGCTCTTCCGATGGCTCGTCCCGGCACTACCGCAGGCAGCGCCGGACATCCTGGTGCCGCATCCAGGAGCGGCGAGCACGGTCATCTTCGCTTGCGTCCACAACGCGGGTCGCTCGCAGATGGCCGCCGCCTTCTTCAACGCCATGGCCGACGCCAGCAGGGCTCGAGCGGTGTCCGCCGGGACCCAGCCCGGCGAGCGCGTCCATCCGGAAGTGATCGCGGCGATGAGAGAAGTGGGCATCGACCTCTCGAACGCGCAGCCGCAGCGCCTGACGCCGGAGCTGGCGAACAAGGGGAATCTACTGGTGACGATGGGCTGCGGGGAAGCCTGTCCTGCCGTCCCCGGCCTTCGGCGCGACGACTGGCCGCTCACGGATCCCAAGGGCCGTCCGATCGAGGAGGTCCGCCGCATCCGCGACGAGATCCGCGACCGGGTGGCGGCGCTCGTGGCTGCCGAGAAATGGAAGCGGAGCGCCTGACGAGGGAATCAGGCCCTCAGCGGACGATCAGGGTCCCGCTGACCATGTTCATCCCGCAGGCGTAGGTCATTTCGCCTGCTTTCTCGGGCGTGAAGTCGAACGCGACGGGCTCGTTGAGGGGCAGCTCCTTCTTGAGGTTGGCATCCTTGATGACGAGCTCCGTCGCGCAGGTTTCCTCGGTCTTGCGCGTGACCACCAGGTGCAGCGGTTCGCCCTTCTTCACCTGGATCCGGCTCGGCACGAACCCCTTCTCCGTGACCTTCATCTCGACGGTCCGCGCGGTGGGAGCGGCAGCGAGCAGCGTGGCGATCAACAGTGCCTTCATTTCATGACTCCTCTCGTCAGTTGCGCTCCGCCGCCAGGGCTTCGCGGACCGCGGGTCGTGCTGCGATGCGATCGAAGTACGCCTTGAGCGCTGGCCAGCGTTCCAGCTCGATGCCGCGCGGCTTCGACCAGGTGAGCACGGTGAAAAGATAAGCGTCGGCTACCGTGAAGCGCTCGCCGAGGAGGAACTCGCGCTGGGCGAGTTGCTCGGCGACGAAGCCGTACTTCGGCAGCCGGGCCTCCCGCACCGCCTCCTTCACTTCAGGCGGCGAATTCGCGGGCGGGGTTCCCTTGTGCAACTCGGTGGCGATGTAGTTCAGCCACTCGATCAGGCGGTAGCGCTCCAGGGTTCCCGCCCTGGGTGCGAGCTGTGCCTCGGGCTTCCGGTCGGCAAGGTACTGGACGATCGCTACCCCCTCCGTCAGCACGTGGCCGTCGTCGAGCTGCAGTGTGGGGACATAACCCTTGGGGTTGATCTTCTTGAAGTCTTCGCCGCCGGCCGTCTTTCCAGTCTTGAAATCCACCGCGACGAGGTCGAACGGCAGTGCCGCCTCGCGGAGCACGATGTGAGGAGAGAGGGAGCAGGCGCCGCTCTTGAAGTAGAGTTTCACGTGGGCCTCCAGACAGTTGTTGTGGGATGCGCGAGGCACGGCGCAGGTGCGGTCCCGTTCGCTATGACCCCGCGCCCAGCCGCGCGAAGCTCTCGCGCGTGACGATGGCGCTGGGATGCGACGGCCCCAGGACGCGCTCGAAGATGCGCAGCGCGCGGCGATAGAGGCGCGCGGCCTCCCGCCGCTGGCCCTGTCGGGCATGAAGGGCGGCGAGGTTTGCCGCCGTGATTGCCGTGTCCGGGTGGCCGCGGCCGAGCAGCCGCTCCTTGATGGCGAGGGCCCTGCGGTAAAGGCGCGCCGCCTCGGCATGGTGGTCTCCGCGCGCGTAGAGGAGGGCGCCGAGGTTCTGGCAGGTCACGGCGACTTCGTAATCTCGCGGTCCGTAGACGCGCTCGAAGATTCGCAGCGCACCCCGATAGAGCCGTTCGGCCTCATCGTCCCGGCGGCGGCCGGCGAGGATTGCCGCCAGCGCCGCGCGATCGGCTGCCGCCAGTGGATGGCGCGGGCCGAGCGCGCGCTCGCGGATGGCGACGGCGCGGCGGGCGAAGGGTTCACCTCCGGCAAACCTTCGGCGGGCGTGCTCGAGGCCGCCGAGGTTGTGATAGACCGATGCCAGGTCCGGGTGATCGGGGCCGAGCTCGCGTTCGAGAACGCGTAGACTCGGCCGTCCGCTTGACACCTGCAAGACGACCGGTCATATTCAACTTCATGCCGAGGCCGAGCCTTCGCGAAGCGTTGCTTGCTGCCGGGCTGGAGGTCCTGCACCAGAAGGGGTTCAACGCCACCAGTGTCCAGGACATCACCGATGCCGCAGGGGCGCCGAAGGGGTCGTTCTACAACCACTTCGAGAGCAAGGAGGCGCTGGCCGCCGAGGCCCTGCGGGAGTACGTGGAGCGAGGCAAGGCGCGCCGCGAGATCCTGCGCGACGCCAAGGTGCCGCCCCTGCGCAGGCTGCGGAAGTACTTCGAGACCCTGGTCGAGGCCGCGGTGGACGCCGGCTTCTCGGCAGGGTGCCTGCTGGGCAATTTCGCGGCGGAGATGTCTCCCCAGAGCACCCTCATCCGCAAGCGGGTCGGTGAGGCGCTGGCTGCCTGGAGCGGCGTCATCGCGGGGGTGATCAAGGAGGCGCAGGAGACCGGGGCGATCACGGCAGTCGAGTCCCCCAAGACGCTGGCAGCGTTCGTCATCGATGCCTGGGAGGGGGCGATGCTGCGGGCCAAGGTGGCGAAGGATCGCGCGCCGCTCGACGTTTTCCTCGAGGTCACGTTCACGCGCCTGCTGCCGTAGTTTTCTTCGAATCCATGTAAGACGACCGGTCATCTTCAAATGCAGCGAAGCAGGGGAGGTTCGATATGTCCGCATGGAAGGCGATCGCAGTACTGGCCGCAGTGACGGGTTGCGCAGGCGTACAGAGGACGGCGGAGGCAGATCTCGCCTCCGGCCACTGGATCGGAGAGATCGATCGGAACGGCTGGCGTCAGCCGGTCGCGCTCGACCTCGAGCGGGACGGCGAGGCATGGCACGGGCAATGGCGGGCAGTGAGGGACGGCTCGGGACAGGCGTTCGAGAGCGTGGAAGTGCAGGGTCACGATGTCCGCTTCGAGACCGGCAAGCTCCGCTTCGTCGGCCAGGTGACCGGCGCCACGCTCACGGGCGCGGTGACCGACAAGGTAGCGGACGAGCCGGTCGGCGAGCTCTCCGCGATCAACCAGCCGGTCTTCAACCCCGCAAGCGAGTGGTCCCCACCCACCATCGAGCCCTGAGGTCCGCTAGTTGGTGAACGCGGGCGGCTGCGCGGGGAGCCGGATTCCCGGCCCCAGCTCGAAGGTGATTCCAAACTGCCAGAGGTTCACGGGCTCCATGAAGAGGATGTTGTAGTCGTCCTGCCCGTGAACCCAGCGCACGATGGCGCCGAAGCCTGCGCCCCAACGAGGCAGGACCGTGAGCTCCGCGGTGGTGGTGGGCTGCTGGTAGGGCGATTCGCCGAACGGCGCGCTGATGGAGCCGGTCAGCCGCGCGCGATGGCCGAACCAGCTGCGCTCGGCTCCGAGCCGGGCCCAGAGGTGCCCGTCTCCATAGACCCTCCTCTGATCGTCGCTGATTCCTCCCGGTCCGATGGAGGAGTTCTTCTCGACGGCCATTCCGCCGAGGAACGCCCAGGCCGACCTGTTCTCGACGTCGATCCCGAGGCCGACCCTTCCGTGCAGCTCGAGGCGCAGGTAGTTGGTGGAGAAGCTGCCGGAGCGCTCGTTGACGGGGAGCTGCCCGGGCTGTGGCGTGCAGTCCGGGTCCGACCCGGTCTGGTTCTCGTACAAGCAGCCCGCCTGCCCGTTGGAGTAGTGCCCCAACACCAGGTTCACGCCCATCGCCAGGGCGGAGAACGATGTCCGGTTGATGGGTGACAGCGCTCGCAGGTTGACGACCTGCAGCGTCAGCTTGGGCATGAACGAAGGTGGAATCACCGGGCTGGACTTCTCGTTCAGCACCCGCAGCCGGATCATCGGCGTGACCACGGCGGAGATGACCAGCTCTCCGGAGCGCTCGGTCAGGTTTCCGATGTGCAGCTGCGGGAGGAAGAGGTTGGGGGCGATCTGCGCCTCGACGATGGCGTGGACGGGCGACTCCGGGTCGCCGCGGATGGCGATTCGGTTTGGCGTCCAGACGAACCAGGAAGGATCGACGAAGAGGTTCAACGGCGAATCGATCTGGAAGCGGACGTCAGCGCGCGCCGGACTGCCGGCGAGCGCAGCCACCGCGCACGCGGCCATCAGTGTGACCGGGCTGACCCTCACCGCTTCTCCTGCTTGCGTGTACCACAATGCTGGCACGATCGCCGGGTGACCTTCTGCCGCGGTAGGAAGCAAAAAAAGCGCTATGACAGGAGGAGCCGGCTTGGCCGGCGACGGGCGGAGCCCGGTACGGCGTAGCATTGGAGGCCGGGTGAAGATCGCCTTCCAGGGAATTCGCGGTGCCTACAGCGAGGCGGCGCTGCTCGCGCACTTCGGCAGCTCGGCAGAGCCGATGGGCTTCCCGCTCAGCGAACAGGTCTTCGACGCGGTGGAAGCGGGCCAGGCCGAGGCGGGTTTCGTGCCGGTCGAGAACAGCATCGCAGGGCCCGTCGGCGTCAACAACGACTTGCTGCTCGAGCGCAGCGTGTTCGCCACCGCGGAGTCGTACTTGCGCATCGAGCATTGCCTGCTCGGCCAGCCCGGCGAACGCCTGGAAGACGTCAACACGGTGTACTCACACCCGGTGGCGCTCGCGCAGTGCCGCGACTTCACCAACCGCCACGGCATGCGCGCGGTGCCGGAGTACGACACCGCCGGCGCGGCCGAGATCGTGGCGAAACGACGCCTCCCGGGAGAGGCCGCCATCGCCTCTAGACGCTGCGCGGATGTCTACGGCCTCGCGCTGCTCGCCGAGCACATCCAGACCGTGCAGAACAACATCACGCGCTTCCTCGCCTTCCGCCGCGGCGGCGCCGGCGATTCGTCCGGCGGCGAAAAGACCAGCCTCGCCTTCTCCGTGCACCACCACCCGGGCGCGCTGATCGACTGCCTGAAGCGCTTCGCCGAGCACGAGATCAACCTGACTCGCCTCGAATCGCGTCCGGTTCCAGCCAACCCGTTCGAGTATGTCTTCTTCGTCGATCTGCTCGGCGGATTGGACGACGCTTCGGTCAAGGCAGCGCTCTCCGAGCTGCGCGCCGCCGCCCGCCACGTCAAGGTGATCGGCAGCTACGCGCTGGGCAGGCGCGACACCTGATCGGTTTCCGATCTGCCGGAACAATCGTCAGCTCGAGGCCGTCACCGCGACGCCTGTACCATGCGACCGTCGAGCGGCTGCACCGGCCGGGCGTTGTGCGGGTACTTCGCGGCGAACGTCGCAATCTCGGCCTTCGAGATGTTCACCACGGTCTTCAGCACGAACCAGGTCACGTCCTCGCTGCACGGCGGAGTGGTGAGCGATCCCGCGAAAGTGTAGTACCCGTGTTTCGTCGGCAGCAGTTGGTTGAGGTCGACCACCGCACCCTCCGGCGTGTGTTCCTGTTCGACGTCCGACGGCATGCTCTTCCACAGCGCCTCGAAGAAGGGGTTCGCCTGGCCCGATTTCAAGAGCACCGCCACCACCGCGAGTTTGCCATCCGCGTCCTTGTGCACGAGATGGGCCACCATCGGGTGCGGGTGTCCCTCGATCAGCTCCTCCGCGGGATGGTGGAAATGGAACTGGACCAGATCGTACCGCCACCCCCCCACCGTGATGAAGTTCCCCGGCTCGGGAGTGACCTGCACGCTGTGGCCATTGTCGATGATCCGGAAGGGCGAGCGCGCGTAGGAGAACTCGATGGCCGGCAGATCGGCGGACTTTGCATTGCGGATGTCGATGGGGGTCTGATGCTTTCCCGTCTTGCAGACCGCGTATTCGGGCTTCAACTTACCCCACTGCGCGGGGCCGTGCGCGCCATCGTAGGACCATGGGTGTGACGCCTCCGCCGCGTGCTGGGCCAGCAAAAGGCCCGGGGCAAGCGCGACGGCAAGCAGCGCGGACCATGAATTCCGGAGCGGTATGGACATGACGCCTCCTGCTCATGGTTGCTTCGAGGAGAATCAGCTCCGGCGCCATGCAGCTTTGGTCCAACGGACCTGGGACGTATCCCGCTCAATAAGGCTTCTGCCCGATGAAATTCCCCGGCGGCTCGTAGTCGCATACCCAGTAATCCCAGCTGGGCGCGTTGCTGCCGAAGGGCGAGTTCACGGTGCAGAGCTTGTGCGCGCAGCCGGCGCGGACCGTGCTGGCCCAGACGATCTGCGTGTAGTGGCCGCATTCCTGGCCCGCCGCGCAGGTGTTCCTGGCATAGTCGTAGAAGACGGCCTCGCCGGCCCACGCCGCCACGGCATCGGCAGGCTGCCACCTCCCGGGAGGCGCGTTGGCCGCGATGTTCTCGCCGCGCGTTCCGCGGTTGTCGTTGTGCTGGTAGACGCAGCCGTTCGCCCACGACTGCGCGACGCTGGCGGCGCCTGTCGACCAGGTCAGCGGCGGAAGCGGGGACGACGGCGGCGGCTGCGGCGCGCGCCGCACCGCGTTGTGCGCATCCAGCCATGCCTGCGCTTCCTGGGTCGGTGGCGGCTCCGTGCCGGCGTCGGGTCCGCTGAGCAGGCCGGGCTCGCAGGCGATGGCCAACACCAAGATTGATGGGAAAGCCCCAAACCGCATCTCCCGGAACATATGTTCCAGTATCTCCGCCGGCATGCCGGGACTGCGGAGTGCCGCTGTGGCGGAGCATCCCGCCGCTGTGCTACGCAAGGGCTCGATTCCACAGGAGGAGCCATCGATGCGCGCTCACTGGCCAATTGCGATGCTGACCCTGGCGGCGACTTCCCTGCTGGTGCCCACGACGGCGCGCGCGGCAGCCAGCTATCCGAACCAGAAAGAGGGCGACTTCGTCGCGCGCGACTTCAAGTTCCAGGCCGGCGACGTCTTGCCGGAGGTGCGGCTCCACTACACGACGGTGGGAACGCTGCAGCGCGACGGCTCGGGGCGCGCCACCAACGCGGTCCTGCTGCTCCACGGCACCACCGGAACCGGGAAGAACTTCCTCAACCCGACGCTCGCGGGCGAGCTCTTCGGACCGGGACAGGTGCTGGATGCCTCGAAGTACTACGTCATCATGCCCGACGGATTGGGCCGCGGCGGGTCTTCGAAGCCCAGCGACGGGCTGCACGCGAAGTTTCCTCGCTACGGATACAACGACGTCGTCGAGGCGCAGCACGTCCTGGTCACGAAGGGGCTCGGCGTCGACCACCTGCGCGCGGTGGTGGGCACCTCGATGGGCGGCATGCAGACATGGATGTGGGGAGAGCGCTGGCCGGGAATGATGGACGCGCTCATGCCCATCGCCAGCCAGCCCATCCAGATCTCGGGGCGCAACCTCATCTGGCGCCGCATGGTGGCCCAGTCCATCCGCAACGATCCCGACTGGAACGGCGGCGAGTACAAGGCGCAGCCGAAACGTTGGACCTATACGATGCCCGTTTTCCTGATCATGACCGACAGCCCGGTGCGGCTGCAGAAGCAGGCTCCCACGCGCAAGGAGGCCGAGGCGCTCTACGACAAGGCGGTGGAGAACGCGCAGAGCAAGTTCGACACCAACGATTACCTCTATTGGTACGAGTCTTCCTGGGACTACGATCCGGAGCCCGACCTGGCGAAGATCCAGGCGCCGCTCCTGGCGGTGAACTTCGCCGACGACGAGATCAACCCGCCGGATCTCGGCGTCATGGACAAGTCCGTCGCGAAGATCCCGCGCGGACGCTCGGTGCTGGTTCCCGAGAGCGAGAAGACCATCGGCCACCAGACGCTGACGCTGGCGGCGATCTGGAAGCCGTACCTGGACGAGCTGCTCCGGTCGCCACCCGGCGCCTCCGCCCGCGCGCATTGACAACGTAGGGGATCGTTGCCCTCGAACGCCGACCGCAGCCCGGCCGCCGTCACCTCCTTGCTGCGCGCCTGGCGCGGCGGCGATGTCCGGGCGGGCGATCGGTTGATGGAGATCCTCTACCGCGAGCTGCACGATCTGGCGCACGCGCGCCTTGCCCGCGAAAGTCCCGGCGCCACGCTGCAGACCACAGCGCTGATCCACGAGAGCTGGTTGCGCCTGGTCGATCAGCGTGCCGTGCAATGGCGGGATCGCGGTCACTTCCTCGCGCTCGCCGCCACGATGATGCGCCGCGTGCTGGTCGATCGCGCCCGCGCTCGCAAGGCCGGAAAACGCGGCGCCGGCGAGCGCGCGATCACGCTCACCGACTCCACGGCAGCGGGGTCGGACGACGCGGCCGACGTGCTCGACGTGGACCGTGCGCTCGGCCGGCTGGCAGCGGCCTATCCCCGGCAAGCGCGCGTGGTGGAGCTGCGCTTTTTCGGCGGCCTCGAGCTGACCGAAATCGGAGCGGTCCTCGGTGTGACGGAGCGCACCGTCAAACGCGACTGGGCATTCGCGCGGGCGTGGCTGGCGCGCGAGCTCGACGCGTCTCGCGACGGCTAGTCCTCCCCGGGATCCGGAGGCAGGCATTGGGAAGTGTCGAACTGGCAGGAAGCGGTGCAGGTGAGACCCGCGGGCGCGAAGGCCGGGCCGAGCACGGTCGTGCAGGTCTCTCCCTTCAGATCCTGGCCGTCGCAGTCCTCCAGAGGCTGGGCGAGTCCGTCTCCGCAGAAGTTGCAGACCGGATCTCCGCTCACCGGCAGGTGGTGACAAACCGCCTCGGCGTCGCAGGCATCCACGGTGCACGCGTCCCCGTCGTCGCAGATCCTGGGATCGCGCCCGCAACCTGTTGGACACGCACCCAGGCCGTCGCCGTGGCGGAGATGCGCGCCGACCGCGGCCTCGCCGACGGAGAGGGTGTGCACGTTGTCGGGGTTGCCGGGCGGCCGGTGGCAGATGGTGACCTTGTTCTCCGCGGCTGAGGCAACCGCTGCCAGGGCGACTCCTGCCAGCGGGATCGCCGATCGGTACAGGAACGAGCGAACCTGGTGAATCCGCATGTGGGACCTCGTGATCCGTCGATGCCAGGATCGACGGCAGGCGTTGGGAAAGTGAGACGTGCTTGCCCCCGACTCCCTCCCGCGTAGAAACTGGTCGCGGGGGGACACGGATGAATCCGGATCGGCGGTTGCCGGATCTTTTCGCTCACGCCAGCGAGTTGGAGGGCGAGGCACGCGCAGCGTGGCTCACCTCGTTGCGCCACGAGGATGCAGCGCTGGCGCGCGAGCTGGAGGAGCTCCTCGCTGCCGCTCCCGCGGGAGAGCGCCGTTTCGCGACGCTCGCGCACACTCCAGAAGCCGCCGCGGCGCGCGACGAGATGCCTCTGCCCGATCAGGTGGGTCCCTATCGCGTCGTGCGCGAGATCGGGCGTGGCGGCATGGGACGGGTGTTCCTGGCCGAGCAGCAGACCCCGACCTTCCGCCGGGTGGTGGCGCTCAAGGTCCTCGACCGGCTGGCTGGCCACGGCCTCGGAGGATCAGGTGAGGAGGCGCGGATCCTCGCTTCGCTCGAGCATCCAGGCATCGCCCGCTTCTACGACGCGGGCCAGGCGGAGGACGGCCGCCAATACCTGGCCCTCGAGTATGTCGAGGGAGAGGACCTGCTCGCCTTCGTCCACCGGCGGGGTGCGGGCATCCGGAAGCGCGTGGAGCTGTTTCTCCAGCTCCTCGACGCCGTCGACTTCGCGCACCGGCGGCTCGTCGTCCATCGCGACCTCAAGCCGGGGAACGTCCTGGTCGGGCCGGACGGCAACGCAAAGCTGCTCGACTTCGGCATCTCGCGGATCGTGCATCCGGGAGACGAGGGCGATGCAACCCGAACCGGGCAGCGCGCCCTGACGCCCGCATATGCGAGCCCCGAGCAGCTGCGCGGAGAGCGCGCCGCGGTGGCCAGCGACGTCTATTCGCTGGGCGTCATGCTCTACGAAGTCTTGGCGGGACGGCGCCCCTTCGATCGCAGCGCGGCGCTCGATCCCGATTCGCTGCCGGATCCGCCGTCCAGCGCCGGGCGCAAGGGCGAAGGCCCCGTCCGCTGGCAGGAGGTAGCCGGGGATCTCGACGCCATCGTGCTCAAGGCGTTGCGGCCGGAGGCGCCGGGCCGCTATCCTTCGGCGGCCGCCTTCGCCGACGATCTGCGCCGCTGGCTCGACGGCAAGCCGGTGGAGGCGCGCCGGGGCGGACGCCGCTATCGCCTCGCCAAGTTCATGCGCCGCAACCAGTGGCCGGTCGCCTTCGCGATGCTGGCGGTGCTGGCTCTCGGCGGCGGCGTCGCCGGGATCCTGGTTCAGTCGCGCCAGGCTGCGCGCGCCGCAGCGCTCGCCGCGGAGCAGCGCGACTTCGCCATGCGCCAGCTGTCGCGCGCGGAGGCGATCAACGAGCTCGACGCCTTCCTGCTCTCCGACGCTGCGCCGGGCGGCAAACCGTTCACCGTGCGTGAGCTCCTCGGGCGCGCCGAGCAGATCCTCGACCTGCAGCGCGGCGGCAGCGACGAGAACCGCGCCGAGATCCTCGTCTCGCTGGGGCAGCAGTACCTGACCCTGGAAGAGGACGGCAAGGCCCGCCAGCTGCTCGGCAAGGCGTATGAGCTCGCCGCAAGGAGCGGCGAGGTCGCCACGCGCGCCAAGGCTGCCTGCGCGCTGGCGGATGCCGTCGGGGAGGCGAACGAGCTCGAGCGCGGGGAAAAGCTGCTGGCCGAAGGGATGGCCCTGCTGCCGCAGGCGCCCCAGTTCGTCCTGCATCGCGTGTTCTGCCTGCTGCGGGGAAGCTCGATCGCGCGCGCCGCGGACAATGGGCAGCTCGCCATCGAGCGTTGCCAGGAGGCGCAACGGCTGCTGCGCGAGTCGGCGCAGGGGACCGACCTGCTCGAATTGCGGGTGGCGATGGACCTGGCAGAGTCCTATCGGATGGCGCAGCGTTTCCAGGATGCGGACAAGGCCTTCGCGCAGTCCTGGGCGCTGCTCGAAGGGCTGGGTCGGGCCCAGACCGACCGCGCCGGGACCCTGCTCAACAACTGGGGCCTGGTGGTGCGCGCTCTCGGCCGGCCGCTCGCGGCGGAGAAACTCTTCCGCCGGGCCATCGGGATCAGCAGCGCGGACGGCGGGCAGCGCGGCGTGGCCCCGATGCTGCTCACCAATCACGCGCGGACGCTGATGGACATCGGCCGCCTCGCGGAAGCCAGGGACCGCGCCGACCGGGCGTACGCCGAGGCGCGCCGCGCGGGCGACGAGGGCGTCGTCACCTTTGCCCTCTATCTGCGAAACCTCGTCTACCTTCGCCTCGGGGATCTGGCCCGGGCCGCGCAGACGCTGGCGGAGCTGGAGCCCAGGGAGGCGAGGCTTCCGCCGGGGCACTATCGCCTCGCATCGCTCGCTTCGCAGCGTGCGCTGCTGGCGCAGGCCCGCGGCGACAAGCAGGCTGCCCGCGCCGATCACGATCGCGCGGTTGCCCTCGCCGAGAAGAGGGACGCGCAGGGCCAGTTCCTGCTCCGGCGATCGAGCTTCGAGCTTCAGGACGGCAGGGCAGAGCAAGCCCGCTCCGACGCCGCCCGCGCCCTCGCGCTCGAGCAGGCGGCTACCGCTCCGGCAACGCTCTCCAGCCGCGTCGGCCTCGCCCAACTCGCTCTCGCCAGCGCCCTGCGCGTCCAGGGGAAATCTGGCGAAGCGCTCGCCGCGGTCGCCGTGGCCCGCGAGCACCTCGAGGCGACACTCGGTGGAGACGATCCCGACAGCGGGGCCGCCCGGGAGTTGCAGCTCGGGCTCCAGCCGGCCAGGTGAGACCGCAGATCGCATATGCTGCCGCCCATGAGAGCCGTCTTGGTCTGCTTCTCGGCGATCGCCTGCGCGTCTTCCAGGCCTGCGCCGTCTTCTTCGGCGACGACCGTCCGCCGCAGCTTCGTCTTCAACGGTCAGAACGTCGGGGGCTCCGTCGTCACCACGGCGCCCGACGGCACCATCACCAACGCGGTGGACATCCACGAGAACGGCCGGGGCCCCCACGCCGATGCCGTCATCCGTCTCGCGCCCGACGGCACCATCGCGTCGCTGGACGCCAAGGGCCACACCGAGCTGAATGCGCCCGTCGACGAGCACTTCTCGTTGCAGAGCGGGCGCGCAAGCTGGCACAGCAAGGAGGAGCAGGGCGAACGGAACGTCACGGCGCCGGCGTTCTTCATCCCCAACTCCGCCACCGATGCGGACGCCTTGCTGGTGGCGGCGCTCTTCAAGCACGGGGGCACGCTGCAGCTTCTTCCCGGGGGCACCGCGCACATCGAGAAGGCGGGGGACCTGAGCGCCGGCGGCAAGCACTTCCTGCTCTACGCCATCTCCGGACTGTCGTTCCAGCCGCGCTACGTGTGGACCCGGGACGACAACACCTTCTTCGCTGAAGTGTTTCCCGGCTTCTGGTTCGGAGAGGAAGGACAAGAAGGCGTACAGGATTCGCTGACCGCGCGGCAGGAAGAGGTGCGCCAGCGCCGCGACAAGGAGCTGGCGGGAAAGCTGGGCCGCAAGCCGCCGCAGGGCGGATTCGCGCTGACGCACGCGCGCGTGCTGGACGTGGAGCGCGGCGCGTGGGTTCCCGATCAGACCGTGGTGGTGCGCGACGGGAAGATCGAGTCCGTCTCCAGGGATGCGCCGCCGGCGGGGGCGGAGGTGGTGGACCTGAAAGGCAAGGCGCTCCTGCCAGGGCTGTGGGACATGCACGCGCACCTCGGACCCGACGACGGGATGCTGAACATCGCCTGCGGCGTGACCACCGTCCGCGACGTGGGCAACCGATCCGAGCTGTTGGACGGTTTCAAGAAGGCGTTCGACGAGGGCAGCGCCATCGGGCCGCGCGTCTACCGCGCGGGTTTCATCGAGGGCCGCGGCAAGGATGCCGCCCACGCGGAGATCACCGCCACCAACGCGGACGAGGCCCGCAAGGCGGTGGAGTTCTTCCACCAGCGCGGCTACGAGATGATCAAGATCTACAACTCGATGGACCCCGCGCTGGTGCCGGTGCTGGCCCGGGAGGCGCACGCGCGCGGCATGGGCGTCACCGGCCACATTCCTCACGGCATGCTGGCCAACGAGGCGGTGCGCGCCGGTTACGACGGAGTCGAGCACATCAATCAGCTCATGCTGAACTTCTTTGCCACCCACGAAACCGAGACGCGGACGCCCCTGCGCTTCTCGCTGGTGGGCGACAAGGCGGCCGATTTCGATCTGGAAGGACCCGCCGCCAAGGAGTTCTACGCGTTGCTCCGCGAGCACCACACCGTGGTCGACCCCACCTACGTCACCTTCGAGCCCGTCTACGTGGCCGAGCAGGGGAAGGTGCTGCCGGGCTGGCAGGAGACGGTGCGGCGGCTGCCGGTCCAGGCGCAGCGATTCTTCCTCATCGGCGGGCTTCCGCTGGAAGGGAAAAAGGATCTCTACGCGCGGTCGTGGGACAAGGCCCTGCGCATGGCCAAGGTGCTGCACGACGAGCACGTCACGGTGGTGGCGGGCACTGACTACCTGGCCGGCTTCTCGCTGCACCGCGAGCTGGAGCTGTTCGTGCAGGGCGGCCTCACGCCCGCCGAGGCGCTGCAGGCCGCCACCGTGGTTCCTGCCCGGGTGATGAAGGCCACCGGACGCAGCGGCTCCATCGCCGCGGGCAAGGACGCGGATCTGGTGGTGATCGACGGCGACCCGCTGGCCCGCATCTCCGACGTGCGCAAGACCGTGATGACCCTCCGCGGCGGCGTGCTCTACGCGACACGCGACCTGGAGGAGGCTTCCGGCATCTCTCCCTGAGCATGCATGCAGGAGGCGGAATGTCTCCGAAATCCACCCAGACGACAGCCTGGCAAGCGCTGCGGGCGCACTTTGCGCAGATCAAGGACGTCCACCTGCGGGAGTTGTTCTCGCGGGATCCCGGGCGCGCCGAGCGCTTCACCGCTTCGGGAGCGGGGCTCTTTCTCGACTACTCGAAGAACCGGATCGCCGACGAGACGCTGCGGCTGCTCGTCGGCCTTGCGGACGAGCGCGGCGTGGCGGCGCGCCGCGACGCCATGTTTCGCGGCGAGAAGATCAACCGCACAGAGAACCGGGCGGTGCTCCACGTCGCCCTCCGCGCGCCCAGCGGGGCGCGTATGGAGATCGACGGGCAGGACGTCGTCCCGGAGGTCCACGCCGTCCTCGACAAGATGGCCGACTTCGCCTCGCTGGTGAGGAGCGGCGCGTGGAAGGGCCACACCGGCAAGCGCATCCGCAACGTCGTCAACATCGGGATCGGCGGCTCCGACCTGGGGCCGGTGATGGCCTTCGAGGCGCTGCGGCACTACAGCGAGCGCAGCATGACCTTCCGCTTCGTCTCCAACGTCGACGGCACCGACCTCGCCGAGGCGACACGCGACCTCGACGCCCCGGAGACGCTCTTCGTCGTCTCCTCCAAGACCTTCACCACGCTGGAGACCATGACCAACGCCGAGAGCGCGCGCGAGTGGGCGCTGCGCGGGCTGGGCGGAGATGCGAAGGCGGTGGCGCGGCACTTCGTGGCCGTCTCCACCAACGCGGCGAAGGTGGCCGCGTTCGGCATCGACACCGCCAACATGTTCGGCTTCTGGGACTGGGTGGGAGGCCGCTACTCGATGGACTCGGCCATCGGGCTGTCCACCATGATCGCCGTCGGTCCCGACAACTTCCGGGCGATGTTGGCGGGCTTCCATGAGATGGACGAGCACTTCCGCACCGCTCCACTGGAGCGCAACCTGCCGGTGCTGCTGGGGCTCTTGGGGATCTGGTACGCCGACTTCTTCGGAGCCGAGACGGTGGCGGTGCTGCCCTACGAGCAGTACTTGAAACGGTTCCCCGCGTATCTCCAGCAGCTCACCATGGAGAGCAACGGCAAGCACGTCGCGCTCGACGGCAGCACGGTCGATTGCGCGACCGGCCCCGTCTATTGGGGCGAGCCCGGCACCAACGGCCAGCACTCGTTCTACCAACTCATCCACCAGGGCACGCACCTCATCCCCTGCGACTTCATCGCCTTCGCGCAGACGCTGAACCCGCTCGGGCGCCACCACGACATGCTCATCGCCAACGTGCTCGCACAGACGGAAGCGCTCGCCTTCGGGAAGACGCGCGCGGAGGTCGAGGCCGAGGGCACACCGCCGTCGGTCGCGCCGCACCGGGTGTTCGAGGGCAACCGGCCCACCAACACCATTCTCGCGGAGCGGCTCACGCCGGCCTCGCTGGGCAGCCTGGTGGCGCTCTACGAGCACAGCGTGTTCACGCAAGGCGTGATCTGGGACATCGACTCCTTCGATCAGTGGGGAGTCGAGCTGGGCAAGGTGCTCGCCCAGCGCATCATCCCCGAGCTGGAGAGCGCACAGGAACCGCTGCTCCGACACGACGCTTCCACCAACGCGCTGATCCGCCGGTACCGGAGCCTGAAGGCGAAGTCGTAACGGGAGGAGCGCGATGCCGGAGCTCTGCCTCATCCGCCACGGCGAGACGGCCTGGAGCCGATCCGGCCAGCACACCGGCCGTACCGACATCGGCCTGACGCCGGTGGGCGAGCGGCAGGCGGCGCTCCTCGGGCGGCGGCTCGCGGGGCGCAAGTTCGCGCTGGTGCTCACCAGCCCGCTCGCGCGTGCCCGCGAGACCTGCCGCCTGGCGGGTTGCGGCGAGGTCGCGGTGCCGGAGCCGGATCTGCTGGAGTGGGACTATGGCGGGTACGAGGGCCGCACCACGGCGCAGATCCGCGAGCAGGAGCCTGGCTGGACGATCTGGGGCGGCGCCGCCCTCGCGCGCGAGTCCGCCGACCAGGTGGGCGCGCGCTGCGACCGGGTGATCGCCCGCTGCGAGAGCGTCTCCGGAGACGTGGCGCTCTTCGCGCACGGGCACGTCCTGCGCATCCTCGCCGCGCGCTGGCTCCGGCTCGCCCCCGTGGCGGGCCGTTATTTCGCGCTCGACCCAGCCTCGCTCAGCGTGCTGGGGCGCGAGCATGAGCAGCGCGTCCTGCGCTGCTGGAACGACCGCTCGCACCTTCTGGAGCAGCCGTGAGAGTTTCGGGGACACCTTACGTCAAGTTACGTATGGTGTCCCCGAAACTCAGGCGGGTGGCGCAGTGAAGATCCTGGTGCTGAACTGCGGCTCTTCCTCGCTCAAGTCGGCACTGTTCGACGGAGACCGGCGCGTGCGCGGCGAGGCGGCGACCGGGATCGGATTGCCGGGCGGACATGCCACCCACGCCGACGCCGTGCGCGCGGTGCTCGACGAGATGCCGCAGGCGGAGGCCGTGGGACATCGCGTTGTCCACGGCGGACCCGTCTTTCACGAAACCGTCCGCCTCGACTCCCGCGTGCTGTCGCAGCTGCGCGACGCCGTCCAGTTCGCGCCGCTCCATCTCCCCGCGGCCATCGCGGCCATCGAGGCGGTGGCCCAGCGCGCTCCCTCCCTGCCACAAGTTGCCTGCTTCGATACCGCCTTCCACCGGACGCTCCCCGAAGCGGCGAGCCGCCTGCCCCTGCCTGCCTCCGTCGTTGCGCTGGGCGTGCGCAGGTACGGCTTCCACGGGCTCTCGTACGAATGGGCCGTCTCGCAGGTGGGCGCGCGGGGCCGCACCATCATCGCGCACCTCGGGAACGGGGCCTCGATGTGCGCGGTGCGCGACGGCGTCTGCATCGACACCACCATGGGGCTGACGCCCGCCGGCGGCTTCATGATGGGAACGCGCACGGGCGATCTCGATCCCGGCGTGCTGCTCTTCCTCATGCAGCGCATGCCGCGCGAGGAGATCGAGCGCGTGGTGGAGCGCGAGTCGGGCCTCTTCGGCGTCTCCGGCACGACGCCCGACATGAAGTCGCTGCTCGCGTCTTCGGACGCACGCGCGAAGCTCGCCGTCGAGATGTTCTGCTACCAGGCGCGCAAGGCGGCGGGGGCGCTGGCGGCGGCGCTGGGCGGTCTCGATCTGCTGGTCTTCACCGGCGGCATCGGCGAGCACGCACCCGAGATTCGCGACCGCATCTGCGCGGGGCTCGCGCACTTGGGGCAGTTCGAGGTGCGCGTCGTCGCCGCGGATGAGGAGCGGGTGATCGCCGGCCACGTCACGCGGTTGCTCGGGTGAGAGGAATGATCATGGCAAAGACGCTGTCGGACACGGAACGCGCGCTCGTCGACAGATATTGGCGGGCGGCCAACTACCTGTCGGTCGGGCAAATCTACCTGTACGACAACCCGCTGTTGAAGAAGCCGCTCGCCCGGGAACACATCAAGCCGCGCCTCCTCGGACACTGGGGGACGACGCCGGGCCTGAACTTCATCTACGCCCATCTCAACCGGATCATCCGCAAGCTCGACCTCGACATGTTCTACGTCGCCGGGCCGGGGCACGGCGGCCCCGGGCTGGTGGCGAATGCGTACCTCGAGGGGACGTACAGCGAGGTCTATCCCGAGGTGTCCAGGGACGAGCCCGGGTTGAAGCGCCTCTTCACCCAGTTCTCCTTCCCCGGCGGCATCCCCAGCCACGCGGCGCCGGAGACGCCCGGTTCCATCCACGAGGGCGGCGAGCTGGGCTATGCGCTATCGCACGCCTACGGCGCGGCGTTCGACAATCCCGATCTGATCGTCGCCTGCGTGATCGGGGACGGCGAAGCGGAGACGGGCGCGCTGGCCACCAGCTGGCACTCCAACAAGTTCCTTGACCCGGCGACCGACGGCGCCGTGCTGCCCATCCTCCACCTCAACGGCTACAAGATCGCCAACCCCACCGTCCTCGCCCGCATCAGCCCGGAAGAGCTGGACCAGCTGCTGCGTGGATACGGGTATGTGCCCCATTTCGTCGAGGGCCACGAGCCGGACAAGATGCACGAGCTGATGGCGGCGACGCTCGACGGTATCGTCGCCGACATCCAGCGCATCAAGACCGAGGCGCGCAAGGGATCTGTCGGCCGCCCACGCTGGCCCATGATCGTGCTGCGCACGCCGAAGGGCTGGACCTGCCCCAAGGAGGTGGACGGCAAGCGCGTCGAGGATTCGTGGCGGTCGCACCAGGTGCCGCTCGGCGAGATGCACCAGAACCCGGCGCACGTGCGCATCCTCGAGCAGTGGATGAAGAGCTACCGGCCCGAGGAGCTCTTCGGCGACGACGGGAGGCTGCGGCCCGAGCTCGCCGAGCTGGCGCCTCGCGGGGCCCGGCGGATGAGCGCCAACCCGCACACCAATGGCGGGCTGCTCCTGCGAGATCTGATGATGCCCGACTTCCGCGACCATGCCGTGGAGGTGCCGGCGCCAGGCGGCGCTGTCGCCGAATCGACCCGTGTGATGGGCCGGTTCCTGCGCGAGGTGATGAAGCTGAATCTGGAGTCGCGGAACTTCCGGCTCTTCAGCCCGGACGAGAACAATTCCAACCGCTGGCAGGACGTGCTCGAAGTGACCAACCGCGCGTGGGTCGCCGAGACGCTGCCCTCGGACGACCATCTCGCGCCCGACGGCCGCGTGATGGAGGTGCTCAGCGAGCACCAGTGCCAGGGCTGGCTGGAGGGTTATCTCTTGACCGGCCGGCACGGGTTCTTCTCCTGCTACGAGGCGTTCATCCACATCGTCGACTCGATGTTCAACCAGCACGCCAAGTGGTTGAAGGTCTGCAACGGCATCCCCTGGCGCAGGCCCGTGGCCTCCCTCAACTACCTGCTCTCGTCGCACGTCTGGCGCCAGGACCACAACGGCTTCAGCCACCAGGACCCCGGCTTCATCGATCACGTCGTCAACAAGAAGGCGGAGATCGTGCGCGTCTACCTCCCGCCGGACGCCAACTGCCTGCTCTCGGTCACCGACCACTGCCTGCGCAGCCGCAACTACGTGAACCTGATCGTCGCCGGAAAGCAGCCGGCGCCGCAGTGGCTGACGATGGATCAGGCGATCAAGCACTGCACCGCGGGCCTGGGCATCTGGGAGTGGGCCAGCAACGACCGCGGCGGCGAGCCCGACGTGGTGATGGCCTGCTGCGGCGACGTGCCGACGCTGGAGACGCTGGCCGCTGTGGAGCTGCTGCGGCAGCACGCGCCCGAGGTGAAGGCGCGCGTGATCAACGTCGTGGATCTGATGAAGCTGCAGACCGCCGGGGAGCACCCGCACGGGCTCTCCGACCACGATTTCGACGAGCTCTTCACCACCGACAAGCCGGTCATCTTCGCGTTTCACGGCTATCCCTGGCTGATCCACCGGCTGACCTACCGGCGCTCGAACCACCGGAACTTCCACGTCCGCGGCTACAAGGAAGAGGGCACCACCACCACCCCGTTCGACATGTGCGTCCTCAACGACATGGATCGCTTCCACCTGGTGGGCGACGTGATCGATCGCGTGCCCGAGCTGGGCGCGCGCGCCGCGTACGCCAAGCAGGCCATCCGGGACAAGCTGATCGAGCACAAGCAGTACATCGCGCGGTACGGCGACGACATGCCGGAGATCGCGGGATGGAAGTGGGGGCAGGGTGGGGCGGCGACCCGTTCGACCGAGTCGGACAACGTCTGACTCCGGCCGACGACACCGAGCACCGGGGCTTGATCGCGGGGTCCCGGCGACAGATAACGCGGATATGTCCCCTCTCTCCCGACGCTCGATCCTGGCCCTTGCCGGCGCGCTGGCGTTTCGCGCGCGCGGTGCGGGCGCGCCCGCTGTACCTTCGAACTTCGATCACATGCTGCTGGGCTGCGGCGATCTCGACAAGGGCATCGAGCTGGTCGAGCGCCATCTTGGCGTGCGTGCGGCCTTCGGTGGCGTCCATCCGGGGCGCGGCTCGCGCAACGCGCTGCTCTCGCTGGGGGAACGGCGGTATCTCGAGATCATCGCGCCCGATCCGCAGCAGCCGCGCAGCTCCGATGTCCGGCAGCTCTACCGCATCGAATCGCCCAGGCTGATCGGCTGGGCAGCGCATGTCGGCGACATCGAGGCAGTCCAGCGGCAGCTCACGGCTGCCGGCATTGCCTTCGAGCCGGTGCGGGCAGGCGCCCGGGAGCGGCCTTCGGGTCAGACGCTTCGCTGGAAGGCGCTCTCGCTGCGCGACGACGCCGGGGGGCTCTTGCCCTTCTTCATCGAGTGGAGCAAGGACGCGGTGCATCCCTCGGCCGATGCGCCCAAGGGCTGCCAGGTGGATCGATTCGAGCTCTCGACGCCGCGGGCGGGCGAGCTGCGCGGTGTGGCCAGCAAGCTTCATCTCGAGGTCATCGTGGCCGATGGCCAGCAACCGGCACTGCGCGCAGAGCTGAAGGGGCCGAAAGGCGCGCTTTCGCTCCCGGTCCGCGTTCCATGATGCCGCCGGGCAGCGGACCGGCCTGGCTGCTCAACCGCGCCGTCGACGGGCTGGTGGCTGGGGGGTCGTATCTCGACGCGTTGGAGCTGCCCGGACGCTTCGTCGAGCGCGGCTCACGGGACAGCGCCAGCGAGCTCCTGGTGCAGATCAACCTCTCGGAGGCGGAGTACAACCTGGGGC
>C688J18823_10000403_pt1 | contig 25040 bp, 20 predicted proteins | sample HopSoiMetagenom1_FD_18823 | JGI IMG/M metagenome (IMG submission 18823) | reverse complement strand
TGGCGGCACGGACCACAAAAGCCGGGAAAAAGCTCTCCAGACGTGAAGTTCCGAGATCGGACGAGATTTCAAGTAGTTGATCGAGCTTTTGCTTTTGTGCGCCATACAGGTTGGCCAACTCGGAATTGTCCAGTGCCATGCGGCCCATATTGGCGATCATGCTAAAGGCGGAGATTTCCGCCGCCGTGAAAGCGCTCTTACGAACCATCAGCAGAACTGAGGCAGAGCCAGTGGTCAGGATAGGCTGCGCCAGCCCGTGGTAAATCGCTTCCGTCTGGCTGTGCCGATAGGAAAATTTGAAGCTGAGCTGCTGATTCTGCTCAATTGCCCGCGTGGCATAGGGATGGGCGTGCTCGATGAGCGCTTTTGCGCCTACAGGATCGCCCGGGTCTGAACAAACTGTCGCGGCGGGATAGCTTTGGCCCTCGCGCACCATGATTCCGGAAACAATAGCTTGAAAAATGTCTCGGACAGCCTCTGTAGTGTGCTGCCGAACAGCCGGCAACCCGGCAGGAAGGGATGCTAGCTCCGCACAAGCCGCAAGCACTCGATCCATGGAAAACGATGCCTTTGGCATGGGCTTTGGTCGAACTGGAGCGGCTTTTGGCGTCAGTCTCATGCGTTTCAAGGAAGCCTGAAGGTACTCTGGAATCTCATTTTGAGTCAATAAGTAATTGACCTGCCAGAATCCAAGCGAACAATGCGGATCATCGGCCTATGAACGGGTCTCACACTGAGAATAAGTAATCAGCCGCAATGTTGAAATGAGACGTAAATCATAGAGATCGCTCAAGTTCAGAGCGCCGCAGACCTCCTTCACCCTGTTCGCAAGATCCACAGGCTTTCATAAGTAATTGATTCTGTTGCCTATTCAAGATCCTCAGGTGCCAAAGGTGCTAATCCCACGCGTAGGTGGCCATGCCCTTGCTTTTATTTATCCGCTCTTTCCCTGTCTTCTTGGAATGGGTTCCGGAAACGTGGGTTCCGGATAGGGTGGCGATCGGGAATCAAAAAAGGCTTCTTTAAGACGAAATAAGGAACACGAGCCGTGCAGGAAAACGGCCGTAGAGGTTCGGAACATGCGTATTAACAAAACAATTGCGGGCAAGCTCTACCTGGGTTTTGGCCTCATTATGGCCATCGTAGTCATGGCGTTCCTCTTTAACTGGCTGGCCGTCCGGCACGAGCAGACGACCAGGACGATTTACAAACAATCGATCACGATGGGGGAAAGCCTCTCTAAGCTGGATAAAGCGAGAAATGAGAACCGTCTTTTTCTGCGGAACTTCCTTCTCAACGGTGACCGGCGCGAAGCTGACCTACTTACCCGCGGCCAGGCTGAAGTGGAGCAACTGATCAATGAGATCAAGGAGAACGGCTCAGCTCTGGGAGACTCCACCCGCGCGCGCCAGCTTCTGGACCAACTGGCCGACGCTGAGCGTGATTGGAACCGGGTTTTTGCCACACCCCTGATGGAAAAACGCCGTCAGGTGGATACCGGCAGTGCCACTGTGGCGGAATTACAGATCGCCTATTTACAGGCCACGCCTACACCGGAACAGAAACAAAAAGAGGAACAACCACTGGTGCAACTGGTCGGAATGATGAAGACGGCGAACTTGACCGCTGAAGAATCCGACAGCAACGCTGCAATGCTCATCACATTTGTCACCTTGGGTGGCCTGCTGATCGTGATCCTTCTATCAGGATCGATCTCATGGCGCGTAGCGAAATCAATCACGGCGCCCCTTTCGCAATTAATCAGCGTGGCCAGCCAGATTGGCAATACCGGCGACCTGGAGCAAAAAGTAGAGATCAATGGCGAAGACGAAGTCGCACAGCTGGCCCGCACCTTCAACAATATGGTGCTTTATCTGCGCGAGATGGCAGGAATCTCTGAAGCGATTGCCGGCGGCGATCTCTCGGTGGAAATTAACCCTCGTTCTTCGCGTGACACGCTGGGCAAGGCCTTCCGGGAAATGACGCTCGGCCTGCGCAATCTCGTAAAAAACGTGCGCGATAGCGCAGCCCAGGTGGCTAGCGGATCCAACCAGGTGGCCTCGGCTTCCGATGAATCAGCCAAAATCAGCGTGCAGGCCGCTTCCGCCATTGATGAAGTCACCAGCACCATGCATGAAATGAGCATCAACGTGCAGAACATGGTGAAGAGCACGCAGATGCAGGCTTCCAATGTGAGCGAGACCTCAGCTTCCATCGACGAAATGGTGGCATCGATCCAGCGCGTCGCCGATACAGCCAAGGTGCTGCTGGATATCTCGCAGCGCTCGCGCGACGAAGTTCATAACGGAATCAACACGATGGAAAAAGCAACAGACGGATTGAGCCGCATCAATGCCTCCATTGGATCGTCAGCGGAAATCATCTCCGCTCTGGGCCAACGCGCTGATGACATTGGAAAAATCATTGAAGTAATTGATGACCTGGCAGAGCAGACCAACCTGCTGGCTTTGAATGCGGCGATTGAGGCTGCACGCGCCGGCGAGCACGGCCTGGGCTTTGCCGTGGTAGCCGATGAAGTACGCAAGCTGGCGGAAAAGTCAGCCCAGTCCACGCGAGAGATTTCTGAGTTGATCCAAAGTATTCAGAAAGAAGCGCGCAAGGCCGTGGACAACATGGAAAAGAGCACCACCATTGTGAATGAAGGCCTTTCACTGGGCGGCGACTTGAGCGGCGCGCTGAAAAAGATTTCCAGCGTGGTATCTGAAGTTTACAAATTTGCGCAGGAAATCGGCGCTGCAACCAATGAGCAGTCGCATGGGTCGTCTCAGATTGCCAAGGCCACTACGCGGCTCAACGAAATCACACATGAAATCAATTCGTCTGTGGAAGAACAGGCTTCGGGAGCGCAAGCTGTAGTCCGCGCCATGGAAAAGATGCGCGAACTGGTGCAGCGTTCCTCTTCCGGATCAACAGAGCTCGCAGCTTCGGCGGAGCAGATGTCGAAGATGTCACGTTCCATGTTGGAAGCGATGGACCGCTTTGTCCTGGAGAACATGCAACCACAACGGGATAATCGCGCCGGACAGCGGCGGAACGAAGAGCAATCGGGCCGCAGTACGCCAACGCCGCAATATGCGACCGCGAGCGCGGGCGGAAACTACAACTAAGCCGAAGGAGACCCGATGTCCAAAGAAATGCACATTGTCGGCTTCCGCGTAGGGCGCGAGGTTTTTGGCGTCCCAATCGCGCTGGTGCATGAGATTGTGCGCGTGCCGGAAATCACTTCTGTCCCGGATTCACCCGGCTTCGTCCAGGGAGTGATAAACCTGCGCGGCAAAATCGTTTCCGTGGTGGACCTGCGCCGCCGTTTTGGGGAAAAAGACATCAAGTCCACCAAGAAAAACCGAATACTGGTGACTGAGGTACACGGAAAGCTGGTGGGGCTGATCGTGGACAGCGCTTCAGAAGTTTTGAAGATTCCAGAGAGCGATATCGAACTGCCGCCCGTGTTTGATCAGGGCGAACTCAACTACGTGACCGGCGTGGGAAAGCTGAACGGCCGGCTGATCATCTTGATTGACCTGAACAGAATCCTGCAAAAGGGCGAGCTGCGGCGGATAGCGGAAGTGAGTGAACCGCGTGCGGCAGCGGCCTTTGCAGGATTGTAATCGGCACCTAGGACAAAAACGGAAACCATGGCCACACCGAGTGTTCAAATCCAAATCAGTGAACCGGAATACAAGCTGCTGCAGACGCTGGTGTACCAGGAATGCGGCATGTACTTCGATGAACGGCGAGCGCATTTTTTGCAGGACCGCCTGCAACGCAGGCTGAAGATCTGCGGACTGGATACCTTTTACGCTTACTATCGCCTGCTCACCAGCTATCAGGGTAAGGCGGAGATGAGCGCGCTGGTGGAAAACCTTACGGTGAATGAAACCAGCTTCTTTCGCAACAAACCCCAGCTTGAATTGTTCCAGAAAAACGTTTTAGAAGAACTCTTGAAACGGAAACAGGAGCGTCGCGACTGGAGCCTGCGCCTGTGGTGTGCGGGATGTTCCACGGGACAAGAACCATACACGCTGGCGATGCAGGTGTGCGACGCGCTGGCGTACTACTATCTTCGCAATCCCCTACCATTTGAAATGCCAAGCCCCAAGCCGCTGATTCCACCGCCATGGAAAGTGGAGATCCTGGCGTCTGACATCAACTACACGGTGCTGCGCACCGCGCAGGAAGGCGTTTATTCAGAAAGCCAGATGGAGTCAGTGGACTACGCGTACCGCCTGCGTTATTTCGACAAGGTGGGCGAGCGTTATGCGATCAAACGTGGGCTGAAAGACCTGGTTCATTTCGACTTTCACAATTTGAAGACGGAGTTTTTACCGCAGCGCAATGACGTGATCTTCTGCCGCAACGTGATGATTTACTTTGATGAAGCCGAACAGAAACGCCTGGTGGAAAAGCTCTATCGCTGCCTGAATGCGGAAGGCTACCTGTTTATCGGCCATGCGGAAAGTCTTTTTGGGCTATCAGACAAATACAAGATGCTGCACCAGAACAACGGCACGGCGTATCAGCGCATTGAGGTGGCAGGGTGAGTTTCTTCTCTGACGATCACGCGGCTGAGCTTCGAGAACTCTTCTTTGAGAGCGCAACGGAACTGTTGCAGGCACTCAATGAAGAGGGGCTGGAGCTGGAGAAGCGTCCGGAAGATGAAGAAGTTTTGCGGCAAGTCCGACGCACCGTGCACACGCTGAAAGGCGATTCAGCGGCATGCGGCTATACCGAGCTGAGCGAGCTGGCACACGCCCTTGAAGATGTTTTGCGTCCAGACGTTGCCGCAATGAGCAAAGCTGCTTTGGCGGAAGCGGTGCTCATTGCCGCCGATACATTCAGTTCCATGCTCTCCGCGTATCGCGGCAGCCTGCAACCGCCAGCCGGAGAAGAACTGAAGGAACAGATCGTCTCTCTTACTAGAAAGCCGGCCAACACTGTGCGTTACAAGCTGCAGGCGCGTTTTGTGTGGAGCGAATACGAGCAGATGGTAGTGGCTGACGCGTTGGGCCGTGGAGAAACCGTTTATAACGTGGCGTTCTCCATTGAACCGCAGTGCCCGATGCGGGGCGCAGCGATGCAGTTGATCCGCAATGTGCTGCAGGATTGCGGAAAGCTGCTGGCAGTTGCGCCGGACCAGAGCACACTCAGTAATGATCTGGACGTGGTGGAAGCAGCCATTGCCAGCGACAATTCCCAGGAGTGGATCGCGAAGAAGTGCCACATACCATCAGTGGTGGCGGAAGTCCTGGTGCAAAGGACCGGAGCATCACAGGAGCACGTGGATGACGTGCTGGATATCGTGAAACACGTAACAGCTCCGCAGGAAGATGAAACCGAGGCCACAATCCGCGCTGAAGAAACGCCGGCAGGGACCCATGCGTCTGCCCGTGAAATTGCAGCACCAAGAGCTGAGAACGCCAATGCACAACTGCCAGACACGCAGCCGGCAAGTTTCGCCAGCATGTCAGAAACTCTGCTGCGCGTGGACGCGGAGAAGATTGATTCCGTTCTCAACCTGGTGGGTGAGCTAATTATCGCCAAGAGCATGCTGCATCAGGCGATCAACGAACTTGAAAGGCGTTATCCCAAAGATCCTTTGAAAATGCGCTTCTCTGATGCCATGGCATTCCAGGCGCGGATCATGAACGATCTGCAAAAGTCGGTGATGAAAATCCGCATGGTGCCAGTGGAACACCTTTTCCGCAGATTCCCGCGTGTGGTTCGAGATGTGGCCAAATCCTGCGGCAAGGAAGTAAACCTAGTCGTGACCGGCCAGGACACGGATCTGGACAAGAGCATTCTGGATATGCTGGCTGAACCGCTGGCACACCTGGTACGCAATGCCGTGGATCATGGAATTGAATCCCCGGCGGAGCGCATCAATGACGGAAAGCCGGCGCAGGGCACGGTAACCCTTGACGCTTATCACCAGGGCAATGAGATTGTGATCGAAGTAACGGACGACGGGCGAGGCCTCGATCGCGAGAAGTTGATAGCAAAAGCGGTGGAACGAGGACTGATCAAGCCCGGTGATGCGGCTGTAATGAGCGAAGCCGACGTCAATGATCTCATTTTCCATCCGGGACTGAGCACCGCGCTGGAAGTTACGTCTATTTCCGGTCGCGGCGTAGGTATGGATGTAGTGAAGACCGTGCTGGAAAAGTTGAAAGGCATAGTCAGCATCCGCACGACTGCCGGAAAAGGAACAACATTCTTCCTGAAAGTACCGCTGACACTGGCAATCATCAAGGCGCTGCTGTTTCGCGTTGGAGATCGCTTATACGCCGTGCCGCTGGCTTCCGTGGTGGAAATCACCCGGACGACGCAAGGCGCGCTGCATCGCGTGGACCAGCATGAGGTAATGCAGCTACGCAATGAAGTGCTTACGTTGCTGCATCTTCATCGGCTGGAAAAAGACCAGCCGGAAACAGGAAAGATGTTTGTGGTGGTGATTTCCACGGGCGAACGCAAGTTCGGCCTGGTGGTGGACCATTTGGTAGGCGAAGAGGAGCTAGTCATCAAGGCCATGGACGATCATTTAGTGGCCACAGACCTGGTCAGCGGCGCTTCCATCCTTGGCGATGGCACGGTGGTGCTGATCCTGAATCTCTCAAGTGTAGTTGCAAAGCTAGGTAGGTTACAGATGGTGGGGGCCACAGCATGAGTACCAAATTACGAGTCCTGGTGGTGGATGATTCCGCATTGATGCGAAAGCTGATTCCACAGATCCTTGCCCGGGACGGCGAAATCGAAGTTGTAGGAACGGCAATGGATGGCGCTTTTGGACTCAAAAAGATTGAAGACCTTCGTCCTGACGTGGTGACGCTGGACCTGGAAATGCCGCGCATGGACGGTTTGGAGACGCTGCGCCAGATCACACGACGGTTTCGAGTTCCGGTGATCGTGGTGAGCGCGTTGACAACAGAGGGCGCAAGCGCGACTTTCAAAGCGTTGGCACTGGGGGCCTTTGATTTTGTTGCCAAGCCGCGCGATGCCGCTTCCTCTCACATGGACGAAATTGCCGCGGACCTGATCAGCAAAATCAAGGTTGCGGCTAGGACAAAGGTGCGCAACACGCCAGCGCCTCTTACATTCGACCGGCCTCGACCGGAAAAGAAAGCTTTAAGACCGAGACGCGAGCCTACCAAGATCGTGGCAATTGGAATTTCTACTGGCGGCCCAAACGCGCTGCAATATTTGTTGCAGCAATTGCCCGGAGATTTTCCCGGAACCATTGTTGTGGTGCAACACATGCCGGAAGGATTTACGGAAATGTTTGCACGTCGGCTGGATGAGTCCTGCGCCATCGATGTAAAAGAAGCGCAATCCGGCGACCTGCTGATCGCGGGGCGCGCGCTGATTTGTCCCGGAGATCGCCACATTAAAGTCCGGCGCATGCCTCTGGGAAATACCGTTGTGCTTTCCGATGAAGCCCGCACCAACGGCCACAGGCCGTCAGTGGACATTTTGTTTCGCTCAGTAGCGGCGGAGTTTGGCAGCCGTGCCGTGGGCGTACTGATGACAGGCATGGGTGACGACGGAGCCGAAGGACTGGGATTGATGAAAGACGCGGGTGCGCTGACTATCGCGCAGAGTGAAGATTCATGCACCGTATTTGGCATGCCCAAGGCAGCTGTGGAACGCGGGCACGCAATGCGCATTGTTCCGCTGGATATGCTGGCCAACACGCTGGCTATGCAGTGCAACCCGGAAAAAATTGCTCGAGCAACAGTAAAAGTTTAGTTGGAGTCGCAAGGAGAATAGTTATGGAAACATTTCCAATTCTGATTCGCAAGGACGGCATGCCGATCCGCTATCTCGTGGTGGACGATTCTGTCTTTGCGCGCAAGAACGTAGCCAAGATGGTTGAAGCTTTTGGCGGTGAAATTGTTGGCGAAGCCGGCGATGGCTGCACCGCCATTACCGAATACGACCGAACCACGCCTGACATGGTGCTGATGGACATTACCATGCCACAGATGGAAGGCATTGAGGCCGCGGAGCGCATTGTGCGTTCACACCCGAATGCGCGCATCGTCATGGTGTCTTCCGTCGGCTATCAGGAAAACATTGTGGCAGCGCTGCAAAAGGGCGCGCGTCACTTTGTCCAGAAGCCGGTGAAGTCGGAAATACTTTACGAAGTCATCAAGTACGTAATGGGCGATGACGCGGCCGTGGCCACACCAGCCGCCCAGGGAAGCTGAGGTCCGATGAAGATCGAACTCATTCAGCCGTTCATCAACGCTGCCGATGCCGTGCTGGCGGAGACGCTGCAATGCGCCACGCGCATGGGAGACGTGACCATGGAAGAAGAAGCGTATCGCCGCAAAGGCATCGCTTCCATGGTGACGATCAAAGGCGACATCGAAGGGCGTGTTATCTTCGATATCGATACGCCGACTGCCGCCAAAGTGGCAAGTTATCTCACCGGATCGCCTGTGCAGGAAAGCGATGAAGTAGCGCGGGAAACCGTGTGCGAACTGGCCAACATGGTGATTGGCAGCGCCGTTACCGCTCTCAATGATCAGGGATTCAAGTTCAAAATTTATCCGCCGGTGGTCCACGTTGACGAGCTGGGCGAAAAAAGCAGCGAAGATCAGGAATCGCTGGTGATGTGTTTTGACACGGACAGCGGAAACATCTTCATGAATATCGCCATGCGCTATAACCGCAAGCGGCGAACTGACAATTAAGAACGAATTCTCTCTTCCATTAGCAACTCCAACGGGCGGCTGAAAAGCCGCCCCATTTTATTCCACCTAATTTATTGGGTCATATCCGCGGATTATGGGAAAGTGCGAACTTCGAATGGTGTTTGCAGCGGACAAGGCAGCGGGACGTGAGAATTAAAATTAGGATCAGTCGTGGATACGCAATTTGGGTCCTGCTGAGGAACGTGAAACGTAGGCAACGGACGGTTTACTATGCCCGAATTCACCGGAGTGACCAGGACTGAATTCGTGGCCGTCCTGATGATAGAGATTGAAGGCGTGGGGAAAGTCCTATCCGGCAATGGCGCGGAAGGATGCACGTCATCGCGAACAGTGGTTACGTCATTCGCGCTGATCACATAAACGCGCGAGGCATCAGAAGAAGCATCTATTGAGACTGCGCCTGGGCCAACGCCGATTGTTCCAGTTTCCCGCAGGCCAACTACATCGATCACGCTCACCAGATTGCCGGGACAATGACTTGCATTGCTTGTGGAGCTAGGATCAGGCAGCGTGAGGTGATTCACTCCGGCAGGACAATTCCCCAGTGCCGCATACGCCTTAGTGCCGTCACTCAGCGCTGTGATCGAGGTCGGCTTACTTGAGACCGGAATGTCCGCTATTTTCGACGGCAACACCTGAGGATTTGAGCCGAGATCAATTCCATTCGCCTTGATTACCGTGACTGTTTGCTCACCCGTATTGGTCACATAAACGCGCTTGAGCGTGGGCTCATAGAAAGCGAAATTTGGGGACGAGGCTGCGGTAGTCCCGACTTTGATCGCATTCCCAGACGGGCAAGAAGGGCCAACAACACAGGGCAGAACAATGTCCAGTGACGTATCGATTACGCTTACGGTCCCATCGCCCTGGTTCACCACAAACACAAACAGGCCGTCTGAGCTCATTACTGCCCATATAGGTTGCGAACCAACCGGGATAGTCTTAATCACCGTATCGTCGATCGTTGAGATCTCCGTAACGTTGTTGCTGCCATGATTCACAACAAAAATCTTATTGTTAGCGCCATTACCGGCAATCATCACAGGCTCATTGCCCACCGGAATGGAAGCCGTGACTGCAAGAACGCCGCCGGCAATCAAGTCCACGTTATTGCTCAAACGGTTAGCGATGTAAATATTACCGCTGCTGCTCGTGGCGCCCGCCACTGGGCCGGAACTGGTAGGAGGCAGCGTCACGGTGGAAACGTTGCTCGTTGGAAGCAGTGCTATGTAGATTGAAACCGTGGCAGGGATCGCGGGAGGATTGCCGCTGTTAATAATAAAGACCTGATTTGCAGTCTTTCCCAGAAAAACCGGATTCAATCCCACGGGGACAATTCCAACACTTGAATCCCCAGAGACGTTAACGTGCATATCAGTCCCATTGTTGTTCGGAGGCGTAGCGGGATTAGTAGACAAAACGATTGCGTGCGCCAGTCTTCCTGGATCACCTGAAGGGGACGGAACCGGAACGATAAATTGCCGTAAAGTATCATTGCAGCCCACTGCCATGACCATAAGAATGCCCAGGCTGGCCAGCAGCCACATTGCCTTAAAACTTACCTTCATTCAAACTCCACCGGTGCTACCGGTTGAACGCCAAAACTCTGAATTATTGCGAAGGATTTATTGTAAACCATTTGTTTGTGTCGCTTCGGCCCAAACCGCCAGCGAGTGGTGGTTTGGCTGAAAGACACACGATAAGACCTTTGACGGAGAAAAGGAGGAAACGGAGGACCAAGATCGATTGCCGAGGCTTCTCGTGGATAGTGATGAGAGAACGAAAAAGCGTATTCGTTTTTATCTAACTTCGTCTCCTCTGCTTCCGTTCCTCCGTGTTTCAAGGTTTAACAGCTCTTCAAGCGGCTCTCTTAGATGGCTTCTTCCGCCCGCTCATGGACTTATGCTTCCCTTTTACTTCAGTCTCTGATTCTCTCTGGGCGGCTTCTACACGTTGCGGGCCTTTCTTCTTCCCTTCCATCTGGGCCAGGCTTTGCTTCAGGGCGGCCATCAAATCAGTGGGTGCGGCGGCAGGACGTGGCTTATCAATCGCGACCACTTCTTTGCCTTCCATGTGGGCTTTGATCAGCTTTTTCAGATTTTCTTCAAACGTATCGTAATACTTTTCCGGGTCCCACTTCGCGGCCAGCGCTTCAATCAACTGGTGCGCCACTTTTACTTCGCCTTCTTTCAGGCTGGCATGGTCGGTACCAAAATCCGGCGCTTCGCGGACTTCATCTTTGTAGTACATGGTGTGCAGCATCAGCCCTTTTTCATAGGGACGCAAAAACGCAGTGTATTCGCGGTTGTGCATGGCCAGCTTAGCAATGCCGACATAGCCTGTATCCTTCAACGCCTTCACCAGCAGCGCGTAAGGCTTTTTGGCGGCTTCGTCCGGAGCAAGATAGTAAGACGATTCAAAATACACTGGATCAATTTCTTCCTGCTTCACAAATTCCAGGATCTCCATTGCCTTGGCGGTTTTCGGCTCGATTTTCTTGATCTCTTCCGGCTCGATGATCACGTATTCACCTTTGCGAAATTCATAGCCTTTCACAATCTCATTCCTGTCGATGACCTGCTCGTCCACTGGGCAGTAAAGCTGCTGCTTTACCCGAGCGTTGTCCGTGCGATGGAGCATATGGAAGGAAACGCGCGTGCCGCGAGCGCCGGAAAAGAGCCGTACCGGCATAGAAATGAGTCCAAAAGTTAGATATCCGGTCCAGACAGATGCAGCCATGATTCACCCTCTTTTAAAGATTCACCCTCTTTAAGATTCACCCTCTCTCAATGATTCAACCGCACTTAAAATTCACCCCTCACTCAGGACTCCCCGGGTAAGTTCCAGATTTTGGGAAGGTTTGAGCCACGCTGTTTGTGGCAAGCCCTTTCTCTTGTACGATGCGCAGAGCAGCTTTGATGCCGCCAGCCCAGTATGAGGGCTGGTCTGCTGGGGAGGAACGCACTGCCAAAACCGCGCTCATTCAGGATCTCTGACCTGCTGGCGCTCAGCTTTGCTGCCGCGATTCTGGCTGTGTTTGCATGGTTGCATCACGCTGAATTCCCTCTTGGAAGCCGCCGATTCCTGACCGCTCTCGCTATCACCACTGTATTCGCAGTGCTGGCTTGGTTTGCCGGAGGAGTGAATTTCAGCGGAGCGCTCGCCGGATCTGCCGTCGCGTTCATCATGGCCGTCCGCGATCTGCGTATGTTTCTGGCGCTACTCGTCGTTTTTGCCGTCACTCTGGTCGCCACTCGCGTGGGATATGCGCGCAAGCAGCAACTCCGCACCGCTGAGCCAGCCGGCGGACGCACCGCGTCACAAGCCATAGCCAATCTTGGAATCGCGGCGCTGGTAGTTGCCATAGCAGGTGCAAGATGGCCTGTGCTGGCACTGGCCGCTCTGGCTGAAGCCGCTGGCGACACATCTTCCAGCGAAATTGGTATGGCCTTTCCCGGCAAAACGCTTCTGGTAACAAACTTCAAATCCGTTCCTCCAGGCACTGACGGAGGCGTCAGCCTGTTTGGGACCATCGCGGCTTTGCTTGGCGCGGCGACCGTGGCCGTGGCCGCCGTCGCTACAGGCCTTGTGCCTATCAGCCAGGTTGCGACGATCATTCTGGCCGGCTTTTGCGGCATAGTGATCGACAGCCTGTTGGGCGCGGTGTTTGAACGCCGCGGCTGGCTCGATAACGATCTGGTCAACCTGCTCAGCACGGCGGCAGCGGTAGGGATGGCGTGGGGATTGAGCTAGCAGCCCTTGCCTCTGATCCGCCTCATAGCAGCGGTTTCAAACCCTTTTCTACAACATCCGTATATTCGAACCCAATGATCGTTTGCCGCAGAATACCCTGTCGATCATAGATAAGAGTTGTGGGCAGACCTTCAATGCCGCCAAATTTATTTTTCAACTCATTGGTCGCGACAGCCAGCGGGTAACGGACGCCAAGCCGCCGTGCGAAAGCACGCGGCTCTTCCGTGTCAGCCATAATATCCAACTTGAATCCTATGACCGCGAATCCCTGCGCGCCAAAACGGTCCGCGAGTTTTTGATATCCCGGCATTTCTTTCTTGCATGGCTGACACCAGGTTGCACAGAAATCGATCAGCACAACCTTGCCGCGAAGATCGACTGAAGAAATCTTATGTCCGCGCAAATCCACGGCGGAAAAATCAGGCAAGCGCGAGCCGATCTCGCCCGCTGCCGCAGGTTTTTGCTGCGCAGCACCCACCGGGGTCTGTTCAACCCCAATGAGCCTGAACGCCGCAAGAAACATGTAAAACACGCATTGTTTCAGCATTTATTCCTTCTTCTGCACTTCCAGTACCAGGAGCTTCAAGGGCTGCGAACTGTCGGGCTTCTTTTTGCCGGCAGATTTCTTGTATAGCTGGCCACGCAGAGTGACCACGGTCGGCGAGCCCGCCAGCGATTCCAGTCCTTGCGATAACTCATTCGGCGAGAACTGGTAAGACCGGTTCGGACTAACTTGCAAAGCGAAATTGCCGGACAGGTCTTTCGCAATTTTTCCCCGCGCTGTCACATCCATCTCGGCAACCGACACTCCGCTGTCGTACGTCGCTTTGAGAAGCTGGGCGGGATCAATTTGCCCATCTTCTTTAGGCGTGACGTCAACTTTTCCATCGATCAAACTGACTTCAACTTTTTGAACGCCAGACTGGCGTCCGAGGTGTTGTTTCACCCCGTAGGCTCAAAAATTTCAAGTCATGCCCTCAACGCGCATATCCACGTGGGTGATCTGTGCCTGGGCCAGCGGCGCTGCAAGCACGGAGCCGAGCAGAACAAGCAGGCTTAGTTTTCTGATATTCAAGATGTTCCTCCTTTAAAGATGAATTCGAAACTGTTGTGTAATGCCAAAACTAATGTGGCGACGGACAGGAGAATAAAGTCCGCCGCTGGAATGGGCCATATCCCAATCCGCTCCCACCCACGCATGCACACCTGGCCGCAGGCCGACGTAAGTTGTGATTCCTGCCAGCAACGCATTTCCACCGCTCCCATTCTGATGGACGCCGCCGATGCGATCGTCCTGCGAATGCAGCAACGTCAGCTCTGGGCCGATAAACCATTCACGCTCTCCGTTCCTGGCTTCATAAGGACGATAAGAGAGCCAGAAACGCGATTCCAGATCGCTACCCAGACGGGTTGATTGGGTACCCTCGGATCGGACAAGAGAATGGAAGTCTTCATCTGCCACCAGACGCCGAAGGTTGAAAAGTCCGGTATACGTCCAGTTAGCGGCAAGAAACAGGTCAGTAGAACCGGACCCCGGCTGCAATCCCGCTGGTAGATGGCGGCCGTCGTTACCGGTCAAGCTGGTACGGCCTGTGGGAAGTTTCGGCCCCAGAGTCACTGATGCCTGTGTGGTGCCTCTCTCTGAATCGCGCCGATAAAAGCGGTACTTTGCCACGACAAGCATGTCGCCCAGGCCGGTTCCTCCAACCTGAGGCGCTCCCGCAGGCGAAAAATGGTTGGTCACAATGGGCAGGATGAGGGTGAGATCAAAATCTTTGTAAAACCCCCAGGTGAAGTTAATGTCGCCTTCATGGGAGAACGTGGAACGCGCAGTTGCCGACTGGGGCATGGAGCCGCGGTTAGTGAAAATGGAATTGTAAGAAATGAGACCTCCGCCAGGAAAAAGCGGCGGCGCTGTTTCCGGCGCCGGACCCTGTGCTCTTGCAGCGGAAACACTACATAGGAGAATAAGGAATAGTCCCGTGCGACAGGGACGAATATGAGAATGGGATTTTCGCAATAGCACAAATTTTCCTCCAGGAAAGAAACAGGTCACATGATGCGACTGGAGGAGAGATCAGATACGGAGTTGCAGAGGAGCCGGTGAAGCAAAGAGCAATGGCGGATCGTGCAGCCGTAAAGCGCTGCGCCCATCTGGATGATCAATCGAACCAAAGTGAATGGACACCGGCAGCACCGCCAAAGCCAACAGCGGGAAGGCAATGCTATGCGTTGATGCGGGCCGTACAAAGGGCGCATGCACGGAAGGCGCTGTCTGGCAGCAGTCTTCCCCATGCATCCCATGGGAGCAGTTCATTGAGTCGCAGCATTCCATGGCCTGGTCAGGCGACGTCATGGGTGAACAGTCAAAGCCATAAGCCACGAAGGCGAAACCGAGCACCGCGACCAGAATGGATTTGGCAAAATGCATCAACCCTATTAAACAGATGCGGATTCAAGAGGTCAAACACCACGACCTTATTCGGCGCTCGCCGTAGCTGTAACGGCTGCTGCGCCACCTTGAGCTTTACTTCGCCAACTCCAGGGCATTTTCTCCAATGACTCCAAAAAGTCGATAAACTCCGGGTTCGTCAGAGACCGATATATCCCAGCGTCGTTGGCGCGAATAAAGCTTCCGCCATCCGGAACAAGGCAGTTCATCGCTTCTCGCACACTCGGATGAAGGTGCCCACAGGAGTAAACGCCATCGCTCGCGGTAAAACAGGCAACGTACTTGATCTCTGATATATTCGAAGCCATAAAGCCGTCGCGAATTATACACCTAATCAGGATGCCATCTAATCAGGATGTAGATTTGTGCGGCTTGCCGAAAGACCCTATATCGCGTGCCCAGCGCATTGGTTTTGTTCGGCAAACAGGTCCGAAGGTTAAGGATTGAACGGCATCTCTCCCAGGAGAAGCTTGCGGAGATGTGTGACTTTCACCGGAACCAGATAGGAAGAATAGAACGCGCCGAGCAAACCGTTTCTTTTGACGGCTTACTCCAGCTCTCCCACGGGCTCGCCGTACCGCCTTCTGAGATTCTCAAGTCTCTCCCCGTGCAAAAGCGCCTCCCGTCCAAAAAGGGGAAAGCGAAGGACGAGTAAGTCAGCCGAGAGTAATAGCCAGAAAAGAACAGCCGGGGTTAAAGCTTGCTTCCGCTCCACAGATAGGCTTTCAGCAGGTGCCATTTAGCGGCGAATTGCGGATCTTCTTTCGTCCGCTTGAGTCCTTCAGTTAGGTATGCCAGCAGAATGCCCACAAGTAAAGCAAAAAACGTGATTGCCAGAACAAAGAGCCCGCGCTTGGGCCATGATCTTTTTTCCGGCGCGATGGCCTTGTCCATGACCTGAATCACTGAGGCATCTCGCGCTTCGTCGATGCGCGCGGCTTCATACTGCTTGGCCAGCAGCTCAAACAATGTCTCGCGATACTTTACCTCGCGGAGTTTGCGGATGTATTCCAGCCCGGCGCCCGGCACTTTTTCCAGGGCGAGGTCCGTCGGCGATCGACTTCCCTGTCCACGCTCAAAACGCGAAAGCTGGGTTTGCAGTGCCGCCAGCTCTTGTTGCGCGCGAATCAGATCGGGATTTTCAGGAGTGGCAAAAGAGCGCATGGCCTGAATTTCAACCTGCTTCGCTGCCACCGCCCCGCGAAGGTCAGCATAAGACTGCAGCATCACTTTTGCCTGGCTATCCAGTTGGATAATACCGGTGCTTTCTTCTGTCTGTTTGAGCTGCGATTCAGCCGCGGCCAGCTCGTCATTAGCAGCTTTCACTTCACGCTCAAAAAAGATGCGCCGCTTGCCTGCGTCAGTAACGGCCAACGTCCTTGTAAGTTTCTCCAGCTCGTCAATGTAAGCATTGGCCATTTCGGCCGCGCGGGAAGGAGAACGGTCGTCAACCGAGACCGAGATGATGCCGTCTTTACCGGCCGTGATCTGTGTAAGGTCTTCCAGACGGCGGCGCGTCTCTTCCCGCAATTTTTTGTGATAGATCGTCATCAAGGAGAAACGATCAATCAGGGCGTCCGCCACGGTGCGACTCTTCAGCATGGCAACATACATGTCATTGGGATTGCGAATGCCGAGGTCTTTTCCGCCGGCGGCCTGAAGCAGCGGACCAAGCTGGCCCAACTGGCTCATCATGGCAGAGGCCATGGATTGGGCCTGCTGCGGCGGCAGTATCTTAGCTTCAGCCGTGAAATATTGCGGCAACAGCAATACAACCACAATCGAAAGAAGCGCGGCGCCCACGGCAGTCTTCAGAATCAGCGCCTTGTGCTTTGCCATCACGATCAGCGGCTCAATGAAGTGCTTCTTTTCCGTTTCATATACGGAGTCCTGCCGATCTTCAATCAGTTGCCGGGCTTCGAGTTGGTCCTGGGGTGCCATAAATTTGCTTGTAGGTCTTTATATTGTAAGTGGTACAAAGGCCATGCGGCATACGAAAGATTGCTTAGATAACAACAATCGACAATGGAGCGCTTGGCACCTGCCGAGGCTGAGACACAGTACTAAGTAGTCAGCTCACGCCATCTGCAAGGCACCGACGTTGTGGGCCATCCAGTCATGGAAAACCAGCACATCCCAGAGGAGATACTGCCAGTTACGGCTGCCTGAGGCATGTTCCTGCCACTTGGCGCGGATTTCTTCGATATTGAACAGCCCGTGCCGCTCCAGGCTCTCCACGGATAGCATGTCCTCAGCCCATTCCCGTAGTTCCCCTCTAAGCCAGCTATCGATGGGCACGCCAAAGCCCATCTTAGGCCGCTCAATCATTGCCGCGGGCACGTACTTATAGAGCACTTGTCGAAGCGCCCATTTGCCTTTGCCATCACGAATCTTGTAGCGCATTGGCAGCTTCCAGGCGAACTCCACCACTCGATGGTCCAGAATCGGCACTCGCGCCTCAAGGCTTACGGCCATGCTTGCTCTGTCTACCTTCGTCAGGATGTCGTCCGGCAGGTAATGGACCGTGTCGGTCAGCATCATGATTTCTTCCATGCTCGGCAGCCATCGCGCTTCCTGCACGAACCGTCGCACCGTCTCCGGCTCACATGCGCCGTTCACCACCGATGAAGGATTGTCCCAATGCGTTAGCGCATGCATGTAAACGCGCTCCTGGCTCTCTGCTCCTAATAATCCAGCCAGTTTGTGCGCCTTGTCTCCCATGGGAAATGAGCGTTTGTTACGCGGCACCAGCGGCGAAGCCAAACGGTACATGCTATCAATGGTTTTAGGAGACACCGACGCGACCATGCGTGACACGGCCTGACGCAGCGGCTTGGGGAAAGGACGCATTGAATTCCAAACACGCTTCATCAGGAAGTAGCGGCCATAGCCTCCAAAAAGCTCATCTCCTCCATCGCCGGAAAGGCTCACCGTAACGCTTTGCCGCGCCAGTCTGGACACCAAATATGTTGGGATCTGGGAAACATCGGCAAACGGCTCGTCATACATTGCAGGAAGCAGCGGCACCACGTTCAACGCTTCCTGCGGAGTCACATAAAGTTCTGTGTGGTCGGTGCCCAGGTGCGCCGCAATGCCCTTGGCGTGATTCGCTTCGTTGTAAGCATCTTCATGAAACCCGATCGTAAAAGTTTTCACCGGCCGAGTACTTTGTGACTGCATCAAGGCCACAACTGTTGACGAATCGATTCCGCCGGAAAGAAAAGCGCCTAGTGGGACATCGGCAATCATGCGGAGCTTCACCGCTTCTGCAAGCTTGCACTCAAGCTGCTCGATGATCTCTTTTTCAGAATCATCCACCGGCGACCGCAAACCTTCTTTCGCTACTTCCGTTGCCGACCAATACTGCCTCACCACCGGCTGCTCCTGCGGCCCACTGAGCATCAGAATACATCCGGCGTTTAGCTTGGAAATGCCCTGATAAATGCAGTGCGGCGCGGGGACGTAGTTGTGGCGCATGTAAAGCGCCAGCACATCACGATCAATTTGCGCCTGGAATCCAGGATACTGCCGAATCGCTTTTAACTCTGAGGCAAAGATAAACTGGCCTTCTACCCAGCCGTAATACAAAGGCTTGATGCCCAGCCGATCGCGGACAAGATAAAGCTTGTGTTCCTTGTGGTCCCACAGCGCAAAGGCAAACATGCCGACAAACCGCTGGACCGCCGCTTCCATTCCCCAGCGTTCGAACGCTTCCAGCATCACTTCTGTGTCGGAATGCCCTCTCCAGGCGTGCCCGGAACCAAGCTCTTTTCTTATTTCTTCAAAGTTATAAACTTCGCCGTTGAAGATAATCAGATAACGGCCGGAATGCGAGGTCATCGGCTGATGGCCGGCGGGTGAGAGATCAAGAATCGACAAGCGGCGATGTACGAGTCCTATGCCAGTCGAATCGTCGTAGAAGACACCAGAGTCATCGGGGCCGCGATGCTTGAGCGCAGTGCCCATTCGAAGCAAAATTTCGGCAGGAATTTCCGCTTGCCGTTTCGTCTGCCAAAACCCCGCGATACCACACATCTTTGGCACCTTCTCCCGCTCTGGCCAATTGCTACGTTCAGGCCACAAAACCTATCGGCCTCTCTAAGATCGTACCATTGCCGGTACTCTGGATTGGTCATTCAATATTGACCATTCAATTATGACTGAAATCTCGGTGGCCGCTCGTCAGATGTAAGCCTTAATCAGCCAAGCTCATCCATCACGGCTGCAAGCGATTCGCGCCACGGCGGCAGCGTCACATCGAAAGCGCTCTTCAGCTTATCGTTGCAAAGACGTGAATTGCGGGGTCTTGCTGCTGGCGTCGGATACTCGCTGGTACCTATTGGCACAATGTTGGCCAGATTGGCTTTTGATAAGCCGCGCTTTCCCATCTCTTCAATAATCGCTGCTGCAAACCCGCACCATGAGACACTGCCTGCGGCAGTCATGTGATAGATGCCTCGCCAATCTTCCAATGCCTCTCCTATCGAACTCTCCTCCAATGCCGCCTGCGTCACGAGCTGTTCGATAATTTTCCTTGTTGCGTCAGCCAGATCGCGGCTCCAGGTCGGCGCGCCCACTTGATCATCAACAATTCTCAATTCTGGTCGTTCAACGGCCAGCCTGAGAATGGTCTTCAGAAAATTCTTGCCGCGCCCGCCATACACCCACGATGTTCGGAATATCAGATAGCTTCCGCCGACGGCTTCTATAGCCCGCTCCCCACTGAGCTTAGTGTCGCCATACACGTTGAGCGGCGCAGTCGGATCACTCTCGTTATAGGGCGCAGCTTTCTTTCCGTCGAAGACGTAGTCAGTGGAATACGTGATGAATAACGCACCCAGCCGCTTCGCTTCTTCCGCGATCGCGGCAGGGGCTTCAGAGTTTATCTTCATTGCCGCTTCCGGCTCGGATTCCGCCTGGTCCACTGCGGTATAGGCTGCGGCGTTTACTAATACTGAGGGCTTGATCCTGCGAATTTCCGCTCGCACGCGCTCGATGTCCATTAGATCGAGCTCGGGTCGCCCTATGCAGATGACCTGGCCCAATCCTTGAAACCGCTGGCTGGCTTCCCACGCAAGTTGACCATTGCGGCCAACAATCACGATTTTTAGATCAGCTGGATTCATTGTGCAAACAAAGAGTCTGCGGCGGAAGCGATTCGCATCTGCACGCCGGACTGAGTTAGAAGGAGGGCCTTTCCAGCAGGCCACGAAGGTATTGGCCATACCCATTGGAGCCGTGCGCCTGCGCCAGCGCTTCAAGCTCACCAGCATTGATGAAACCAAGTTTGAACGCTATCTCTTCAGGACAGCAAACCTTGAGCCCTTGCCGCTTCTCAATGGTTTGGATAAACGAAGAAGCTTCCAGAAGAGAATCGTGCGTTCCCGTATCGAGCCACGCCATGCCGCGGCCAAAAATTTCTGCCGATAGCCTTCCCCGCTCAAGGTACCAGCGGTTCACATCCGTAATTTCCAGCTCGCCACGACGGGAAGGCTTCAGTTGCGCGGCAACTTCTACGACCTCTGGATCGTAAAAATATAGCCCTGTAACAGCGTATCGGGACTTGGGCGCTTTGGGCTTCTCTTCAATACTAAGCGCCTTGCCCGCCGGATCGAACTCGATTACTCCATAACGCTCGGGGTCGTTGACGGCATAAGCAAATACGGTCGCGCCCTCGCTACGTGCTGAAGCGTGCCGAAGGTTGTTCGTTAGGTCCTGCCCATAGAAAATGTTATCGCCCAAAATCAATGCGCTGTGGCTTCCTGCAAGAAACTGCCTGCCAATAATGAATGCCTGCGCCAGGCCTCCCGGCACGGGCTGCACGGCGTAACTTAAATTGAGTCCCCAGCGGTGGCCATCGCCTAGCAACTGCTCAAAACGCGGCGTGTCAGCAGGAGTAGATATGATAAGAATGTTTTTGATCCGGGCCAGCATCAGTACGCTGATGGGGTAATAGATCATCGGCTTGTCATAAATGGGCAGCAACTGCTTGGAAACGGCCTGGGTTACCGGATGCAACCGGCTTCCCGCGCCGCCCGCCAAAATGATGCCTTTGCGTTCCTGGTCCATAAGCCTGCCAATCTTTATGGTGCCGTGTGATAGTGGAGATTAATCCAATCCCTATATGCCCCGGAAGTCACGGATGAAATCCATTCTTCATTCGCCAGGTACCACTGGATGGTCTTGCGCAATCCGCTGGAAAAACTTTCGCTCGGCGTCCAGTCGAGTTCGCTGCGAATTTTGGTGCAGTCCATCGCATATCGCCGATCGTGGCCGGGCCGGTCTTTGACAAATGTAACCAAGGATTCATATGCAGCACCTGGCTTTAGCTCGGAAAGTACCGTGCAAATCTCGTGGATCACTTCAATATTGCTCTTCTCGCTGTTGCCGCCGATGTTGTAGCACTCGCCTACCCGTCCCTTCCTCAATACTTGGCGGATCGCTTCACAATGGTCTTTCACATAAAGCCAATCGCGGACGTTCAACCCATCGCCATACACCGGCAACGGCTTTCCCAATGTCGCATTGTGGATCATTAGCGGAATCAGCTTTTCCGGAAATTGGTAAGGGCCGTAATTGTTCGAGCAGTTGGTGGTCAGCGTAGGCAGCCCGTACGTGTGATGAAACGCTCTCACCAGATGATCGGCAGAAGCTTTTGAAGCCGCGTACGGACTGTTGGGCGCAAACGGTGTCTTCTCAGTAAACGCCGGATCCGTGGGCCCAAGCGATCCATAGACTTCATCGGTTGAAACATGCAGAAAGCGAAAATCTTGTTTTTCTGTTTCCGTAAGACCGGTCCAGTATTGGCGCGCAGCCTGCAGCAGTTGGAACGTTCCCTCAATGTTGGTGCGGATAAATTCCTGGGCGTTGTGGATGGAGCGGTCCACGTGGCTTTCCGCCGCAAAATGGATGATTGCCACGGGCTGATGGAGCTGCAGCAAATCACTTACCAGGCTGGAATCATTGATGTCTCCATGCACAAACACGTAACGATTGTCGTCGCTCAGCTCAGCGAGGTTGGCAGGGTTCCCGGCATAAGTGAGCTTATCCAGGTTCACAACTCGCGAATCTTCTTGTTCCAGCCAATGCAAGATGAAGTTGGAGCCGATAAAGCCAGCTCCGCCCGTCACCAGAATGGATTCCTGTGATCTTGTCATTTGCGTTATGGGAACAGCACTTTGGCCGCTGCCGCTCCAATCACGAAGGTGCTAATGATCTGGGTCCAGTCCTTAAAGCCTCTCAGCACAGCGCCTTTGTCCAATTTTTCCGGGACCACAATCGTGTCGCCCGGCATCAATCGCGCCTCTTCAAAGCTGTTTAAGAAGAGGGCATTGTGGCCACTGCCGCTCAAGGTGGTGCCATCCGCGCGGATCACAAATGACCTGCCCTTATCGCCATTTTTTGTGGGACCGCCGGAAAGACGCATGTAATCGTTCACGGTCTTGCCTGGCTTAAAAATAAAGGAATTGCTGTTGTAGACCGAGCCGATCACATTCACCGTGGACGGTTTGAATGGCACCAACAATCTGTCACCATCTTCCAGCATGAGGTCAGGCAATTGGTTTATGTTGTCGGCGGTAGGTCTAAGTTCAAGCACGATCCGTCCAGTCGCTTTCATCTGGCGCAGTTTGTCCAAGAGGCGGCGTTGACTTTCCACGGCTTGCCGCTCTGCAACCGCTTCGTCTCCACTGAGACCCCTCTGTCCGCTGGCATTTCTCTCTATCGACTTCTCCAACTCATTGATGTACTCATCCAACCGCTTCTGCTGGTCTTCGCGGGTAGCCTCACGCGTGAATTCGGCACCGTACAAATAAGCCTGTGGAGTCAATCCACCGACTCGCGAGATCAAATGGCGCAGTGATTCGCCCTGTTGTACCTGGTAAACGCCGGCAGTGAGAAACTCTCCTTCCAGGCGCACAAACTTTGTCTGCTGGCCTGCGGGCACCTGCATATCATTCTGAGAGAAAATCGTTATTACATCTCCCGGCTCAAGAACTATATTTTGGCTTTCGTCGCCGGCAATGGCTTTGCCCAGATTGAAAGGCACCAAATGCGTGCTGAGGTCCTGCGGGTCCATTCTTAGAATGACGGCGTATTCCCAATTAATTTCAGCCGCGGAGCGCTTCACCTCATTCTTTAGCTGCTCCTCTTTGATCCGTTGCGCTTCTGTCCTTCCAACCCGTGCAACCAGGTCCTCGTCGCGTTGCCGCTGCGTGCGCTGATCGGGTTGTATATCCCGGTCCTGATCCTGTTCCTGTTCCCTCTGCGTGGAGGGCGGCGGATATTGGTATTGGTCTGGCGCCATGTTCCGGCTCCCTGGCTGGTTGGCCGGAGCAGTTCTGTCGCGATTCTCCAACTTGCGCTGGCGATCCTGCTCAACCTCTTCGCGCGATTTAAACGTAAGGCTTTCCAGGTCAACCGCCAGCTGATTCTGCCGCTTCCAGAACTCTTGCGTGATCAGGGCATCGCGGCTGGGAATCAGGTCTTTAACGCGCATTCCCTGGCGCCAGGGATAACGTCCCGGTACCGCGACGTTGCCGCGCAATGTAATCGCATTGTCAAATCTTGGAGAGATATGCAAAACGCGAATGATATCGCCATCTCGAAGCTCATTCTTCAGTCCAGCGCTGGAAAGATCCACCTCGGCAGTATGGCGGACCTGGCGGTCGTCAATGCGATCGATAAACGTTTTCTGGCCTGATGCGGTTGTGGTGAGGCCACCGGCATATCCGAGGATCTCACCCAGGGTTTCATGTTCTTTCAACTCATAAATGGCAGGCACATTCACGCTGCCTGCAATCGCAACCAGACGCCCTACGGGCGGGACCAGAATTACGTCGCCAGAGAGCAATTGCACGTCTTTACTCTTATCGCCAAAAGCGATGAGGTCGTAAAGATCAAAGCTGGTTACGTCTTTGCCTTCGCGCTTGAGCAATATGCGCCGCATGGATCCCCGCTTTGAAGGACCTCCGGAGGCAAAAAGGGCATTCACCAGCGTACTTAATGAGCTGACAGTGTAAGAGCCGGGACGGCGCACCTGCCCGACTACAAAGACCTGGACAGCACGAAGCCGTCCCAGCGTGACGTCAAGCTCAAAGTTCTTGAACACGCGGCTGATTGCTGATTTCAAATATGTGTTGAGTTGGTCATAGCGCACTCCGGCCACGCTGACCGGACCAACTTTGGGCAGATAGATTGCGCCCGTGCGATCCACCACCGCCCGGTAGTTCACATCGATCTGCCCCCATGCGCGGACCAGCAATTCGTCGCCGGGACCAATCAGATAATCTGGGGTGACGGGAATTCGATCGACTGGCGCAAAAGTAGATGGAACATTGCGGAACAGGCTTTGCCCAAAGATGTTGAGGTGATACCCGAGAGAACTAGTTACAAAGTCCTGAAATTCGATGTCAGGCTCTGGGGGGAGCGGTATAAATTCCGGAACTCTGGCCGATTCTCTCTGCAACCGTTCTTGCGCCGATTCTTCAACTCTATCCTCAAATTGCTGTTGCTGCTGTTGCGGTGAACTGGGGGGATTCGCAATACGCACGCCTGTTGACCGGCGGTCAAAATTGTCATTCGGTGTGGGCGAGGCTAGAGGGCGATCTGTTTGGGCAGAAGAAGCACAAAAGGCAAAGCAAACGAATGAAACAATTAAAAAGAATTTGTGGCGCAAGATTGTCATCTTGAGATGCAAGGCTCCGAAATAAGACGCTCACGCGAACTAAACCTGCCGGCGTGGATGCAAGGCATCTCCGGGGTCATGACCTGGAATAAACGATAGGCGTCAATGACCAAAACTATATCGTAAATAGTCTTGCTTTGCCTAGCATCCGATGTGTGAAAGCGCAGCCCGCTGAGGTATTTGCATGACAACACCCTACACATCTCGGTAAGGGGTTTTTCTGGGAACTTTCCACTCATTACAATCCATGTGGAAGTGTATGCATGAGCTTCCCCGGCGACGATGTTGCATAATTTGGACTGGAATTCCTATTGCGCTGATAAAATAAACGCACGGGCCCGTAGCTCAGTTGGATAGAGCATCTGCCTTCTAAGCAGAGGGTCGCCCGTTCGAATCGGGCCGGGCCTACCATTCA
>C688J18823_10000402_pt1 | contig 25178 bp, 25 predicted proteins | sample HopSoiMetagenom1_FD_18823 | JGI IMG/M metagenome (IMG submission 18823) | reverse complement strand
TTGAACCGACGCCGACACACGCTGGTCGTTCGGGTCGGTCAGCACGATGATCTTTTCCGGGGGATGGCGCGCCACCTCGGCGACATGGTCGATCGGGTCGAGGAAATCGGTATGGCCGGTGATGTCGGCCGTCCAGTCGTTCTCGCGGTTTCGCTGCGCCACCGCCGTGTTTCCCGAAGAGATCACCGCGCAACCGATATCGGCGCGGCGCGCGATCAGCGCGGCCACGAGATGGCCACCGCCCGATTGGCCGACGAGATTGAGACGACGCCAGCCGAAATGCGCTTTGAGCCGGGTGAGCGCCGCGTCGACCAGCGCGATTTCGCGCGGCCGTCGCCGGTCGAGATGATGGCCTGAGGAACCCAGGATACCCGGACGCGCCAGGTGGATGTAGGGGCGCACGAAGCTGACGCTCAGTTGTTCGGTCAGCGCCTGCACGTCGTAGGCCGTCGTTGCAACGTACCATTCGTTTGCCACGACCTCATTGCCGCGCTTCTCCACGGCATCACCGCGCAGAAAGATCAGCGGGTCGGCAGGTGCACCTTCGGGCGCGGCGCCATAGAAGGCGAGAACGTCAGGCTTGCCGTCGACCTCGACTCGCACTCTTCCCGGGCCGTCGCCATCGGATGAAGACGGTTCGACACCCTGAACCACGTCGGTACCGGAGAAGGGGGTGGTCGGCAGGTCTGCAAGGGTTGGAAATCTAATCACGCAACAATTAGCGATCGAAATTTGCTTCGAGGTCAAGTAGCTCCGGAAAAATTGACGAGGTGCTCGCGGCGTCCTTGCAGCGCCTGGCAAATGGATCGCTGAAAAAGGCCCACGCAGGTGGCAGGCCCGCACGCCGAGCAACATCCCAAAAAAGTTGCGGCCAGCCTTTGGGGGAAGGCTGGCCGCGCGCGAACCGGTCTGGGACGGGGAGGGGTGGGGATGTGACCGGCTCGCGGGTTCGTAAAATCCTTTTGTTCGTTATCGATCGCGTGACGAGGCGGTGGCGACCGCAGGGCGGCCGTCACCGAGCGAGACCCACACGTTGGGATCGCTCTGCGACTGACGCTTGACGAAGCGGTAGCCGGTCTCGGTCCAGGCCAGGACGTTTTCGTTCTGGTTATCGAGAACGAACTCGCCCTTGTCGGTCTTCACGTCAGCACCGCGTGGCCTTCGCCCTTCTTGTCGCGCACCACCGTGATCAGCAGCGCTTCGCGCGGCCATCCGGCGTCGATCAGCATCTTGCGCTTCAGAAGCACATAGTCCTCGCAGTCACCGTATCCGTCCGTCGGCAACGACCATTTCTCGATCACACCCCAATGATCCATGTCGGTGATCGGCTTGATGGTCTCGTTGACCCACTTGTTGACCCGCAGCAAATCCCGCCACGCCGTCTGCGACATCACGATGTCGCGCGGCTGAGAGGTGCCGCCGCGGCATTCGCTCGCATTCTCGGCGCAGAATTCGACCCAACCGATCGGCGAACGCGCGGTCTCGCCAAGGCTGGCATAGAGAGCGTCGCCGGCTTTCGCCTGGACGCTCATTGAAGCGTTTAACCCCATCAGGACGGCGATGACCGCCAGTCCCTTCCCCTGTCCCCTGAACAACATGGTCGCCCCCGTTTCTTGTTGGGACCATGTTTCGCACAAAGGATTTGCGCCGCAGCTAAGTCAGGCAAGTACATTTGACGCGAATACTAGTAAAGCTAGCGGCTAATTCGATTTATACTTGAATTGAATTCGACTAAAATTTGAAACAACTGTAATTGATTCAAATTTTACGCATTAAGGTCTGCGGCGCTGCGCCAGCGGCAAATGAGGGCGCGAAAGCCCGCCGCGTTAACCGCGTTTTGCAGGCCCCGGATATGGCAAAGGCGGTATCCGTGGGTGCGGATACCGCCTGTTAAGGATGGAAAACAGGGATTTTCGCCGGCTGGCGCTTTACCGCGCGGTAACCGCTTCTTCGAGCGCCTCGCCGACCTGCTCGTGGACGAACTCGAGCGCGAAGCCTTCCTCGAGGTTTCGCACCACGCGGGACTGCACCTTGCCCAGCATGACCAGCGATTTCAGCGGCGGGCGGTTTTCCGCGGCGATCGCAGCGCCGGATAGCGACAGGTCGATGATCCGGCAGGTCATCTTGCTGCCGTCCTCAAGCGTGAGCAGCGCAATCGGGTTACGCGGCACGATACGGTCGTGGCGGCGGTCTTCCGGCAGATTGAGGATATCGCGGTTGGCCAGCCAGGTAAGCTGGGCGGCCAGCTTGTCGCGCTTGCGTGCGGTAGCGCCGACCGTCATGGCAAAGCCGTTGTCGATGATGCGGGTGATTTTGCCCTCAACCCGGCCGATATGGTCGAGATAGGCGATCACGCGGTCGCCGACATTGCCGATGCCGGGCGCCAGCAGGGCCAGTCCGCCCGGCGACATGTTAATAATCTGGCAAGGAAATTCGCGGCGATCCGGCAGCATATAGCGGCCAAGCAGGTGGACTTTGACACGCTGAAAGCGCCGTCGCTCCTCGGCGGACGGTACAGTGGTTGTTTTCTTTTGCGCAAACGACATCTTCGCCACCAGACAGCCGGTCCTTCGGCGTCACGATGACCCTAAGGCCGACAGGGTTAACGATGTGTTATCGGCCGTTGCATGAAGTGTTAGCAACCACGCGGCCCGCAGTCGCGGCGGAACTCACGATCATGCTCGGGAGTGGCCGCTGGGAACGAGCGCCTCAGTAGTGTTCGCGCCTGCCAACCGCCGCAATCCCGGCCGTGGCGGGAGGTTGTCCGGCGTCTTGACATTGGTTGCGAGGCTGATTGTCTCGAATGTCCTGATCAGCCACCAACCAAGATCGATCTGGCCCGGGAAGAGGCCCATCTTTGCCGACCCCGGGAAGGCGTGATGGTTGTTGTGCCAGCTTTCGCCCATACTGATCAGTCCAGCGAGCCTGACATTATAGCCTTGGGCAGCCACGCCATCGATGATCCAACTCTGGCCGCCCCTTCGATGGGAGAAATGGCCGATCAGCCAGTGGCCGGTCACGCAGACGCTGACCCGGACGAAGATGCCCCAGATCAGCCAGCTCCAGCCGCCGACGACGAAGAACAGCATTGCCCAAGGCAATTGCTGCCACATCCACGTTCGTTCGACGAAGGCGTAAAAGCGGTCGTTCGCAAGCCGCGGTTCAAGCCGGAACTCCGGCGGGTGCTTCAACACAAGCCTGCAATGCAGTTGCCACCATGCGTCGCGCCAAAAGCCTGAGCGGTGGCAGGAATAATCGTGGCATTGCGACTGGCGCTGTGCCCAGTCGCGGAAGTCGTGCAATCGGATCATTCCATACGGACCGGCCATTCCCACCAGCGTGCCGAGATAGACGCAGAAATGTTCGAGCCACAGCGGGCAGTCGAAACTGGAATGGATCAGGCGCCGATGCATGCCGACGGAGTGTCCGAAGCAAAGCGTTACGCCGCTGGTGACAATGAAGAGAAGGAGGGCGCTCCAGGTCAGAAACATTGGCCCAAGGGTGATGGCCAGGAAAGTCATCGTGCCGATCCAGAGCGACTTCGACGGGCACCAGCGCACCTTGCCGTCGAGGGGATCGGTTTCGTCGTTCGCGAAAATGCGTTCCGAGCCGGCCATCAGCTTCATGCGACTCGCTTCGCCCCCGTCGAAGATGCTCTTGGAGGTTGCGCGCGCCTAGCCTGTATGTCAATTCGCAGGGATAGCAATGCGGACGCTGAAGCCGATCATCACGGCGCGGCCAACGTACGGACGCCTCACGCCGCGCAGCTCTGCCGCGCTACGCAAGAGCAATTACTTCTGCGCTGGGAACGGCAATTTCGGTCAAGTCTGCGCGAGGCGATTGTTGCGCGCGGTGGCATTAGGATTACGATCGCGCCCGGCCGGGCCGGCCAAAAATGCCTGCGAATGGAGGTTGCGAGATGCCGGGTGTGAAGCGGGAACGCGATGACAGCGTCGGCGTGCTGACGCTGGATGAGCCTGAGACGCTGAACGCGATGACGCCCGATCTGTTTGGCGACCTCGCGACAGCCGTCGGCGAGATCAACGATGATCCGCAGGTGAGGGCGCTGGTGCTGACCGGGGCCGGACGTGGCTTCTGCTCGGGGCAGAACCTCAAGGCCGCGCAAATTCTCGGCGACGACATCGCCGCCGGCGTGATGAAGTATTACTGGCCGGCGTTCAGGGCGATGCGCGAATGCCGCGTGCCGATCGTGGTGGCGGTCAACGGCGTGGCGGCGGGCGGTGGGTTCAGCCTTGCGATGGCAGGCGACATGATCGTTGCCGCGCGTTCGGCGCGCTTCATTCAGGTGTTCAGCCGCATCGCGCTGGTCCCTGATCTCGGTTCGACCTGGCTGCTGCCGCGCCTCGTCGGCCGGCAGCGCGCGCTCGAACTGATGATGACCAACGAGCCGCTCTCGGCGGACCAGGCGAAAGAGTGGGGCCTGGTCCGCGAAGTCTTCGACGATACCGCACTTCGCGACGGCGCGCTTGCACTGGCGCGCAAACTCGCAAGCGGCCCGACGCGCGCGTTGGTCGCGACGCGCCGCCTAATCGACGAGAGCGAACACGCCAGCTATGCCGATCAGTTCCGCCGCGAGATCGAAACACAGGCGGAAATTCGTCGCAGCGCCGACGCGGTGGAGGGGCGCAACGCTTTCCTGGAAAAACGTGCGGCGGTGTTCACCGGACGCTGAGAAGGGATCGTGCAATATGAAGATCGAGAATGTCGCGGACCTTATCGCAGAGACGCTGGCGCAAGCCGGCGTCAAGCGCATCTTCGGCGTGGTCGGGGATAGCCTGAACGGCCTCACCGACGCGTTGCGCAAGCGAAAGGCGATCGACTGGATTCACGTCCGGCATGAAGAGGTCGCAGCCTTTGCCGCCGCGGCTGAAGCCCAGATCACCGGCGAGCTTGCCGTATGCGCGGGTTCGTGCGGCCCCGGCAATCTGCATCTTATCAACGGCCTGTTCGATGCGCACCGCAGCCGCACGCCGGTGCTCGCCATCGCCGCGCAGATTCCGTCCGCCGAAATCGGTGGCGGCTATTTTCAGGAGACGCACCCGCAGGACCTGTTCCGCGAATGCAGTCACTATTGCGAGCTGGTTTCCGATCCCGCGCAATTGCCTTACGTCCTGGAAAACGCCATTCGCGCGGCGGTGGGGCGGCGCGGCGTCGCCGTCATCGTCATCCCCGGCGACGTTGCGTTGCGTCCAGCGCCCAAGCGCGGNATCTCGCCGAATGCCGGGCTGCTGCCGGCCGCGCCCATCGTCCGGCCGGCCGAAGGCGAACTAGAGGCGCTGGCCGACCTCCTCAACGGCGCCAAGCGCATTACGCTGTTCTGCGGCCGCGGCTGTGCCGGCGCCCATGATGGCCTGATGCGGATCGCCGAGACGCTGAAGAGCCCGATCGTGCATGCGCTCGGCGGCAAAGAGCACGTCGAGTTCGACAATCCTTACGACGTCGGCATGACCGGCTTTATCGGTTTCTCGTCCGGCTATGCCGCGATGCATGCGTGCGACGTGCTGCTGATGCTCGGGACTGATTTCCCCTACAAGCAGTTCCTGCCGACGGACGCGAAGATCGCCCAGGTCGATATCCGCCCGGAAAATCTCGGCCGCCGCTGCAAGCTCGACCTCGGCCTTGTCGGCGACGTCGGCACCACCATCGCCGCGCTGCTGCCGAAGCTGAAGGCCAAGACGGAGCGCAAGCATCTCGACGACAGCCTGGCTCACTACAAAAGGGCACGCGCCGGACTCGACGAACTTGCGCAGGGCACGCCGGCGCAAAAGCCGATCCATCCGCAATATCTGGCGCGCCTCCTGAGCGAGCAGGCGTCAGCGGATGCGGTGTTTACTGCCGATGTCGGCACGCCGACCATCTGGGCCGCGCGCTATCTCGCCATGAACGGCCGCCGGCGCCTGATCGGTTCCTGGGTCCACGGCTCGATGGCCAACGCCATGGCGCACGCCATCGGCGCGCAGGCCGCGCAGAAGTGGCGGCAGGTGATCTCGATGTCCGGCGATGGCGGGTTTGCCATGCTGATGGGCGACCTGATCACGTTGACGCAGATGAAGCTGCCGGTAAAGGTCGTGATCTTCAACAACGGCGTGCTGGGATTCGTGGCGATGGAGATGAAGGCGTCGGGATTCATCGAAACCGGCGTCGATCTGAAGAATCCCGATTTCGCGGCGATGGCCCGCGCCATGGGCATTCATGCGGTGCGGGTGGAAGACCCGGGCGAGCTACAAAACGCGATCCGCGACGTGCTGGCCCATGATGGTCCCGCCGTCCTCGACGTCGTCACCGCGACCCAGGAACTGTCGATGCCGCCGACAATCACGGCCGAGCAGATCAAGGGCTTCAGCCTCTGGGTGCTCCGCGCCGTGATGAGCGGCCGCGGCGACGAGGTGATCGACGTTGCCAAGACCAATTTGCTGCCGCGCTAGGCCGTGTACTCATGGTTGATCGTGTCACGTCGTCGGTGCGGGGGGCGCCCTGATAAGGAGAAACAAGCATGACCAAGGCATTTATCGGCTTCGTCGCAGCAATAGCCACTCTGTGGACGTCCAGCGCCATCGCTCAGACCGCTGAGCAGCAGCCTGCGGCGAAGATCGTGGTCGACGCGCCTTTGGCCGAACCGTTGAGCCGCGGAGTCGTGTTCATCAATTACCGCACCGAAAATCTGCAGATCGTCCCGGTGTTCGGCCAGAATGCCCTCGATGTGTCGCCCCGCGTCGGGCACCTCCATGTGGCGGTTGATGGCGCGTCGTGGGTCTGGGCCGAAACCAGCGGCGGGCCGATCATTATCGCTGGTCTTCCTGAGGGCCCGCACAAGGTCGAGATCACGCCCGTCAACGCAAACCATCATCCCCTGGATCGAAGCGTCGTCGTCGAATTCACGATCCCCGGAAGAAAGGCTGCGAAATAGGGGCCCTGCTCGGAGGCGAACCTGTGGGTCTGGTCGGGTGCAACCTTTAACCGGCTGGATGGTTGTTTAGTGGGCTAGACAATATGGCTCCATGTCCAAATGGCTTAAACAGTTTCTGTTTGGAATTTGGGGTCTTCTGCTGATCCCACTGGTCACGCCTATCTTCGAAAAATGGTTGGAGGAAAATGTCTTCTCCGACCCCAGCGGTATGGCCACGACGGTTTTTCGTAACGCTGTGGCTACGCCCGTTTTTGAAAACCTTCTCGCACTGGGCCAGCAGCGTTGGTTTAAATTTGTGTTGGTGTTTTGGACGGGGATCGTACTTGGCGTCTTATTGGAATGGTTAAACCGGAAGTCGGACGAGAAAAAAGCGTCCGAGCTCCGGAGCCTTGGCGCAAAATTTCGCAGTCTTTCAGACAGCCTCAAAATACGGACGCCGTCGTCAGGATGGCCGGACAATGTGGGTGATCTCAGGCCTGCAATCGCGTCTGCATTTGGCTCCGCGAGGAAATTTCATCTCTGGGTCCCGGATGAGCACGTGTACCAATTGCCGGATGCGTCATTCCTTTGTGAATACTTCAGATGCGTCGGTAAGCTTTTGGAGGATGGACAATTTGACAATGCCAGCAGGGAAGCCCTCTCCTGGCAGCCATTCCTCGACAACGTGACGCTGTCTTGAGTTTTCGCACTGGTCTAACCAAGCCAGGGCCGCCTTGCTGCGTGCTAATGAGTCCGCGCCCCCCAGGCTAGTGTGAATCTACTTCCGCTTTCGACGGAACAGCGGACATGGCCGGACTTGCCACTGGTTGCCCCCGGTCGCGACCGACCCAACTGCGACATCCGCGCGATCTATATTTCGAAGGCGAGTACAGAAGAAAGCCCCGGCGATGCCGGAGCTTTCTTGCCGGAATTTCGAGAAAATCAGTACCTCCCGACGACCGGACCGCCCAAGTTGAAGCGGTAGTTGATGCGAGCGGTAATGAGGTCCACATCTTGGTGGATAGAGTCACTGCGGAATACGCCGCCGACCGGTATGACTGCGGCACCCAAAACACCTGTCGACGTGAAGCTGCGACTGTTGTTACCCATGAACAGGTGATCGTACTCGACGGCAACCGACCAATTCGGTGCGAATCCGAATTCGATGCCGGTTCCGACGACACCACCCCAGCGTGTTTCACTTGCCGAATCGAACAGCACACCTGTGGCGGTCACCGTGCCTCGGAATTTATCGTCGGTCACGGCGGCGCCGCCCTTCACATACCAAAGCACGTTGTTCCAGGCATAGCCGACCTGGCCGGTGAACAAACCGAACGCTTCGATCTTGGAATTGTTGGTCCAGGCGGGAATGAAAGCGCTGACATTGGATCCCTTCAAATCAGCCCAGTCGCCCTGCGCCTCCAGTCCGAACACCCAACCTGCGGTCTGCCAACGGTAACCAATCTGACCGCCAACCACTCCGCCGGTCGCATCGTGACAACCTTCACGGAAGGCGGGCACGACAGTTGCACCGGGGAAGTTCGTAATATCCCAGCACTTGTGGCTCGATCCCCAACCGCCGTTGGCGCCGATATAGAAGCCGCTCCAATCGTAGATCGCAGCCACCATAGGTGGCGCCTTGGTGTACGGACGTGCAGCCAGATCAGCGGCCGACGCGGGAGCAGCCACGCCTAATGCTATTAGACCAGCCGTACACACCAGAAACTTCTTCATGATATTTCTCCATCTCTCTCCGTCGCTTCTGATTTATCTGAAACGATAAATGCACTCGCGACCGCCGATGAGTTTGTTCCGGGCAACTGCGCTTGATTCCAAATTCCACTCTGAATGGTAGACGATCAGGCCGTGAGATTCCGTGCCCAAAATGCAACTACCGGTTTTTAAAGTGCGGCGGAAAGACGACTGGTTGCTTATAGGNCAAGCCTGCTGACGTTTCTAACGCAGGTGCAAAGAGGTGCATGAGTCCGGAAGTGGCACATCGGTGCGATGCGAAATTTGGTCCGCTATCATCGCATAGCGGACCAAGCCGTCCGCTGGGTAGATTTATGGATTCACGACCTGGTTCAGCCGACCTGGCCCACGAATTGCTGCAGTTCCGGCGTTCGTGGCGCGGCGAACACCTCCTTCGGCACGCCTTCTTCATGCACCTTGCCGTGGTGCATGAAGACGAGCTTGGTGCCGACGTCGCGCGCAAAGCGCATTTCGTGCGTGACCAGAATGAGCGTCATGCCTTCGCGCGCCAATTGCTCGACCACGCGCAGCACTTCATTCACCAGTTCCGGATCGAGCGCCGAGGTGATTTCGTCGCATAGCAATACCTTTGGCCGCATCGCCAGCGAACGGGCAATGGCGACGCGCTGCTGCTGACCGCCGGAGAGTTCACTCGGATAGGCGTCCATCTTTTCCGACAATCCTACCTTGGCCAGCACCTCGGCGGCGGTAGCGCGGGCTTCCGCCTTCGACACCTTGTTGACAACGGTCGGCGCCAGCATGACGTTCTCGGCCGCCGTCAGATGCGGAAACAGGTTAAACTGCTGGAACACCATGCCGACATGGCGGCGCAGCTCGCGCAGATTGGTGGCCAGGCCGCCGACTTCGATGCCGTCGGCGGTGATGCTGCCGGACTGATAGGTCTCCAGCCCGTTGATGCAGCGGAGCAGGGTGCTCTTGCCCGAGCCGGAGCGGCCGATGATGGCGACCACGTCGCCCTTGGCTATGTCGAGCGAGACGCCTTTCAGCACCTCGTTGGCACCAAAACTCTTTCTGACGTCACGAATGCTAACGAGCGACATTGAGGCGTCCTTCGATTTTCTTCGCCCACCACGACAGCGGGAAGCACAGGCAGAAATAGATCAGCGCGACCAGCGAGTAGACCAGGAACGGCCGGAAGGTTGCGTTGTTGAGCATGGTGCCGGCCTTGGTCAGCTCGACGAAGCCGATGATCGAGGCGAGCGCCGTGCCCTTGATGACCTGTACGGAGAAGCCGACGGTAGGCGCGATCGCGATGCGCGAGGCCTGCGGCAGGATGACGTAGCGCATCTGCTCGATGTAGCTGAGCGCGAGGCTGGAGGACGCCTCCCATTGGCCCTTCGGTATCGATTCGACGCAGCCGCGCCAGATCTCGGTCAGGAACGCACTGGTCCAGAATGTCAGCGCCAGCGTCGCCGCTGTCCACGGCGAGACCTCGATGCCGAACAGCGCGATGCCGAAGAAGAACAGAAACAGCTGCATCAATAGCGGCGTGCCCTGGAAGAACTCGATATAGACCTTGGTGAACCATTCCAGCGCCGGGATCCGCGAGGTACGCATGAACAGGAGCGCCAGGCCTACGATGCCGCCGCAGGCAAACGCGATCAGCGACAGCACGATCGTCCACTGCGTGGCGATCAGAAGATTCGACAGGATGTCCCAGAAGCTGAACTGCAGCATGGCTCACCTCGCCCTGAAGATGACGCGGCCGAGCGCGCGCAGCAGCGCACGCGTCAGCATCGCCAGCACGAGATAGGCCAGCGCCGCCAGCAGATAGACTTCGAAATTTCGAAAGTTGCGCGACGCCACGAAATTCGCGGCGTAGGTCAGGTCCTCCGCCGAGATCTGCGACACCACCGCCGAGCCCAGCATGACGATGATGATCTGCGACGACAGCGCCGGATAGATTTTTCGAAACGCCTGGTTGAGGACGATGCGGCGCAGCACCTCCCATTTCGTCATGGCGAGGCTGAGGCCGGCTTCGATATGGCCTTTCGGAACCGCCTCGATGCCGGCGCGGATGATCTCGGTCGAGTAGGCGCCGAGATTGATCACCATGGCGAGGAAGGCGGCAGTGGTTTCGCTGAGTTTCAGCCCGAGCGCCGGCAGGCCGAAGAAGATGAAGAACAACTGCACGATGAACGGCGTGTTGCGGATCAATTCGACGTAGACCGCAACGACGCGGCCGAGCCAAACGGGGCCGAAGGTGCGCGCCGAGGCGCCGGCGGTGCCGACCGCGATGCCGGCCACCGTCGAGACCACAGTCAGCACGATCGTGAAGATCAGGCCCTGCAGGAGCACGTTCCAGTAGGGCAGCAGTTCGGCGAATTGCAGTTTGTAAGACACGCGGGTGCCCCGGCGTTGCGCTTAGAAGCCGGGCGGCAAGGGCGCTTTCAGCCACTTCTCCGATAACTTGGCGATATCGCCAGACGCCTTCGCCTTGGTGATGATCTCGTTGACCTTGGCGAGCAGCGCCGGCTCGTTCTTGTTGAGCCCGACATAACAGGGGCTGTCCTTGATCACGAATTTCAGCGCCGGCGCGCGGGCAGGGACCTTTTCGGCGATTGCGGCGGCCACGGTGTTGCCGGTGGCGATCAGGTCGACTTGGCCGGACACGAAGGCGGCGATGGTGGCGTTGTTGTCCTCGAAGCGCTTGACGGTGGCATCCGGCGGGGCCGAGGCGGTCAGCGCCTGTTCCTCGATCGCGCCGCGGGTGGCGCCGATGGTCTTGCCCTTGAGGTCGGCGGCGCTGGCCACCGCGATCGCCTTGGTGCCGAACACGCCGGAGAAGAACGGCGCATAGGCGATCGAGAAGTCGATGACCTTTTCGCGCTCCTCGTTCTTGCCGAGACTGGAGATCACAAGGTCAGCCTTGTTGGTCTGCAGATAGGGAATGCGGTTGGCGCTGGTCACCGGAATGATCTCGGTCTTCACTCCGAGTTCCTTGCCGATCAGGTTGGCCATGTCGATATCGTAGCCCTGCGGCTTGAGATCGAGGCCGGCGGAGCCGAACGGCGCAAAATCCTGCGGCACTGCGATCTTGATCACCTTCGACTTCATGATGGAATCGAGGGCGTCGGCATGGGCCTGCGTCGCCACCGCGGCAGTAGCCAGCGCGGCGGCAAGCATCAATCTCTTGAACAGCATTCCAGGATCTCCGAGGTTACGGCGAATAAGCGCCTCCGAGATTCCTCTCGGTGCGTATAATTCGGCTGTGGCCCGGCTCCACATCGTGATTCGACCCTGCCTGACGCCTCGCATTTAGGCAATGCTTGGCGGTGCATTTTTTGGAGGCGTTTTGTGGGTCGTTTTCGAGCATGGTCACGCGACCATGCGTTGGGCTGCGGCGTTCGTTGAACCTGTCGGTTCGTGATTACCGCAGGCCCTCATACACCATGAAGCCGCGCGCGATCGCGAGCTTGCGCAAGGCGCGCGGAACGAGCTTTTGCGGCCGGTGCAAATAGCGCCACGACGTCACCTTGAAATCCCTGATGGTGCCGAGGTCGCCTTCGAACGGCGCCAGCACGCCGGTCAGGCTCATGGGCGCATGCGCGCGATTGTTGAATGGCAGCAGCAGCAACTCCAGATGCGCCGTGGTCCCGTCGTCCGACGTCGCGGTGATGCCGGCAATCGCCGCCAGCATTTCCTCTGCGACGTACGTGACGATGTCCTCGATCTCGCGGCGGCTGTCCGCCGTGAACAGCGCGGAGAAGCTCGTATCCTTGAGGTCGCGGCCGAGCAGGGCGCAGACCCGCGTTCCGGCGACGCGAAACGGGTAGCCGGCATCGTTGTCGTAGGACAGCACGAAGATGTCGCCGAGCAGTTCGCGCACCGCGCCGGGTTCGATCTCACTGCGGTCCGGCGCCCGCGCATCGCCGCGCTTCGCATCCCAATAGGCGAAGAACTCGCGGCTCGATGGGTGTTTCATAACTAAATCCTCGCCCCCGGGTTGCCTTGAGCGAGACACTTCTGTCCCGCTTTTGCGCAACACGCCTTCCCTTGACTGTTGTGCAGGACAGGCTTTGCAGCGTCCATGCCGGGAACGCGATTTGGCCGCGCGGGACACGGCTTTGCGTTGTTAACGTTAAATTAACTATGAGGTTGGCGAAGGCGGGGCGGCGTGCGTAGTGTGGAACGCATCGGACGGTGCCGGATTATCTGAAAAGGTTCTCGGCGCGCAGTTGGTACACAGGTGGCGTCAAACAGTTTGATCATCGCGCGGGGAGGGGTGGGGATGTGATCCCTGAGCTCCTGGGGCGCGAGAAGATCAGCAAGACAAGGGAGGATGTTCTCAGCATCCTCCCTTTTTCTTTTGGTTCTTTCGGCAGCGACACCTTGTCCTGAACGGGGTGTCTTGGCGGTGTGCCACAGAGCCGGAACTATGGCATCGGTCGTCGGCGGATGCTGCAGAGCATCCTGGACACGAACGGGTCGTCCACAACCCCGATTGTGCACTTGCACAGGGCGGGCAAAGCCGCCTATCTGGATCCATACGCCTCGAAGCCGCCTTGCAAGGTCCTGGCCTTTGGAATCCCAGTATTACTCATCCCCGGTCGAGCCGCCGGACGCCCCGCACGAGCCGATCCTGACGCTGCCGGGTGCGCTGACGGCCTATGTCGTGCTGATCGCAGCGATTCATTTGCGCGTGCTGCTGCCGGTGGAGCTGGAGAACTGGACCATCGACGTGTTCGGTTTCATTCCCAAGCGCTATGATTCGACGCTGCTCGACATCACTTTTCCCGGCGGGGCCGGCGCCAAGGTTTGGACCTTCGTCAGCTATTCCCTGCTGCATGCCAATCTCAGCCATATCGGCTTCAACGTGCTGTGGCTGTTGCCGTTCGGCAGCGCGCTGGCGCGCCGGTTCGGTCCTGTCAGGTTTTTCGCATTCATGGCGGTGACGGCCGCGGCGGGCGCGCTGGCGCATCTCGTCACCCATGAGCACGCCATCGCGCCGATGATCGGCGCTTCGGCCTCGGTATCCGGCGCGATGGCTGCCGCCATCCGCTTCGCCTTCGTGCAGGGTAGTTTTCTTTCGTTCACCCGGGGTGATGCGGATGCCGCGGCGAAAGTTCCAGCGCTGTCGCTGGCCCGGGCATTGCGCAACACGCGCGTGCTCGCATTTCTGGCGGTGTGGTTCGGCGTCAACATCATCTTCGGGCTTGGGGCCATTTCGATCGGCACTGAAGGCGCCAGCGTCGCCTGGCAGGCGCATATCGGCGGATTTCTCGCCGGCCTGATGTTGTTTGCGCTGTTCGATCCGGTGCCGCGTGCGATGCGGCATGCGGCGGACGTTTCATCGCCGGACGAACCTGGCCGCGTCTGATCGTCGCTTGCGGCGAGGGGCGATTTCATTCATCATCCGCGTAAGTTGTAANGCAAGCCAAAGCTGCTGCCGCGCATGACGGCCGCGTAAACCGTGCCCNGAAGCGACACCGGCGCGGAACTGTTGATTGAAGACTCGCGAACAAAGTCGGGCTCTCGGGGGCACGAACGGATTCAGGGAGGNGNCAATGACGGTACGTTCAATTCTCGACACCAAGGGCCATCAGATCTTGAGCGTCGAGCCGGACGCCAAGCTTTCCGCNGCGGTCAAGATCCTTGGCGAACGCAAGATCGGCGCCGTGCTGGTCATGAACCAGGGACGGCTTGAAGGTATTTTGTCAGAGCGCGACATTGTCCGGGTGCTGAGCGAGCGCGGCGCCAGGGTGCTCGAGGAGCCGGTCAGCGCGGTCATGACGCGCAAGGTCGTGAGCTGCCGCGAGTCCGACACCGTAGCCGGCATCATGGAAATGATGACGATCGGCAAGTTCCGCCATTTACCCGTGGTCGAGGACGGCAAGGTGGTGGGCCTGATTTCGATCGGCGACATCGTCAAGCGCCGCGTCCATGAATACGAGACCGAGCAGGAAGCGCTGCGCGACTACATCAAGACGGCCTGATCGTCATTCCTTCTCGGCCTTTTCCGCCGCCGGCTCGGCGTCGCCCGACGGCGGCGCCAGAATGTGGATCGCCTCCTGGATCGATTCGATGGCGCGTTCGGCCGCCTTCACGCCGTGCGCGATCAGGTCGTCGGCGCGATGAAAATCGAACCAGCCGATCTTGCTGACGCGGGGAGAAATCAGCAGGTCCGGCGGATCGCCCGCCAGCCGTGCGCGGGTGATGCGGTCCTGCATGATGTTGAAGGCATCGACCATGACCGAGGAGATGCCCGGCCGCCCGCCACCGCCGAAGAACTCGCGCTTCATGGTGCGCTCGGCGGAGAAGAATTTTCCGATACCACGCTTCCGCGGCTCGGGGTCGGGCAGCGCTTCCGGCATCACCGATACCGAAACGCCTGATGTCGGGCCGTGGGAGTAGATCGTCGTGGAGTGCGTGAAGACGTCGCTGGAAAGATTGGCGGCGATGACGATCTCCGCGCCGAGCGCGCGTGCCGCCGACACCGGCACCGGATTGACCAGGGCGCCGTCGACCAGCCAGCGGTCGCCGACCAGCACCGGCGAAAATATTCCGGGCAATGCGTAGGAGGCGCGCATCGCGTCCACCATCGGGCCATGGGTCAGCCAGATCTCGTGGCCAGTGCGGACTTCGGTCGCAACCGTGGCAAATTTCACCGGCAGGTCTTCGATCAGGTTGTGGCCCATTGCAGCCTCGATTTCGGCCGCAAGCTTGGCGCCGCCGATCAGGCCCGAGCCGTTGAGGCGGATGTCGAGATAGGAGAGGACGCTTCGCGGCTGCAGGCTGCGCGCCCATTCTTCCAGCGCGTCGAGATGTCCGGAGGCATAGGCGCCGCCGACCACGGCGCCGATCGACGTTCCCACCACGACGTTGGGAATGATTCCGTGGGCTACCAGCGTCCGGACGATGCCGATATGGGCAAAACCGCGTGCGGCACCGCCGCCCAGTGCGAGTCCGATCACCGGCCGGCGGATGCTGCCGAGCCCTACCTTGTCTTGGGCATCGGAGCCCTTTTGGCCGCGCCCCATCCAGCTATCCAACACGCAAACTCTCCTGCGGCTTCAACAATATTCGCCGCGGCGCGGCCGCGCCAGAATCATCCATTCCGATCCGCTTGCATGGTTTATGCCGGCGAAAGCGGCCTAGGCAGGGAATGTGACTTGACCACGACCGCAGCATTAACATTGGGTGCCGGAGCCGGTTCCGCCACCGGTGCCGGCCGAACTTCTGCTCTGGAGGCTTGAATTTGCCGCGTTTTCAGTGAAAAGCATGGCCATGATCTCGGGCGGTAACGGCATCGTGGGATTCGGGCGGGGCGGATGGCCTTCCTCGGGGCTGGCGCTTGCCCTGATGCTTGCCTTGGCGCCGGCTGCACTGCTTCCGGCCCCGGTCTCGGCCCAGATGTTCTCGGACCGCCCGCCACCGGTGCCGCCGGCCGCGGTTCCGGATGTCCAGACCGCGCCAGCCATGAATCTGGCGCCGCCGTCGGGTACGGGAACGAACCCGACGCTTCCCGCGCAGCCGAACCAGCCCACCATCGTGCCGCCGTCGATTGCAACGATCCCGCCGGCTACGCCGCCAGCGCCCGCAGTTCCGACCCAAGGGGTGCTGTCGCTGACGGCGCGCTACGGCAAGGATCTGCCGGTCATCAATGGCGGGCTGGTGTGGCGGGTGTTCGCCGACAAGCCCGACGATACCGGCACGTTCAAGCTGCTCCGCGAGGAACGGGGTGCGACCCCGAACATCGTGCTGCCGCCCGGCAGTTACGTCGTCCACGTCGCCCTCGGCCTGGTCAGTGCGGTGCGGGCGATTAGCCTGAAAGCCGAGACCGATCGGGTGGCCTTCGTGCTTCCCGCCGGCGGACTGCGCATCGAAGGCCGCGTCGGCTCCAGCAAGATTCCGCCGAACCAGATTTCGTTCGCGCTCTACAAGGGCAGCCAGTTCGAAGGGGGCGCCGGCGCAGAGCAGCGTTCCTCGCTGGTGCCCAACGTCCCTGCAGGCGATGTCGCGCTGCTGCCGGAGGGGACCTACTACATCATTTCCAACTATGGCGACGCCAACTCGGTGGTGCGCTCCGACATCCGCGTCCAGGCCGGCAAGCTGACGGATGTGACCGTCAGCCACCGCGCCGCGGTGATCACGCTAAAGCTCGTCAGCGACCGGGGCGGCGAGGCGCTCGCCAACACCGCGTGGTCGGTGATCACGCCGGGCGGCGACGTCATCAAGGAATCGATCGGTGCGTTCCCGCGCGTCGTGCTGTCGGAGGGCGAATACCGCGCGATTGCCAAGAACGAAGGCAAGGTGTTCGAGCGGCCCTTCAACGTCGTCAACGGCGTCGACGGCGAGGTCGAGGTCATCGCGCGCTAAAGCGGGATGGGTTGGCGGGATACCGCGGGGCCCGGACACAAAATTGCGAAAACAACCCCATGCAAAGTAGACCCCGGCATCGACCGTGGCGTGTCGGTTTCAAAACCGCGTGACGATCTCGGACAGCGCCGGGCGGGGGCGATCCTCGGCAGGCTTTGCCGGCGTGCCGATATGGATGAAGCCGGCGAGTTTTTCATCTGCCTTCAATCCGAACCCGTCGAGCACGTCGCGGTCGAAGGCAAACCAGCCGGTCAGCCAGTTGGCGCCATAGCCGAGCGCAGTGGCGGCAGTGACGATGTTCATCGCGCTGGCGCCGGCGGAGAGTTCCTGCTCCCAGGCCGGCACCTTCGGGTGTGGCCGGGTAAAGCTGACCACCGCGATCACCAGCGGCGCGTCCATCAGCCGGCGCTTCTCCACCTCGATGTCGGCGGTGGGTGCAGACGGATTCTTCTTCGCAAACACCTGTGCAATGACATGGCCGGCCCGCGCCCGGGCGTCGCCCTCGAACACGATGAAGCGCCACGGCGTCAGCTTGCCGTGGTCCGGCACCCGCGCGCCGATGGTCAGGATGGTGTCGAGTTCGGCCGCGGTGGGGCCGGGGCCGCTCATCTCGCGGGGTTTTATCGAGCGGCGGAGCTTCAGGAGTTCAATGGCATCGGGCACAGAGGTTCTTTCGTTCGGCGTTAGGTCAGTCTCAAAAAATATCATGCGGCGACCCGGCCGACGAGGCCGCCACGCAAACCTTAGACAGATTGTGAGCAAGCCAGCGGTGTTCCAAGACAGCCAGGAAGCTGGACGCGAGGGTCAGCGAGGCGTGATCTTGCCGACGTAGGCGTAGATGACCTTGACGCCGTCGATCGTCTCGGGCAGCGAACTCCTGTCCTTTGGGGCGGCTCTCAAGTTCACCTTCAAGGCAGGGGCGGAGCCGGAAACGCCGATGCCGACACCCAGCACATCGATGCCCTTCGGCACCGATTTGCTGAAGCGGGCCTTGGCCCGACGAACGGCTTCCAGCTGTTTCTCGTCCATGCTGCCAATCTAAGCCTTGTGCAGTTCGATTGCCAGTCGTTTGAGGACGGTCGTAATCGGATTGGCATAGGTCAGGCCGCGATCGTTGGGGCCTCCCCGTTCGCTGCCGGCGAACAGCAGCGCGCATCCGAGATTTTCCTCGTCGAGGATCAAGGAGCCGGAATCGCCGCCAGCGCTGAAGGAACTGTTGCCAACCGACTCAATCTCGACCTGGTTGTCGAAAGACAGGGAACCCAGATCGTAGTCGACGACGACGTTGTCCACCTCGATCGCGCTGACCTTGCCGCTGGTCAAGCCGGTCGTGCGTCCGAGCTTTTTGACCAGCATTCCCGGGAGAATGGGGACGGTCCGGGCTCCCGCCAGCTTTCCAATTCCCTTGTAGGCAAGCGCATCGAAATCGATCGATTTGACGATTGGCGCAATCGCCGCGTCGACCAGGTTGGCCCGTTTGGTGATCAGATCAATCCATTTCGAAAGCTTGCCAACCGTGTCGCGCTTCAGCGAGCCACCATCGACGACACCCGCCTGCAGGATGGCGTCGCCGATTTTGGCGATGTTTTCGTTTGCCAGCACATGATTGTTACTGAGGATCACGTCGCGACCGGTCTTTTTGTCCCGGGCGATCGCGCCGATGGTTCCTGCGGTGATCTTGAAATGTCCCACCGAACCGCCGGGCAGCAGTGGCCGTTGCCGCACGCGATACCAGGGCAGCGCATGTTTGGCGACACGTCCAACAAAGCGGACATCAACTTCGTTCCTGGCGCGTTGGCGGATATGTTCGATCATCGATTGCGAATGCTCAAGCGAGCGCCGCTGCAGGCGCACGGCCACCCGAACGTCGCCCTGTCCCGTGCCCGGGGCAATGCCAAGTGCGACGAGCGGCTCCGCCTTGGTCATCCGCTCCAGCGAGAACGTGGTGATGGAGAAGCCGCCCGACTTCTGAATGGCGGAGACGGCGGGTGGGACCACCTGGTACGCAATCTCTTCCTTCAAGGCGCGCGCGGAGTCGATATTCATCGTTACGCCTGCCGATGGAGTCCGGGGAGCCATACACGTTTTAATTGAATTTTTCAAATGCACGACGTTGTCGGCACCGCTGCTTCGCAATGGCAAAACGGATGGCCGGGCCTTTGCCGAGATGCGAACCAGGGGCAGAGATCGCCTCTGCCCCATACCGTCGCTGGACGAATTTATCCCACCCGCGCCCGCTTCACGTCCGGCGGGGTCGCTTCCTCCACCAGCGCGGCGATCGCCTCGTCGGTCGGCATCACTTTCTGCCCATCGCTGCCGAGGCGGCGGATCGAGACCGAATGGGTTTCGGCTTCCTTCTTGCCGACGACAAGCAGGGCAGGGATTTTTGCCAGCGAGTGCTCGCGGACCTTGTAGTTGATCTTCTCGTTGCGCAGGTCGATCTCGACGCGCAGGCCGGCGCGCCGCGCGGCGGCGGCCACCACCTTGGCGTATTCGTCGCCTTCGGAGGTGATCGTCGTGACCACGACCTGGGTCGGCGCCAGCCAGAGCGGGAAGTTGCCGGCAAAGTGCTCGATCAGGATGCCGATGAAGCGCTCCATCGAGCCGCAGATCGCGCGGTGGACCATGACAGGCACCTTCTTCGACCCGTCGGCATCGATATAGAACGCGCCAAAACGTTCCGGCAGGTTGAAGTCGACCTGCGTGGTGCCGCATTGCCAGTCGCGGCCGATGGCGTCACGCAGCACATATTCGAACTTCGGCCCGTAGAACGCGCCTTCGCCGGGGTTGATGGCTGTCTTGATACGGTTGCTGCCGCTGGCCTGGATTTCCGCCAGCACGGTCGCCATCACCCGCTCGGCATGGTCCCACATCTCGTCGGTGCCGACGCGCTTCTCCGGCCGGGTCGAGAGTTTGACGGTGAGTTCGCCGTCGAAGCCGAAATCGGCATAGGTCGACAGGATCAGCTCGTTGATCTTGAGACACTCGTCGGCAAGCTGGGCTTCGGTGCAGAACACGTGGGCGTCGTCCTGGGTAAAACCGCGGACGCGCATCAGGCCGTGCATGGCGCCCGACGGTTCGTAGCGATGCACCACGCCGAATTCAGCCAAACGTAACGGCAGGTCGCGGTAGCTCTTCAGGCCATGCTTGAAGATCTGCACGTGGCCCGGGCAGTTCATCGGCTTGAGCGCAAACCAGCGCTTGTCCTCGGCCTCGTCGCCGGCGGATTGGGCCGCGAACATGTTCTCGCGGTACCAGTCCCAGTGGCCGGACGTTTCCCACAACACCTTGTCGAGGATCTGCGGCGCGTTGACCTCGCTGTAGTCGCCGGTCAGGCGGCGGCGCATATAGGCGATCAACGCCTGGAAGATGGTCCAGCCTTTCGGGTGCCAGAACACCACGCCGGGGCCTTCTTCCTGGAAGTGGAACAGGTCGAGCTCGCGGCCGAGCTTGCGGTGGTCGCGCTTCTCGGCTTCCTCGATCTGCTTCAGATAAGCGTCGAGCTCTTCCTGCTTGGCGAACGCCGTGCCGTAGATGCGCGTCAGCATCGGGTTGTTGCTGTCGCCGCGCCAATAGGCGCCGGCCACCTTCATCAGCTTGAAGGCGTTGCCGATCTTGCCGGCCGAACTCATATGCGGGCCGCGGCACAGATCGAACCAGTCGCCCTGGAAATAGATTTTTATGGGCTCGTCGCCGGGAATGGCGTCGACCAGCTCGACCTTGAAGGCCTCGCCCTTGTCGCGGAATACCTGCTTGGTCTTTTCGCGGTCCCACACCTGCTTGGTGAAGGGCTTGTCGCGCGCGATGATCTCGCGCATCCGCTTTTCGATCGCCGCAAAATCCTCCGGCGTGAACGGCTCGTTGCGGAAGAAATCGTAATAGAAGCCGTTCTCGATCACCGGGCCGATCGTGACCTGCGTGCCCGGCCATAGCGACTGCACGGCTTCGGCAAGCACATGCGCGCAGTCGTGCCGGATCAGCTCCAGCGCGCGCGCGTCGTCGCGGTTGATGAGTTCGATCTTCGCATCGCCGGGAATCGGATCGTTGAGGTCGGTGACCACGCCGTCCAGCGCCATCGCCACCGTGCGCTTGGCCAGCGAGGGCGAGATGCCCTTGGCGAGGTCGAGCCCGGTGATGTCCCTGGGATATTCGCGCTTCGCGCCGTCCGGGAAGGTGAGGGTGATCTTTTCCAAGGGCTCGGCCGGTTTCAAATTAGCAAGGCCGAACTGGAATCCGGATGCGGGTGGGTTCTGGTCAGACATATCATTCTCCTGAAGCTCACTCCTGCGAACGAGCGCAGGTAAGCGGGAAGCAGCGGTATAGCAGGGGATTCGGCTCCTGCAATCGGGCAATATCGAGAAATTCAGGTCAAATCCTGCTTACAATCAAGGGCCTAAAGTCCGACCGCCCGAGCATCGTGCGAGAGGTGTCGTGACCAAGGGTTGCCGCCTCGCCAGGCTTTGTCTAGTTTTGGTCCGCGCCATTGCTTCCATACTCGGCTGATCACGCTGGTCATGATGCTTCGCCTTTTCCTTCTCGCAGCCCTGCTGCTGGTTCACGGCGAGGTGCGTGCCGAAACCCCGGCCGAAAAGGCCGGATTTGCGCCCAGGCTGATCATCTACAATGCCAAGGGCCCGGCCAATGCATGCGGTCCGGGTTGCGATCGCTGGATCGCGGTCGAAGGCCAGGTCGATGAGGGCGCGGCCGCCCGCGTCAGCCGCTTCCTGCGCGACGTCAAGGACAGCAAGCGGCCGATCTATTTTCATTCGCCGGGCGGCGCGGTCAGGCCGTCTTATGTCATCGCCCGCCTGCTGCGCAGCAGGAAGGCCGTCGCCCGGATCGGACGCACCATCGCAACCGGCTGCGCCGGAGGAACCCAGGTCGACGCGGCCTGCCTCAAGGTCAAGACGGCAGGCGGGGAGGTCGAGGCCGAACTCACGACCCGCAACGCCATGTGCAACTCCGCCTGCGGCTATCTGTTTCTCGGCGCCACCACCCGTGAAGTCGCCCCCGATGCCGTGGTTGCCGTGCATAACTCCAAACTGACGCTGCTCGCCCACGGGCCGTTCTCGGCGCAGCAGATTGCCGAGTTCAAGCAACGCAGCATGGCGAGGGCCGACCACGAGCGCGCCGCCTTCGTCGTTTCCATGGGCATGCGCGAGCTGGACGATCTGATCAAGACGGTGAAATTCGAGAGCCTGCATATCCTCACGCGCGCCGAACTCTATCGCTTCGGCATCGATACGCGCTCCTTGCCCGAAACGGCCTGGACGCTCGAAGCCGCAGCGCGCCCGTACATCCGCAAGATCGCCGTGGCCAAACAGGGCGACGGCGGCTCCTTCCGCACGATGGAATGGCGGCTGTTCTGCGAGAACAAGGATCGCGCCCGGCTGATGTTCGTGCGGGAGTCCGATCCGGCCGCCGGCAGCCTCAAGACAATGATGTTGACGGCGGGTCCCGACAAGTCGGTCGCCTTTGGAAAATTTCCGGCGCGCGTCGGCAAGTACGAAGTGTGGAGCGATGTCGTCGCGCCCGATGCCATGCAGGCAATGCTCGCAGCTTCCAGCCTTCACATGGGCGAGGGCACGCTCGACGCCGAAGGCAAGACGAAGCTTGCGACGTTCGATATCGACACGCATGGCCTCGGCGCATCATGGACACAGCTGCGGTCGTCGTGCCCGGCCAACACCGCCCGGCCCGCGGCGTCGTCATCCAGTCTCAACATCAACCCTGCTCCGGCAATTCCGGCGCCGCCTGCGGCTCCCGCGGCGAAGTGAGCGCGTAGCCGCCGGCCGCTTATGTGTGCTTTGGCATTCCAAGCGCACGGCCATGGCTGCGAAAGCCTAGACCGGAGCGCGCATGACGATGCTGGTCGTTCGGTCAAACCCTTCGTGGGAGGTCTCGGCCGTCTTGATAAATCCCATCCGGGCGAACGCCGCGTGGTTTTCCGTTAGCTCAATGCGGGTCTCCAGCTCTAGCATGCCGATTCCGCGCAGGCGCGCTTCGCCGCGTGCGGCTTCCACCAATTTTCGACCGATACCAGCGCGTTGCAGGGTCGGGCTGACGGCCAGCTTGCTGATGTAGAGTGCATCGTTCTTTTGGTGCAGAAATAAGCAGCCGACCAGATCACCCCCGCTGTAGGCCAGCAGCAGCGCGCCGCTTTCGGCGCTAGCTTGGACCGATTTTGGCGTCAGCCTCAGGGCCGATGAGGGCGGATCAATGCGCGGCCCCATGTAGGCAAACGCATCCAGGATCAGCAGACGCACGCGCTCCCAATCGCTGAAATCGCGAGCAGCAGGGCGGATAGCGATTGCCGGAGGGTCGATCACCATATTTTTGTAGCTTTATCCTCGACCGGGTCGGGAGTCATCATTTTCGAACGGAGGGTCACTTCGCGAGTTCGCCGACGAACTGCCTGATGCTGTCGAGCACCGCTTGCTGGTCACCAGCGAAGGCCCAGTGATCGGCGCCGTCGAGCTCGATGAAACGCGCCTGCGGGATGTGGTCGGCAAGATGTTTTCCGGCGCCGATGCGGACGGCGCGGTCGCCGCGACGGTGCAGCACCAGCGTCGGAACGGCAATCCGCCCGAGGAGATGCCGCACATCGGTGTCGCGCAGGGCTTCGAGCACGCCCTTCATGGCGCCCGGGCTCGACGCCGCACGAAGCAGGCCCGCCCACCAGGCCTTTGCTTTCGGGTCGCCTGCGAGACTCGGGGCGAACGCCTCGATTCCCGCCGGCCCGCCCCAGGCCGACACGATCTGCTGCAGCCACGCGTCAAATTGATCGGCATGCAGTGCATGCGGATAATCAGGTGCGAAGCTTCCCTTTGCGAGCGAGTCGAACAGGATCAGCCCCGCGACGCGGTCGGGATGTTCGGCCGCGAAGCTGATGCAGGCCGGTCCGCCTTCGGATGCGCCGAACAGAACCGTCCGGTGCGAACCCGCCGCATTGAGCACGGTGCGGATGTCCTGTGCGGTCGCCTCCGCACTGGGCCTGTACCCGACCCGGTCGGAAAGGCCGACGCCGCGGCGGTCGAACAGAATGAGGCGGCCCATCTCGGCCAGCGAGGAAAGAAACGACCGGCACCCCGCATCCTCCCAGACGCGTTCAACATGGGACACGAAGCCGGCCAGCACCAGAATGTCGATGGGCCCCTTGCCGTAGGTCTGGAAGGCGAGATGTACGCTGCCGCCGCTGACATAGCGGGTTGGCGGCGCCGCCTCGGCGTCGGCTTCGAGCAACGCGGTCGTCTCGGCTTCGGGCACGACGTCGAGTTCGTCGCGCAAACGCTGGGTCAGCGCCTTGAGCTGGCGCTCGGCTGCAGCCCGATCGCCGCCCAGCATCAGGTTGCGAATGAGGTGGCGGGCATAGATTTCGCTGAGCGGATCGAGCGCCACCAGGCGGCCGGCATGCGCGGCCGCGGATGCGTAGTCGCCCGCCGCCTGCTTCTCCTGCACCACCCGCTCGAGTGCCTGGATCGCGCGGCCGCGCAGGGCCTCCCTGCGGAAGAACGCCCACTCGTCGAATTGCGGACAGTCGCCGGGCGAGAAGCCGTCGAGAAAGTCGGCTTGATAGAGCGCGCAGGCGCGCTCGAACGCCCCGCGGTCGCAAGCCTCTTCAAACAGGCGTGAATCGATCTCCAGATCGAGTGCCGCCGACAGCCGGACCGTGGATCTGTCGGAGGCGAGCACATGGCCGAGCGCGAGCTGAAGGCGATGCAGCAGCCGGCGCAGCCGTGCCCTTACCACGTCCGCCGGGCTTTCCGGCCACAGCATGGTTGCAATCACATCGCGCCCGACCGGACCCTTGGCTTCGGCCAGATAGACCAGCAGCGCGAGGCCCTTGCGCAACGCCAACGGGCACAGGCGGTCATCACAACGGATCTCCGGGAACCCGAGCGTCCGGACGCTGAACGAAGCCATGGCGATGCGATCTTCAAAGGGCGTCCGGAAACGCGGTGGCGTTCCCCGGGGACGCGGTAGCGCCCCGGGGGACGTTGAGGGGACGCTGCGATGATAGCACCGGGCGGAATACACCGTCACCCTTTGGAGAACCATCATGATTGGACGTGCCGCCGCCCTTATTTATGGCCTCGCGAGCTACTTTATCTTCTCGCTTTCATTTGCCTACACGCCGGCCTTCCTGGGTAATTTCCTGGTGCCGAAGACGATCGACGTC
>C688J18823_10000401_pt1 | contig 25194 bp, 15 predicted proteins | sample HopSoiMetagenom1_FD_18823 | JGI IMG/M metagenome (IMG submission 18823) | reverse complement strand
CTCGCCGCCGCTTTCCAACTCGCCGCCGCGTCGCCCCGATCGGCGAGCGCCAGCCACTCGAGAGCCGCGCGTTCGGCGGTGGGGTCAAAGTCGCTCATGTCGTTAGGGTGATGGGAGATGTGCCGCGTCGGACAGGTCTTGCTCTGGCTTACCGTAATAATTGTATCGCACGACGGTGCTCGTCGGCTGGCGCCGTTTGGGATGATGCCTGAAGAACCTCAGCGCCGGTCGCAGAAGGCGCGAAGCGCCAATTCGAAGCAACGCTGATTCGGTGGGATTCTCCAGTCCAGGTCTCTTCGCGACCGCTCTGGCTACTCAACCGGATCATCGCCCGGGCTCCAGAAGTGCGGGCACTTAGCCCGCCATCAGATCAGCGTATATGAACCAAGCCCTCGCGTCGCGATGGACCGCGCCATAGCTTGTGGGCCGTCTCGAACCGACCGGAGCGCCGCCTGATGATCCGCGCCGTTGCAACGCGCCGACTTTTCCCGCTGCTCGGGCTCATTGCCCCACTGCTTGCCGGCTGTGGTGGCGAGAGCACGCAACCGCTTCGGGCCGTCGCACTCGCGGTCGTGACGCAACCATCGGCGTCGGCCCGGAGCGGGGTGGCGCTCGATCAAGCGCCGGTTGTCGAGCTGCGCGATCGGAATGGTGCACCCTTCGCCGAGGCCGGCGTGCCGGTGGCCGCGGCGGTATCCGACGGCGCCGGCCTAACGGGAACAACGACCATCAGCACCGACGCGAACGGACGCGCGACGTTTTCCGGTTTGAGCATCAGCGGCGCCGTCGGTTCGAGAACGCTCACTTTCACGTCATCGGGGCTCACTGCCGTCAGTGCGCAGCCGATTGCCCTCGCGGCCGGTCTGGCCGCCCAGATCCAGGCGAACGGCTCGACCAGTGTCCAGGGCACGGTCAATACCGCTGTCGGTACTCTTCCGGCCGTGGTCGTGAAGGACGCGAGCGGCAATCCGGTCTCCGGTGTCGCCGTGACGTTCGCCATTCCAACCGGTGCCGGCAGCCTAACGGGCGCGACGGCGACGACGAATGCGTCTGGTATCGCGACGGTGGGGAGCTGGACACTGCCCAAAACGTCCGGGCAGTATACGCTGACGGCGACCGCGACGGGTGTGCCGGGCAATGGCGTGACCTTCACCGCGACGGGCACTCCCGACGCGCCGAGTGTGATGCAGCCGGCGAACTCGGGGCAGAGCGCGCTGTACGGAGCTCTGCTCCCGACCGCACTCGAAGTTCACCTGCTCGACCAGTATGGCAATCCGACGCCGGGCGTCAGCGTCACCTGGACACCGGTGGCGGGCGGAGGAACAGCGAGCGCCGTGAACGCGGCAACCGATGCGAGCGGGATCGCCCGCGCCAACTATCGATTGGGACTCGTTCCGGGCACAAACCGGGTGCAGGCGTCGGTCGCGGCGCCAGGCCTAACGACGGAGCTCACCGCGTCGGCGCTCGGCTTCACGCAGTTCGCCGTCGGCGGGGATCACGTCTGCGCGCTGGACGAAAACGGCGCCGCCTTTTGCTGGGGAAAGGACGACTCTGGCCAGCTCGGCATCAACTCGACGGCGAATCGTAGCTCGCCGGTGGCGGTGACGGGCGGCTTGCATTTCCGTCGCATCACCGCCGGCTTCAACGTCACCTGCGCGTTGACCGCGGACAACACGCCATACTGCTGGGGCTCCAACTCGTTTGCGGCGCTGGGCGACGGCACATTGATCTATCATCTGGTTCCGACTCCCGTCAGCGGTGGCTTTCATTTTACCGAGATCTCGACCGGCGGTCAGACAACCTGCGCGCTGGATGCGAGCGGTGCGGCGTACTGTTGGGGCGAGAATGGCATAACGGGCAAGCTGGGACTCGGATCGACGCCGGCACCGGATACCTGTCCGAGCGTCAACGGCGACCTCTCATGCAGCAAGGTTCCTCTGGCCGTCAGCGGCGGTCTCGTCTTCACCTCGATCTCGACGTCCGGCGGACACTCGTGTGCTCTGACGGCGAATGGTGACGTCTATTGTTGGGGCACCAGCTACAACTTCGGCGGCCCTGGGGGCGGCACCGATCCCTCGCCGGTTCTCGTCAGCAACGGTCTCGCATTCGCGTCGGTCACGGCGAGCGACGGACACGTGTGCGGCCTCGTGGCGCCAAGCTCCGCCTACTGCTGGGGCCAGCAGTCGCAATGGGGCGCCATCGGGAACGGCTTCACGAATCAGACTGAGGTGAAGCCAGTGCTCCTCCAGAACTTCGCCGTGCAGCAAGTCGAAGCACGCGGCCTGGGAAGCTGTGCGTTGACGACCGACAATCACGGATACTGCTGGGGCTTCAACAACTACGGCGCTGTCGGCGATGGAACGCTCGCGCTACGCACGACGCCAACCCCGGTCAACACCTCTCTGCTGTTCACGGCGATTCATACGTCAGGCTACGCCGCGTGCGGCCTCACTCCGAGCGGGCAGCTCTATTGCTGGGGTGACAATACCTGGGGTGAGCTCGGCGCAGGTGACGTCGGTGCCCAGCTCACGCCAACGCTCGTGAAGCCGTAAGCTTGGTTGCTATGGCTGCAAGGAAGCGACGTACGCGGCCAAGTTTACAATGTCCTCGTCCGTCAACTTCATCACGACTGGCTTCATCGCAACTGCATTCTTTCCGTCGCGCGTGCCGCTCTTGAAATCATAGAGCTGGCGTGCCGTCGCCGTGGGCGAGTGACCGGCGATGCGCGGGAACACGTCTCCCATCCCTTTCAGGCCTTCGCCGTGGCATGAAGCGCAGGGAATGGTCTTGCCGTCCCCGCCCGTCTTCGCGAGTGCGGCACCCTTCGCGATGCTGCCCGCGGGCACGTAGGCGACAAAGCCGGAGCTTGGATCGCGCAGCTCGGTGCGTTCGAAATCTTCGGGCACCTCGATGATGCGAGTACCCAGCGGCTCCGTGGCGCCGCTGGGATCGACACGCTGGACAGCGTGAGCGGCGGGATGCGTCACCGGTACCGTGTCGGTCTCGATGATCCGGAGCTTCTTCACCGGCTGGATGGAGTGGAAGTACTCCGCCGCCTGACGAGCTTCGTCCAGCGTGATCCCCTTCGCGACCGCGAGCATGTAGATAAGGGGCGCGCCCGGAATCGACGCGTGCCGCCGGTCGCTCTTCATGTCGACGATCTGCTGCACGATGTACGCGACCGACAACTCGCGAAGATCGCCCGTATCCGGTTTGCCGCTTCCGTCGATGAGGTGACACTGCCCGCATGCGTTGTACGCGCCGGCTCTCCCCTCGATCACCGGCGCTGGCGGCGTGGGGTGCTGGTCAGGAAACCAGTCGATCGTGGCAGGGCCGCCGTTGATTTGAGTGAATGTGAATGCCTGCTTGCTTCCGGGGACATGGAAGAGTGTTCCCTCTTCCCTTCGCGTGTCCGGAATCCCGCGTGGGTACGGCCAAGCCGGAAAGTCCGTGCGGACGAGATTCGCCGGCGGATCGTAGTTGGGCGTTGACGCAGCCGGGGCAGGAGCAGAGTGGCAGGCGCCCGTGAGGAGCGCGGCCGCGCCCGCGACTCCCAGCGTTAGGCGTCGTCTTCCAGAAGACATGTCTACTTGAATTCGCGTGTGAACTCTTCGAACTGCGATCGGAGCGCCGCCAGCTCGCGACGCACTTCGTCGAGCGATGCCTCGAGCTCCGCGATGCGATCACGCCTCGGCTCGGCCGCCGCGATCTCGACCTGCGTCTCCGCCGGCGCATCCGCCGGCGCACCGGAAAGGAGGTGCGCGTAGCGGACCTCCTTCTGTCCCGGCTGTCGCGCCATCTCCACCACGAGCTCGCCAGATATCAATTCACGGATGACGGCCTCGACGTCCGCCGCACTCGTGAATTCGGCGAGGCGGTTCGTGCGCGTCTTGATCTCATTCAGCGTCTGCTGCCCGCGCAGCATCAGAACACACAACACCGCGCGAGCGGGTGGCTCGAGGTCGAGCTTCTCCGTCAGGAGATGTTGAAACTTCATGACGCGCGCATCGCTCGGCTGGATCCCACGAACGAGTGATTGCTGGCGCAGACTGTTCACGGCCCACTTCACCTGATCCTCGCCGAGCGACATCACCGGCTCGCGGTTGGAGAGCTGATTGCAGGCGTTGGTGAGTGCGTTGAGCGACAACGGATAGTTGTCGGGGGTCGCCGCTTCCTTTTCCATCAGGCATCCGAGGATGCGCACTTCGATTTCCGAGAGCTGCATCGGTGTAAGTTAGGCCGTGGACGGGAGCCGAGATCGCGCACCGGCGCCACTTGACGTTCATCTCTTGCTGCGCAACGATGGTACCACCTATGACCCTCGACCGTCGAGACCTACTCAAAGGCCTGAGCGGCATTGCCGCATCGGTGGCGTTCACGCGACTGAACGGCGGACCGGTCGCCGCGGCGGCAGTGAAAGCGGCGAGTGCCGGCCTGCCCAGAAAGCAAGACTTCGACATCTCCGACGGCTTCACCTATCTCAACGCGGCCTACACCCACCCGATCCCTCGGCCCGCGGCCGATGCAGCCCGCGCGTACCTCGCGCAGCGCAACAAGCTCGCGATGCCGAAGCCAGGATCCGGCGGTGGCGCGGGCGAGGGCTTCAACGCCAAAGCGCTCTTCGCGGAGTTGATCAACGCGAAGCCCTCGGAGATCGCCTACGTTCCCAATACCAGCACCGGAGAGAATCTCGTCGTCAGCGCGCTCGCGCTCGATCGGCCAACGGACTTCAACGTCGTCACGGACTGGCTCCACTTCGACGGCGCCCTCGTGCACCTGCTCGAGCTGCGGCGCGCCGGCCTCGACGTCCGCATCGTTAGGCCGACGGCCGACTATCGGATTGCGTTCGACGATGTCGCGCGCGCCGTCGACCGCAAGACGAAGCTCATCGAGCTGTCGTCGACCACGATGTACAACGGCTTCCAGCACGACCTCAAGGCCATCTGCGATCTCGCCCACAAGCATGGCGCCTATGTGTATGCAGATATCATCCACACCGCGGGCGCCGAGCCATTCGACGTGAAAGCGAGCGGCGTCGACTTCGCGGCGTGCTCCAGCTTCAAATGGCTGATGGGCGATTATGGTCTGGGCTTTCTCTACGCGCGCGACGACCTGCTCGAGCGCATCCGTCGTCCCCTCGTTGGCTACTATCAGGCGGCGACGATGGCGGGTCACGAGCCACCGTTCGACAACGCCGGTGCATCGGAGCCCGTGTCGTGGACACTCGGTACCGACGCGACGAGCCACTTCGAGGCGGGATCCATCGCTGGCGCGTTGGGCGCTGGGCTCGCCGCGTCCCTCGCGTATGTGAAGGACGTGGGCGTCGGCAACATTCAGGCGTACCGCAAGCCGCTCCTGCAGAAGCTGCGTGAGGAAGTGCCGCGACGCGGCTTCACCTGCGTCACACCGCCGGAATCCACGGCGAGCATTATCACCTTTGCGCGCAAGGGACTGGGCGCGAGCGACACGCCGCGGAAGCTCGCCAAAGCACGGGTCGACGTCCGGATTGCCGACCATTGGATGCGAGTGTCGCCTTCGATCTACAACGACATGGCCGACGTCGATCGTCTACTGGAAGCGCTGTAGTGCACGACCCAGCTTATCGTTAGGCGCCAGGTCGCACGAAAGGCGCTCACGAATCGCGCGGGGATTCACCGCTCCCTCAGTGATTCGGTTCGTTGGGTAGCCAGCGCGGCAGCTCGCCGGTCCGCGCGATAACCGAGAAGGAGAAACACTACGAAAGTGACGAAAGACACCCCTCCTAACGTGGAGATGGCAAGCGAGAGATTGATCCTGTGCTCGCTCTCCGCCATGTCGGTGCCCAGGTAGATGAGCACGATCGCGGCGCCGAACGCGAGCGCTGCGCGTTTGTGCCACCACCATGACGCCGACGTCTCGACTGGCGGCGGTCGCAGCGTTGCGACGATTCGCTTCGCTCGTTGTTCGTCTTTGGCGTCGACGATGGCGATGCGGATGCTCCCAGCAAGGCCCAAGGTGCCAGAAGAGTACGGATCGAGGACCACCGTCTCGATCCCCTCGCCCTCGAGCGCCAGACGTGCGCTCTCGGCCCAGCTTACGGAATGCGTGTGAAGCACCGTGATCATGGCCACCTCCACAAAAGCCAGCGCCGTCAGCTTCAACTCTTCCTTAAGTAGCTGCCGAATACTCCGCGAGTCCAACCCGCTCAGCGAGCGCGTGGAAGCGCGGGTCCTTGCGCAGCGGATCGAGCGCCGGCTCCATGGCGTCGCCGGTGAAGGTTGTGGGTCTCATTGGCGCGGCGGCGGGTGATGCACCACCGTGACCTGCGCGCTGATAATAATTGTCAGGAGGTCCTCTGCTCCTTCCAACGGACCGGCATAAATCGCCCGCGTCTGCTGGAGAATCCGTTCACTGTTCGGTGCGTGTGAGTAGACAGCGAGACGGGGCCCGACGCGCCGGAACACCTCAGCAGCTTGCTGCGGTGTGGTGTGATGCGCAACGATGGCTTCGACGGTCGCCGCGCTCGGACGGTCTGGGCGCTCACGAATGAATTGAGGATCGATGACCTCATGCACGAGGACGTCGACGCCCTGTGCGTGACGTACCAGATTCTCCGAGACGCGCGTATCGCCGGACAGCACGACGGAGTGCCCTCCGTAGTCGATCCGATAGCCGAAGGCGGGTCGCACGAGGCCATGATCCACGGCGAACGCGGTCACCATTACGCCCTGTTCGGAGAATACGACACTGTCTCTCGTCACCTCGTGACTGATGACAGAAATACCCGCGGCCGGGAGATGCTCATCGATATCACGGCGCATCTGGATGTCGAAGGCGAACGCTTCCTGAAGGTGCGTCATCATGGCGTGCGTACCAGCCGGTCCCCAGACCTCGAGTGGCACCGCGCGCTGCCCACCGGCCCAGCCGGTGAGGAGCAGGTCGGGGAGTTGGAGCACGTGGTCCGAGTGCAAGTGCGTGAGGAACACTCGCGTGATGGAGCGTATCGGCACACCGGCCTGCGCGAGTCGCAGCGTTGCCCCGCGGCCGCAGTCGAACAGAAAGCGCAGACCGCCCGCTTCGACCAGCGTGCTCGCTCCATACTGCTGCAGATTCACGGGCGGCCCGGCGGCCGTACCAAGTAGTATGACCTTGAGAGTGTCGGACGGTGGCATCGCGACTGTGGACCGCGACGTGGCGCACCCGAGAATCGCGGCAACACCGAGCAGGTAGCGCGTCATCTGAGTTTCCTAGTGTACGAGTGAGTGGCTTGGCGGCGGGTCGCGGCGATCAGGGTCAAACGGTGTGAGGCGTAGACATTCATCTCTGGTACTCCTGCCGAGGGACTGCCCTTAGAATACGTCTTCTTCGGCGCCGGCACCCCGTTCAAGGACGACAACACCGCCCGAGCCCTCAATGACCGTCTCGTACGAGAACAGCAAAACTATCTTTGAGGGAATCAAGGCCGCCGGCATTCGGTCCGTGTCGGCGCTCCCCGAGACGTGGCTGGGTCTCCTCCTGGGGCGCATCGAGGAAGACCCGGACATGACGCTCGTCCAGGTGGCGAAGGAGGAAGAAGCGATCGGCATAGCAGCCGGAGCGTACTTCGCCGGCACACCGCACGTCCTCCTCATGCAGAACCACGGCTTCTTCGGCGCGGTGAACGGCCTCGTGTCGCTCGCGATGCTGTACCACATCCCGCTCTGCATGCTCATCGCGTACCGCGGCCACTGGGGCGAGCCCTACCCGTGGCACACGCGCGGCGGCATCGTTACCGAAGGCGTGCTTCGCGCGCTCGGGATTCCGTTCGAGCACGCGCGCGATCCGATGAAAGTCGCGAAGCAGATCCGCGAGGCGTGGACGTTCTCGCAGAGCTCCCTCTCTCCGGTCGCGCTCCTGCTCACGCGCGACCTGATGGAGGATTGATGGAGCGCGCCGGCTGCATCGAGATGATCTATCCGGAGCTCGAGGACAGGATCGTCGTCACGATCATGGGCGCGTGCGCACAGGAGCTCTACAACCTCGGCGACCGCGACAACTTCTTCTATCTGCAGCACGCCATGGGGCTGGCGTCGTCGATCGGACTCGGGCTCGCGATGCACCTCCCCGCCGAGCGCGTGATCGTGCTCGACGGCGACGGGTCGGTGCTGATGAACCTTGGCACGTTCGTCACGCTGGCCCGCTATCGTCCGCGGAACCTGATCCACGTCGTCTTCGACAACGGGAGTCTCCTCTCGACGGGCGGATTCGAATCGCAGACAGCAGCGGGCGTCACCGACCTCGCGGCCATCGCACGTGGCGCCGGCATCGAGCACGTGGCGACCGCGTCGACCACGATCGAGTTCGGCGAGGCATTTCTTGCCGCACTGGAGTGCGAGGACTTAAGCGTCATCGTGGCGAAGGTCGCCGCCGTGGGTCCCGAGCACTACGGGATGGACCTGCACCTTCCCGAAAACGCGTTCCGCTTCAAACGCTGGATCAAGACGCGGAAGCGCGCATGACGACACCACGGCCGGCGTACGACATCGAAGCGTGGCGTCGACGCATCCCGCTCCTCGCGTCGTGCATCCCGATGAACAACTGCTCACAGGCGCCGCAGACGGACGCGACGCGCGCTGCGGCCGAGCGGTATCTCGACTCGTGGAACCGGAGCGGGATGGACTGGGATGCATGGATGGCGGAGGTGGCGCTAGCGAAGGTGGCGTTCGCGACGATCATAGGCGCCATGCCGTCAGACGTCGCGGTGTTCGGCTCCGTCTCGGCGGCGGCAAGCGCGGTGGCGAGCGCGCTCGATCTCGACGACAAGCGGCGACGCATCGTCGTGAGCGGGATGGAGTTCCCCGGTGTGGCTCATGTCTGGCTAGCACAGGGGCGCCGCGGCGCGCAGCTCTGTCAGGTACCGGTGCGCGATGACGGAATCGAGCCGAACGCCTACGACTCACTGATCGACGAGCGGACCGCGCTCGTGTCGGCGTGCCATGGATGGTACGTCAACGGATTCTTGCAGGATGTGGCGCGCATCGCCGCTCGCGCCCGCGCCGCCGGCGCGCTGTCGTTCGTCGATGCCTACCAGACCCTCGGCGCGCTGCCGGTGGACGTGCGCGAGCTCGGCGTCGACTTCCTTGTTGCAGGAACGCTCAAGTTCCTGATGGGGGTATCGGGTATCGCGTTTCTGTACGTCCGGCCGGAGATCGTCGACTCGCTGCGTCCCACGGCAACCGGTTGGTTCGGCCGCGTCGAGCCATTTGCCTTTTCACAGACGCTCGACTGGTCGCCTAACGCGAGCCGCTTCGACGCGGGGACGCCGCCCGTGCTCAACGCGTACATTGCGCGCGCCGGCCTGGAGCTCATCGAAGAGGTGAACCCCGCGAGCATTCGCGCGTGGCACGAAGTGCTCGCCCGGCGCATGATCGATGGCGGCCGCGCGCGCGGGCTCGTGCTGCATGGCACGGACGACGTCAGTCACAAGACGGCGACGACCGCGTTCGTCGTGCCCGACTCGCACGCCGTCGAGGCCGCGATGCGCGCCCGCGGCGTGCTGCCATCCGCGCGCGGCCCCGTAATTCGCCTCGCGCCCCACTTCTACAACACGCTCGATGACGTCGACCGCGCGCTCGACACCCTCGCCGACGTCATCCGCGCCCGCTGAGCGCACCGCGGCGACAGGCCGCGAGACGTTCGCTTCCCGGCTCGGCGGGCTGCTGACCATCGTCGGCGTCTCCGTGGGGCTCGGCCACGTGTGGCGCTTCCCGTACATGGTCGGGAAGTTCGGCGGCGCGGCGTTTGTTCTGTTCTACGTGGTTGTGTCGGTGGTCATTGGCGTGCCAGCCCTAATGGCTGAATTCGCGCTCGGCCGGAGCGCGCGGCGCGGACCCGTGGGCGCGTTCGAGCGCGGCGGCTTGCCGTATGGACGCTATGTCGGGTGGTTCCTCTTTTTTGTGGTTACAGCGGCCACGGGCTACTACTCGGCCGTCATCGGCTGGGTGCTCTGGTACACGGTGAGCCAGGTCGCGATGCTCGCTCACGTTCGGTTGGACGCCGCCGCCATTCTGCCGCCTAACGACGGATTCGTGCTCCGGTCGTTTCTGCTCCAGCTCTGCTGCACCGCAGTGGTCATCCTCGCTTGCGCGGCCGTGCTCGTGAAGGGGGTGCGCAAGGGCATCGAGGTCGTGAGCACGATCCTGCTGCCGGCGATGACCGTCGTCACGATCGCCGTCATGGTCCGCACGCTCACGCTGCCTAACGCGTGGCAAGGCGTCCGGTGGTACCTGCTCGAGTTCCGCTTCCATGATCTCTCGGCGAACGTGATGGCCGCGGCGATCGGGCATGCGATCTTCGCGTTGTCGTTAGGCGGGACGTTCATGGTGGTGTATGGATCGTACCTGCACGCCGACGAGCGGCTCGCGCGTCCCGCCATCTGGACCGTCATCGGCGACACAGGGTCCTCGCTCATTGCCGGCCTTGCGATCATACCAGCCGTGTTCGCGTTCGGGCTCTCGCCCGCCGCCGGGCCGGGATTGATCTTCGACACGCTGCCCAAGGTGTTCGCGGCGATGCCCGCAGGCTGGCTCTTCGGCGCGTTGTTCTTCGTCAGCCTCGTTGGAGCGGGCTATCTCTCCGACATCGGCGCGCTGGAGGTGCTGGTCGCGGGACTCACGGACAACACGCGACTCTCGCGCACGCGCGCGGTGTGGGTGATGGCGGCCGCGTGCTTCATCCTCTCGATCCCGCCCAGCGTCAACATGTCGATCTTCGTGCCGTGGGACCTCACCTTCGGCTCGGGCATGCAGACCCTCGGCTCCCTACTCGCCGTGATCACCGTCGGCTGGTGTCTCCATCGCGGCGCGGCACTCGCGGAGCTGTTCGGCGCGGGCGAGAGGCCGGTGCCGATGTGGATGTTCTACTGGATCCGCTTCGGGATCCCGCTCGTCATCGTCGCCGTCGGGGTGTACTGGCTGCTCACGCAGGTATTCCGCATCTTCGCCGGCGTCTGATAGGCTAGGTGCTAGGTACTAGGTGTTAGGTGCTAGAAGCACCGCGGAGCCGCTAACACCTAACACCTAACACCTAACACCTAACACCTAACACCTAGCACCTAGAACCCAGCACCTCGCCCCTAGCCCCTCTGTAATATGACCGTGCTCGCCGACTTCATCGCCGCGCTCGACCGCGGCACGCTCAAGGTCGTGGACCTCACGCAGCCGCTCGGCCCCGACACGCCCGTGATCGGGCTGCCGCCGATGTTCGCGCCATCGCCGGGCGTCTCGATGGAGGTCATCTCGCGCTACGACGACAAGGGGCCGGCGTGGTACTGGAACACCATCACGATGGGCGAGCACACGGGCACGCACTTCGACGCGCCGGTGCACTGGGTCTCGGGCAAGGACCTGCCTAACAATCGGTGCGACACGATACCGCCGCGGCGATTCATCGGCCCCGCGTGCGTGATCGACGTGACCGCCGAGGTCGCGCGCGACGAGGACTTCTTGCTCATGCCCGAGCATGTGACCGCGTGGGAGAAACAACACGGCCGCATCCCGCCTAACGCGTGGGTGCTGCTCCGCACCGGGTGGAGCAAGCGCACAAATCGTGAGCGTTTTCTCAACGTGACGCCGGAGGGTCCGCACAGTCCGGGCTTTCACCGGAGCACGTCCGAGCTGCTGGCGAAGGACCGCGACATTCTTGGCGTCGGTGTCGAGACCGTCGGCACCGACGCCGGGCAGGCCGGAAGGTTCGATCCGCCATTCCCGAACCACGCGACGATGCACGGGAATGGGAAGTTCGGGCTGGCGAGCCTGTGCAACCTCGATCAGCTGCCGGCGACGGGCGCGGTGGTGATCGCGGCGCCGCTCAAGATCGTGGACGGGAGCGGCAGTCCGTTACGCGTGCTGGCGATCGCGCCCGCATAGCCGGCTGTTGAAAATATGCGCTTACACCTGGTTGATGATCCGTTGTGCCGCGTCCTTGAGGGTCTGTGCAGTCACAGCCGAGATCCGGCCTGACCCCAGCATCGCGTCAACCTTATTCTGGAACGCCCGGAGCTGATTGATTCCCGCGGTCGTGTTTCCGCGCGCGAGGGTGGCCGATGCGGCAAGGAGTGATGCGTTGAGCGTTGACGCCTCGGAAGCAGCGAGCGCACCCGCGGTTACCAGACTCGTAATCGTCGCCGTGGCTGCTTGCGCGGCCTGCGACGGACTCTGAACGGTGATCGTGGCGGAGGTCCTCGTTATGCCGCCATCCCCGTCGTCCACGCTGACGGTCACCGTGTATGTACCGGCGACGAGGTACGTATTTGCGAGATTGAATGCCTGTCCGGAGAGCGCGAGCGGCTGGGGCCCAGTGCCAGTGCCATAATCCACCGTTGCGCTCCAGGTATCGGCGCCCGGATCAGTGAAGGAGCCCGAGACCGAGTAGCTCTCGCCGGCGATGAGCGTTGCACCGCCAAGTGGAGCGATGGTTGGCGCGACGTTGCTGACGGTAACGCCTGTGGTGGTCGTTGAGCTCGCACCCTTCGCATCGGTGACGACGAGCGTCACGGTGCGGGCACCGTCGTCAGCGTATGTATGATGCGGGGAAGGCTGATTGGAATGCGCAGTGCCATCGCCAAAGTCCCAGTCATAGGTAATGGCGTCGCCATCCGGATCCGTCGACGCGCTGCCGTTGAATGCAACGTCGGAACCCTCGAGCGCAGCGTAGGGACCACCAGCGTTCGCGACGGGCGGCTGGTTCGGTTGGAGCGCGTTGATTGTCAGCGTCGTCCGCCCTTGAGCACCGTCCTTGTCGGTCACCACGAAGGCGAGTGTGTGCACGCCTGCGACGTCGAATCCCCAGGAAAAGTCGACGCTGCTGCTGCCCTTCGATGGCCCTTTGACCGCAGCCGGCGGCTGCGCACCGTCGATCGAGACCGAGAACGTCCATGGCTGATCGCTCGTTCCCGGGTCGGTAGACACAATCGTGACATTGAACTTTTCACCCACCAGCACCGTGCGGTCCGGACCCGCGTCAGGCACGGGCGCCGCGTTGCGCACGACGATTGGTTGCACGCGTGTCGCGGTCGCGCCCCACACGTCGCGCACCTGGAGCGAAACCTTGTAGCTGTCGGGCGTGCCGTCGGCCAGCAGTGGGAGATTGTCCGCGAAGGTATGTCGAACCACAGGATCGGTGGTCGTCAACGACGTTCCGTCACCGAAATCCCACGCATATTGCGCAATCGCGTCGCCGTCGGGGTCGGTCGTCGTGCTGGCGTCGAAAACGACCTCTGTCCCTTCGGAGACGTCCTTCGACGATGGAACGAACATCGGCACTGGCGAGTGGCTGAAGGCGATGCGATTCCAGCGGATCGCCACGAACTCCAGGTTCTGCTCGATCAGCGCCTGGCCCGCCACCTGGTTCGACTCATTGATGTCGTGCGCCGCGTCGTTGCCGATCGAGGATACCTGGCCGTCCTTCCAGACCAGCGCGCCTCCTCGTCCGAAACCGACGATGACGCCGGCGTCGTTGATCGCCTGAGCGAAATCGTTCTGGGGAAATGATGGGTCAACTGGAGGAAGCTCGGTCACGTGCCCATTCTCCCAGAGCGCGGGCCACCGGGTGTGCATATCGTCGTAATAGCCTACGATCTGCCCGTGATTGTTGATGTCAGTGACGCTGACATTCGCGACACCAGGGCGCGCGATCTGGCTCGACAGATCGGTGACAACGCCGGCCTCCCAGAGGAAGCCATGATTCGTTGCAGTGGTCGGCGTCGAGATCGAGTAAACGCCGACGACCTGCCCGTTCTCGTTGATCGCAGTGGGCGTCAGCACTGTCGCGCCGAGGCCCTCGAACCCACCGAGAAAGTCGACGCTCGCCACGGTTCCGGAGGTAAGATCGATGTGCGCAATGAATGGCTGCGGCGACAATCCGCTCGCGTCCTCAACGACGCCGACGACGTCGCCTTTGTTGTTGATTGCGGTCGCTCGGCTTCTCGGTGCGTCTCCCAGTGCTGGGGTGAGCTCCAGCAGAGTGTTGTCTGGTCGCCAGACGACGGCTCTGAAGTTCGGGCCGATAATGTCGCCGACGAGCCACTTCGAGTCGTTCATCCCCAACACTCGGCTTGTCGTGTTGGGGGGAGTGAACAGCTTGATGGAGTTAAAGCCTTCGTTCAGACAGGCGAAGGCCAGGAAGAAGGTGCCCGAGCCGCTGTATTGGACGTTCAACGCCATCCGTCCAGATTCGTCGATCGCCACGCCATTTGCCTGGGCTCCCGATGGAGCGCCGCATGTGCCGCCTGAAACGAATTGAGCATCGCTTCCAACGACCACATCACGAGAGAGCGCGCCCAGCGTCGGTCGCGACTTTGCGAGCCGCGGTGCAGTAGCGTCGTTGCACGCGAGAGCGATGGGGACGATGAGCAGCGTCCAGAAGCGGCTGCGCTTCATGAAGCCTCCAAGGCTTGCAATTGTAGGGTGCGAAGACTCTCCTGCCGGCGAGACTTGCAGGAGTACGTCGCCGGGCAGGATCACCCGAGCGTCGGTCGGCGGCCAATGTTTAGCATTTGGCGCCAAAAGTCAAACATCTGTTTCGGACGTACTCGTTACGAAGTCGTCATCGCCAGTCGGCGCGGCCGCACCTGGACCGTGTGCCGCGTGCCGTCATCGACGAGCGTGAAGCGCGCTCCGTCGACCGCCGTGTCATCGACGACGATGTGCACGTCACCCCCCTCCATGGCGCCGGGATCGTGCACGACGATCTCGTAGGTGCTCTGACCATAGCGATAGGTGATCGAGTACTCCGACCAGCTGGTTGGCACGCGCGGGCGAATCTCCAGCTCGTCGCCGTGCTTCTGGAAACCGAGAATCGCCTCGAGTCCCACGCGGTACAGCCAGCTCGCCGATCCGGTGTACCACGTCCAGCCGCCGCGGCCGAGGTGACCGGGGGCGGTGTAGACGTCGGCAGCGACGACGAAGGGCTCCACCTTGTAGATCGCCACGTCTTCCGGCGTCAACGCGTGGGTGAGGGGGTTGAGCATCTGAAATAACTCGAACGCCCGATCGCCGTCGCCGCGCACCGCTGTCGCCAGCACCGACCAGAGCGCGCCGTGGGTGTATTGGGCGCCGTTCTCCCGCACGCCCGGGACATAGCCCTTGATGTACCCAGGGTCGTGCGACGTCTTGTCGAAGGGTGGCGTGAGCAGCATGAGAAGACGCGCATCATCGCGCACGAGATGCTCCTCGAACGACTGCATCGCTCGCACTTGCCGTTCCGGCGCACCAGCGCCGGACAGCACGCTCCAGCTCTGGGCGATGGCATCGATGCGACATTCATCGCTCCCGGCCGAGCCTAACGGCGTCCCGTCGTCGAAGTAGGCGCGGCGGTACCAGGCACCGTCCCAGGCATGTGCCTCGACGGCGGCGGCGTACGTGTCAGCCTGCGCGCGCAACTCGGCCGCCACCGCCCTGTCATGGCGCGCATCGGCCTGTTTCGCGAACGTACGGAGGGTCGTGATGAGGAACCAGGCGAGCCACACACTCTCCCCGCGCCCCTCCACGCCCACGCGGTTCATGCCGTCATTCCAATCGCCGATGCCGATGAGCGGCAGGCCGTGCTCACCAGTCGTGCAGGCTTTGCGGAGCGCGCGGAGGCAATGGTCATATACCGTCCCGCGCTCATCGCTGACGCGTGGCAGCTCGTAGACCTCATGCTCGTGTGGCTCCAGCGCGCGCATCGTCAGGTAGGGCACGCTCTCGTCGAGGACCGTGGGGTCGCGGGTGACGCGGACGTAGTGATCGACGACGTAGGGCAGCCAGGCGAGATCGTCGGAGAATCGCGTGCGCATGCCGCGGCCGCTCTCCGGATGCCACCAGTGCTGCACATCGCCCTCGACGAACTGTCGCGCCGAGGCGCGAAGGATGTGCTCGCGCGCCACGCCCGGTTCCGCGTACACGAACGCCATCGAATCCTGGAGCTGATCGCGGAAGCCGTACGCGCCGCTGCTCTGGTAGAGCGCCGTGCGGCCCCACATCCGGCACGCGAGCGCCTGATACAAGCTCCACTGATTGAGCATGATGTCAAAGGTGGGCTCCGGCGTTTGCACGGAGATCACCGACAGCCGCCCTCGCCATCGGGCGACGTTGCCCACGATCGCAGCGCTCGCGCGCCGCGCGTCTCGATACTCGTCCACGACGGCGCGGGCCGCCTCCTCGCCCTGTGCCGCACCGAGAACGACGACGATGTCGCGCGTCTCGTTAGGCGCCAGCTCCAGTACGCAGCGGAGCGCGGCGCACGGATCCACGCCGACCCCTGTCGTTCCGCCGAGCGGGCGCAGGAGCCCAGCGGGAGCAGCCACCGTTCCATTGCGCCCGAGGAATTCGCGCCGGTCGGCGGTGTGGCCGGCGAGCGGCTCACTGATCGCGCAGAACGCGACCCACGACGCGAATTGCGGATCGAAGAAGTTCCGTGCGTAAAGCGCGCCGGTGTCCGGCGCGAACGACGTGTGGACCTGATGCTGCGTATGCTCACGCAGGCTGCCCACGACCCACTCGATGTACGACGTCACGGCAATGCGTCGCGCCCGCCCACTGTGATTGGTGACGCGCAGCAGTGACAACTTGATCGGCGCGTCCTCGGCGAGGCCAAGGGTGAGATGGGTGGCGATGCCGAACGCCTCGTGCTGAAAGGAGGAGCTCCCGGCCCCGTGAACCACGGTGTACGGCGCGTTGCGACGTATCGGCGCTGGTGTTGCCGTCCAGCAGTCGCCACTCTCCTCATCGCGCAGATAGAGCACCTCGCTCACCGGATCGCTCACCGGGTCGTTGTGCCACGGGGTGAGACGAAAGAACTGGCTGTTCCCGACCCAGGTACACGCCGCACCACGCTCGCTGACGAGGAACCCACCGTGCGCATTGGCGACGACGTTCGCCCACGGCGCCGGGGGCACGCTGTCGCCACGAACGCGCACGAGATAATCGCCGTCGGCAGTGACGCCGCCGATGCCGTTGTCGAAGCGCAGCGCCTCGTCAGGCACCCGCGACCCGTTTCTCGATGGAGCACGCACGTCGTGACCGCTGCTGCCTAACGACTTCGCGGCCGGTGCGGTGATGACGGCAATCGCGCCGCTCGGGCTGAGTGGCCGCACGCGCTGCATCGCGACCGGCGTGTAACGTCCCGAAGCCCGGGGAGGACTCGCGACCGGTTCCAGGGCAGGCGAAGCGTCATCGGGGCCGCCGATCGCCTCGTCGAGAATCTTTCCTATCGAGCGGCCATCGCATCGCACGAGCAGTCGCGCGGTGGCCCGGAGCATCGCCAGATCGCTCTCGCTCACATTGTCGCGACGCCGCACGAACACACCACCCGGCCGGTCGATGATGGCGGAATCGGTGGCGGTGAACATTGTCGATGCAATGAAGTCGCTCAGTTCCTGCAAATAGCTGTGGGCACGGTCGTTCAGGACGACCAGGTCGACCGTCATCCCACGCCGGCGCCAGTATCGGTGAGCGGCGAAGAGCTGGCGCAGCGTCGGCAATCCGTCCTTCGAGTCGATCGTCGCCAGCACAATGGGCCAATCGCCAGAGACGCCCTGCGCCCAGAGCATCGGCTGGGAGCCGTGGCTCTCGCGCAACTCGTCCTGCGGGGCCCGGAGCGCCGGATTTCCGAAGAAGAGGGAAGCGGCGAGATCCTGGAACACCGCCGCGTCGGCTGGCGTGATGCCCAGCTCGCGCAACTCGACCTGTGTCGACGTCCACGCCAGATCGAGCGCGCGCTGCGCGGCATGTGGATGATGGTAGCGGTCGGCCAGGACGAACAGCTGTTCGCGTGACGTCGCGACGAGCGTCGTAAAGGCCACGGTCGCGGACTGGCCCGGCTCGAGCACCACACGGGTGCGCAGCGCGAAGATCGGATCGAGAACGGCGCCCGTGGTGCCAGAGAGCGGGCCGTCAGTCAGGAGTGCGAGCGGGTCTCGTGGAGTGCGCCCACGGCCGAGAAACCGCGCTCGATCAGTCTCGTAGCTGACCGTACCAATGGCCTCACCACCCGTGGCGACGACGTGCGCGCACCACAGTCGCCGCTCCTGCGCCGAGCGTGGCCGGCGCGTCGCCGTCACGGTCGAACACCACTCGTGCCATTCCGTTTCGACGAACAGATTCGCGAATGCGGGATGGGCGCGGTCAGCGTTAGGCGAGGCGAGGACGATCTCTCCGTAGCTGGTGAGCTCGATCTCGCGGGGCTCGGCGCTGCTGTTCGTGAGCGTCACGCGCCGCACTTCCGCTGAATCCTGCGGAACGATCGCGATCTCCGTCCTCGTCTCGATCCCCCCGTCGGTCCGGTGGAAGGTGACGCGATCGGTGGCGAGCAGCGCCTGATACCAGTCGGCCGGAGCGCACACCGGTTGATGCGCCACCGACCATACCCGCTGCCGCGTCACGTCCTTCACGTAGCAAAACTGCCCTGTGGCGTCGCGCGTTCCGTCGGCGCGCCAGCGCGTCACCGCCAGATCCTCGTAGCGACTGTAGCCGCCGCCACACTGACTCACCATGACCGTGTATGGCAATCGTCCGAGCAGTGCGACGTGCGGCAGCGGCGTGTTCGGCTCGTCGATCTCTCGCACGGTTGGACGCTCGAGATCGGGATCGGGCAGGGCCTCCTCGGCGCGTGCTGCCTGCGGCTGCTGCAGCACCACGCGGCGCGGTACGCGCTCGAACAGCAACAGCTCGGCGGCGCGGATGAGCGGATCCTCATGGAAGCGTCGCTGCCACACGTCCCCGGTGAGCACATTGGTGAGGGCGACAAGCGACATCCCGATGTGGTGGGCCATGTAATTCTTCACGAGCGCGAAGCGCTCACCCGGGTCGGGACGGGTGTAATCGATGGCGTCGCGAAACCCATACGGCCCGAGCGCGCCGAGCTGCTCCTCGGCCCCGAGATTCGCCATGGCTGGCGATGGCTCGACCATCAGGGCCAGGGCCGACGCGTACGGGGCGATGACCAGGTCGCTGCCGAGTCCACGCTTGAGAGCGAGATCGGGGACGCCGAACGCGCGGTACTGATACGTGAGATGGCGATCGCGGAGATTGTAGGCGCTCTCGCTGACGCCCCAAGGCACGCCGCGCTCCGCGCCATATGCGATCTGCCGACGGACGGCGCTCTCATACGTCGCGCCGAGCACCGTGAACGGAAACGAGCGCATAACGAGGGCCGGCATCAGGTACTCGAACATGCTGCCGCTCCACGACACCAGAGCCGTCTCGCCGGTCGCGCGGGTCAGCGTACGTCCCAGCCGGAACCAATGTTCGACGGGGACGTCATCCTTCGCGATGGCAACGAAGCTGGCGAGCCGCGCTTCCGATGCCAGGAGGTCGTAGTAAGACGGGTCCAGCGCGTGGGCGCTCTGCTGGTAGCCAATGGAGAACAGCTTCCGAGATCGGTCGAACAGAAAACGAAAGTCCATCTCCATCGCAAAGTCATGCGCGCGGTCGGCGATGGCGCGGAGACGCGGCGCAAGCTCACCGTCGACAGCCATCTCGCGACAGGCGCGCCTGACGGCGATGAGGTGCCCACAGAGGTTGCCGCTGTCGACCGTTGATATGTACGCTGGCTCGAGCACCCGCAGATCGTGCAGATCGTACCAGTTATAGAAGTGCCCGCGAAACCGACGCATGCGCTCGAGGGCGCGGAACGCCAACTCCAGCCGCCGTGCCATATCCTCCGCGGTGATGAAGCCGAGGTCACACGCGCTCACCGTGGAGAGCAGTTGGAGACCGATGTTCGTTGGCGACACCCGCATTGCCGTTTCCGGCTTCGGATCCTCTTGAAAGTTGTCCGGCGCGAGCCAGTGCGTGCTGGCGTTGGCGAAGGTGTCGAAGTACTGCCAGTGGAGCCGCGCATATTCCATCGCGACGCTCCGCTCCTCGGCCGAGAGCAGGGTGCGTCGAGGCGGCGCGGGCTTGCTGAGAATGTCGGCGATCGCCGGGGCCATGCTCCACAGCGCGGTGAGTGGCAGCACGATCGCGACGATGACCCAGCGATCGGCTTGCGCGAACGCGCCTAACGCGGCAAGGCCGAGAATGAGCACGGAGAGGAGGACCGCCGGCCACATCACTCGCCAGGCCGTATTCGCGCCAGCAGCGACTTCACGTTCGCTCTGGGACGACGTCTGCCACTCGAGGAGATGTTTCCTCGTCAGGCGGAGTCGCCAGATCGTGCGTCCGATGGCATCGGCGGAGAGCAGGGCTTGATGCGGAAGAAAGACAATCGCCAGCGCGAGCTGTTGAGCGCTCGTGATGGTGTCGCGCGCGACGGCGCCGTAGTACGCGCGCCAGGACTTGTCGAGCGGCGGCCTGACGATAGCCAGGAGCAGTGAGAAGACCCATGGAGCCGCGATGGCGCTGAGGGCGAGCACCGTCCAGCGAACGGGCGAGCCGGCGAGGACCGTCCATCCCGCGACGAGCAGCAGCAGTTGGGCGATCTCGACGACGCTGCGGCGCAGATTGTCGAGGATCTTCCAGCGTGAGAGCAGCGACAGGCGGTTGCGCTCGAGACCCTGTGGGCCCGGTACCCATAGCGTGAGCCACCGCAGAAGCTGCCAGTCGCCGCGGATCCAGCGATGCTTGCGTCGCGAGAAGGTGAGATAACGGCTCGGGTAGTCGTCGTAGACGTTGATGTCGGTCGCCAGCGCCGCACGAACGTAGCTGCCCTCGATGAGGTCATGTGACAGCAGCGAGTTTTCAGGAAAGCGTCCGTGCGTCGCCGTCTCGTATGCGACGACGTCGTAGATGCCCTTCCCGGTGAAGCTGCCCTCCCCGAAAAGATCCTGGTACACGTCGGAGACGGCGGTGGTGTATGGGTCCACTCCGGGATGACCAGAGAAGATCGTCGCGAAACGCGACCGGTGTGCGCTCGGCAGTGAGATTCCGACGCGCGGCTGGATGACACCGTACCCGCGCACCACGCGGCCGAGTCGGGCGTCATACTGCGCGCAGTTCAGCGGGTGGGCGAGCGTGCCGACGAGCAGTGCGGCGTTCCCCGGTGGGAGCACGGTGTCGGAATCCAGCGTGATGACGTAGCGCACGTTGCGGATTGCTGCCGTATCGCCAACGATCATGGAAAAGGCGTCGCCGGCGCTGCCCTGCACGAATTGATTGAACTGGGCGAGCTTGCCGCGCTTCCGCTCCCAGCCCATCCAGACGCCCTCCGGCGCATTCCATCGTCGCGGCCGGTGGAAGAGGTGGAACCGGTCGCTCGAGCCACCGTCGCCGTACCGCGCGTTGAGGTCTCGCACGCCTGCGGCGGCGGCGGCGATGATCGACGCGTCTTCGGCGCGTGTTTCCGTCGGGGAGTCCGCGAAGTCGCTCAACAGGGCGAAGTGAAGGTGCGCTTCGCGGTTGGCGAGGAATTGGACTTCGAGCGTGGCGAGCGCTTCCTGCACGACATCGACGCTCGGGAAGAGCGTCGGAATCACGATCGCGGTCCGGAGCTCGGCGGGAATTCCATCGCCACCGGTTGCCTCTTCGCTCAAGTCGAGCTTCGGCAGCGTGTGTGGCGGGAGGAACGTCGTCACCAGCTGATTCACGACATTGATCGCCACGTCGTTCGCGGGAATGAACGCGAGCAACAGGGCGAAGACAGACGCCGGCGCCGCGACGCGCCAGCTGACCCAGAGCAGGGCGAGCGTCGCAGCGAACACGCCGCCTCCGAACACCGCATACGGGTGACGGAGCACCCAGCGATACACGCGTTCTCCGAGCGCCGGCCGATACCCAATCGCTCGCTCGAGATCGGCGCGGCCCTGATCGATGAGAAAATACCCAACATGTGCGCGCCGTTGATCAGTCTCTCCCGTTCCGTCGTTGGACCGCGCGAGGTCGACGGCGCGTTGGGCGACGGCGGCTTCCTCGCGGTGGGTGCGCTTCGCGACCTGCTCGACGACGTGGCGATACTGGTCGCGCGTGGCAAATGTCATACGGGCGTAGAAGCGCGACGGATCTTCACGCAGCACCGCGTCCACGACGCTCTGCCGTTCGACGATGGCGCGCCAGTCCATGCGCCCGATGGCGCGCAGACTCGTTATGCTGTTGGCGATGATGTGCTGCGTGGTCGCCTGCCGCTGCGCCGCCCAGGTATCGGCCTCCTCGGCGCTCGGTCCATCCTCGCCGATCCACTGCTCGAGCCACACGAGAGGCGGAAATTCTCCTCGCGATCGGCGCAGCTGCTGTACAAAGCGCGAGACGAAGAATGGCGTGAGTGGCGGCGGGTTCGTGACGAAATCGTTCAATGCCGTGCCGAGTGCGCGCTTCCCCCGATCGCTCGCCGCCTGGAGGCGCGCCGCCGATCGGTCGGCAGCTTCGATTTCGTCGAGACGCTGGACCGTACGGAGCGCGACCCGACGCACGCTCTCGATGAGCCCGAGCCGCAGCATGGCCGGCACCGCCCAGAGCTCGCCGAGGGAGAGGGCGCTCACGCGTTGAAACGCGGTCAACGCGAGATCGATGTTCTCCTCGTCGATGCGCGCTTCGCTGTGCGAGACGAGCGTGATCGCCAGCTCGTAGACGCGTGGGTAGCCGGCAAGCGGGCCGTTCTCGAGCTCCGGCAGCTCTCGGTAGTAGCCACCCGGGAGGCTCTCGTGCACCTCGACGATGTGCTCGCGCACGACATGGAAGTTGTCGAGCAGCCAATCGCCCGCTGGCCCGACATCGACGACGTCGACTCCCTCGTTCGCGACGGCGGCGAGTCGAGCCTGGGCGTCCTCGAGAATGCGGCGGCTCTCGGTGAGCCGCGCCAGCAGACGGGCGCGACGGAGCCGCTTTGTTGTTAGGCGCTGGCCACGAGCCAATGCGGCGACGCGCTCGGCGAGCTGCTCGACTCCCAATAGCTCGCCGCGGATCGGGCCGGGAAGCAGGGGGTCCGCGGCGGCGCTGGCGCGGGACGACGGTCGCGGACGCAAGCGGCCCAGCAGCCGCGATGAGATCGTGGGGGTTTTGAGGATTGGCACTCATCGGAAGCTAGCGGGGGGAAGTGCCAGAGGGCGCGAAGTGCCAAAGGGCGCGAAGTGCCAGAGAGCGCGAAGTGCCAGAGAGCGCGAAGTGCCAGAGAGCGCGCGAGAAACAGCGCGCGAGAAACAGCGCGCTGGAAAGAGCGCGCGAGAAAGAGCGTTGGAAAATCGGGGCGGAATCGGACGGCGCGCGACATCCTTTCCGCCCCGACCTTCTCAGGCGCTCTTTCTCGCGCGCCTTTTCTGGCGCGCCTTTTCTCGCGCGCTCTTTCTCGCGCGCTCTTTCTCGCGCGCTCTTTTCTCCCGCGCTCTTCTCCACGATACACCGTTCCATCTGATGCCGGAGCAATTGATATATCTTCGTGAATGTTGTACAATAGCCGATGGTCCAGCGATTCCTCGGCGAGCTCGAGCTGTTCGTCCTCGGCGCGGCGGCGAGGCTCGGCGAGGATGCCTACGGGGCATCCATCCGGCGCGAGATCGCCGCGCGCACGGGCCGCGACGTCGCCATCGGATCGATCTACGCGACGCTCGGTCGCCTGCACGAGAAAGGCTTCGTCTCCTTCGAGCTCAGTGAGCCCGAGCCGGTGCAAGGCGGCCGTGCACGACGCATGGTCCGGATCACCGGCGCCGGGAAGCGCGCGCTGCATGCCTCGTTGCAGGCGCTGCACCGGCTCTCGCACGGCCTCGCGTTCGGCACCGACCTGTGATGCCTCCATCCGTGCGGCCGTCGTACCTGGCCGAGTGGATACTCCGACACGCTGCGTCGCCTGACGACGCCCGCTGGATCGCCGGCGATCTGCACGAAGAGCTGATCGAGCGCGCCACATCACAATCCCCAGCTGCTGCTCGGCGGTGGTACTGGAGCCAGACCATCCGCTCGATCCTGCCGCTACTCGCGCGACGCATCATTGCTTCCCCTCCCCCTTCCCCTGGCATCGCGCCCCGACGCGGAGATCACATGTGGAACGACCTCGCCCATGACATCCGATTCGCCGCTCGACTCTCGGCGCGGTCCCCACTCATCACAGTCGTCATCATCGCGACGCTCGTTCTCGGACTGGGCGCGACGACCAGCGTCTTCACCGTCGTCGACGCGGTGCTCATCCGCCCGCTGCCATTCCCCGCGTCCACGCGGACGGTGCAGCTCTTTGGCGTGCTGCGCGCCGGCACCGAGATCCCCAGTGTCGCGTACCCCGACCTCGAGGAGCTGCGCGCCACCAGTCACTCGATCGCGATGCTCGGCGTAGGACAGCAGGTTCAACGAACGCTCAACTACGGCGGCGAAGCGCAGCGCATCGACGGCGTGGAGGTCGACTCGGAGTTCATCCGGGTGCTCGACCTGCGCGCGGGAATCGGCCGCCTGTTCGATACCGACGCGTTCGCGTTCGGCGGGCCCGGGGAAGTCGTGCTCGCGCACGGCTTTTGGATGCGCGAGTTCGCCGGCGACCGGTCAATCGTCGGAAAGACGATCACGCTCGATGACGGTCCGGCCACCGTCGTCGGTGTGCTCGAGGAGCGCCCATTCATATATCCTCAACTGTCGCCGGACGTGATCCAGCCGCTGCGGTTGAGACCCGGCTCCCTGTTCACGCGCCGCGGGGTAATGTGGGCCACCGCCGTGGCACGTGCGCGGCCTGGCCTCTCGACGGATGACGTGAAGCGCGACGTCGCCGCCGTCGCCCATCGAATGGAGGCCGAATATCCGGAGTCGAACAAGGGGATTGGAATGCACGCGAAGCCGCTTCGCGACGCGATCACGGGCGACGTCGGGTCGATGTTGGCGCTGCTCACCGCGGCGGTGGCGGCGGTGCTGCTCATCGCATCGTTGAACGTCGGCAACCTGCTGCTCGGGCGCGCGGCCGTGCGCTCCCGCGAGTTCGCGATTCGTGTCGCCATCGGCGGAAGCCCGTGGCGGGTGCGTCGTCAGGTGTTGGCCGAGTCATTGCTACTCGCCGCGGTCGGCGGAGTGCTCGGCCTCGCGTTGGCGCCACTGCTCACCAGCGCGCTGCTCGCCTTGTATCCGGGCGAGCTGCCGCGCGCGGCAGAGATTCACGTCAGCATTCGCACGCTGTTCGTCGCGCTCGCCGGCATTCTCGCTGCGTCAGTGCTTGCGAGCCTGCCGGCGATGCGTCAGGCGACGGGTGCGAGCCCGGGTCTCGACCTGCGCGCCACGGCGGGTGCGGGGCACTCCGGACAGAGTCGCCGGTTCGGGCGCTTCGTCTTCGGTGCACAGATCGCCGCGTCGCTCG
>C688J18823_10000400_pt1 | contig 25204 bp, 22 predicted proteins | sample HopSoiMetagenom1_FD_18823 | JGI IMG/M metagenome (IMG submission 18823) | reverse complement strand
CCTCGCCAAATTCGCGCCGGAAAAGGACGTGCGCGCGATCCGCCGCACCATGGGCCGGCTGCGCTTGAGGCTCGATGAGGCCAAGGAGAACGTCAGGACCGCAACGAAGACAAAACCGCCGCGCTTCGCGCCCGCCGGCCAGAGCACGCAGATGATCATCGGCGCGGATGCGGCCAGCGACAAAACCATCCTCGACACCAGCGCCAATCTCTACGGCTCCTACCGGCTCAAGCGCGTCTATTATTCGGCCTTCAGCCCGATCCCGGATGCCAGCCGTGCGTTGCCGCTTGTTCCCCCGCCGCTGCTTCGCGAGCACCGGCTCTACCAGGCCGACTGGCTGATGCGGTTTTACGGTTTTGACGCCAAAGAGATCGTCGAGGAGACCAAAGGCATGCTGCCGCTCGACATCGATCCGAAACTGGCTTGGGCGCTGCGCCACCGCGACCGCTTCCCGCTCGATGTTTCGACCGCCAGCCGCGAGGATCTGTTGCGGGTGCCTGGGTTAGGCACCAAGGCAGTCGACCGCATCATCGCCACGCGCCGACTGACTTCGATCCGCTTGGCCGATCTGTCGCGGCTGCACATCCCGCAAAAGAAGGTGCTGCCGTTCATCGTGCTCAGCGACCACCGCCCGTCGTTGCATCTGCTCGATGGCGCGGGGCTGGCCGAGCGGTTCAAGCCGAAGGCGACGCAGTTGGGATTTGGGTTTTGACCACGACGAGGAGGAGAGACATGCACCACGTCACCCTCGACGGCGAAACCGATTTCGACGGCTGGCGCAAAACTGCACGGGCGCTGGCGTTGAACGATGTGAAGCCGTCCGACGTGAGCTGGCGCGTCGCTGATGATGCGCCCGAACTGTTCGCGCCGACCGCCCCAGCGCTCGAGCCACCGGAGGGCACGTTCAACGTACCTGCCAAATTCGTTGAACTGGCTGATATCGCCATCCTGCACCGCAACCCCGAGCGGTTCGCTCTGCTCTATCGCCTGCTGTGGCGGTTGCGAACCCATCACGATCTGCTCGATATCGCAACCGACCCTGACGTGGCCGAGCTCGCCGCGATGGCCAAGGCCGTGCGCCGCGACGAGCACAAGATGCATGCCTTTGTCCGCTTCCGCGAAGTCGGTCGCGAGCAGAAATCGCACTTCGTCGCCTGGTTCGAGCCGGAGCATCACATCGTCGAGCTGGCCGCGCCGTTCTTCGCGCGCCGGTTTGCCGACATGCCCTGGTCGATCCTGACGCCGGATGTCTGCGCGCATTGGGACGGCCATGCGGTCTCGATCACGCCGGGCGTCAGCAAATCCGAAGCCCCCACCGCCGACCGGCTGGAGGAAACCTGGCGTCGCTACTACGCCTCGATCTTCAACCCGGCACGGCTGAAGGTGGCGGCGATGCGGAACGAGATGCCGAAGAAGTATTGGCGGAACCTGCCGGAGGCCTCGTTGATTAAACCCCTGATCGAAGGCGCCGGGCGGACCGCAAGCGCGATGATCGCGAATGCAGCGACCGAACCGCACAAAGCGCAGAAACGGCTGGAACCGCCCAAGATAAACGACAAGGCAAGCGAAATGCCCCGCAAACACGCAGACGACATCGAAACCCTTCGCGAGGAAGCCGCCGATTGCCGCGCCTGCCCTCTATACAAGGATGCCACCCAGACCGTGTTCGGCGAAGGCCCGCCAACCGCGCGGATCATGCTGGTCGGCGAGCAGCCGGGCGACAAGGAAGACCTCGCCGGAAAACCGTTCGTCGGACCTGCGGGACAGATGCTCGACCGCGCCCTGGAAGAAGCCGGAATCGACCGCCGCACGGTCTACGTCACCAACGCGGTCAAGCATTTCAAGTTTGTGCCGCGCGGAAAAATCCGCCTGCACCAGAAGCCGAACACGCCGGAGATCAAGGCATGCCGGCCATGGTACGAGCGCGAGCTGGCCGCGATCAAACCCGAGCTGGTGGTGGCAATGGGCGCCACCGCGGCGCAAAGCGTGTTCGGGAAAATCACACCGATCAACAAGAATCGCGGCCGCCTGATCGACCTCGACGGCGACGGAACCCAGGCGCTGGTAACGGTGCATCCGTCCTATCTGTTGCGATTGCCCGATGCCGATGCCAAGGCGCAGGAATACCAGCGCTTCGTTCAGGACCTCAAGATCGCCGCCGACCTGCTGCGAAAATCAGCACATGCGGCCTGAATCCCGGCAATCCGGCAACCGCAATTTCTGTTGAAATATAACGCGGAAATTGACAATCGCATCTGCAACCATTAATTGATGGAAGACACAATCGCATTCTCAAGGGAATGTGGGGACGTCTGGTCACGCCATGACGCTCCCATATGGTCGACGCGCTGCGCGGTCCCCCTTCAGCCCCGGCGCCGTGCAGCGCGCGACCCACGCTTCCGCCGCGAAGCCGCTCGCATGAGGCGGCGGCGTGCATCCGCCCGGCCACATGTGACCGAAATAGCCCAACTCCCATCGGAACAGCTCACCTCCCATTCAAGGGATGGAACCGCAATCGCACGGCGCGCCCCGCCAATCCCCCAACGATTCCAAGGGGAGGTATCCGACGCCAGGGCACATGCCCGCGCCGGCGCATGTTGCATCGTCCGATCCCGCGGGCGGAGCCAACCGCTGCCTGTCATCTAACCTTCAAGTCCCTAGGTCAAAAATGCCGTCTCAAGTCCAGTTTATTTCGGCGGGGGGGCAGAATGACCGATATCACTCTCAATTCATCGATCGGCGACGCGGCGCCGATCCAGCCGGCCTCGCGGCCGAACCTCGACAAGGGGTTCAATCCGCTGACCATGATCCTGTTCTTCGGCATCCTCGCCGCCGGGCTGCTATACGTCGCCTACAGCATCTACGCCGACATCGACGCCACCGGCATGCGGGTCACCGCCTACCTGCCCTACATCCTGCTGTTCGTGGCGCTCCTGATCGCGCTCGGCTTCGAATTCGTCAACGGTTTCCACGACACCGCCAACGCGGTCGCGACCGTGATCTATACCCACTCGCTGCCGGCGGAATTCGCCGTGATGTGGTCGGGCTTCTTCAACTTCCTCGGCGTGCTGCTGTCTTCGGGCGCGGTCGCCTTCGGCATCGTCTCGCTGCTGCCGGTGGAATTGATCCTGCAGGTCGGTAGCAGCGCCGGCTTCGCGATGGTGTTCGCGCTGCTGATCGCCGCCATCATCTGGAACCTCGGCACCTGGTATTTCGGCCTTCCCGCATCCTCTTCGCACACGCTGATCGGCTCGATCATCGGCGTCGGCATTGCCAATGCGCTGATGCGCGGCCGCGACGGCACCTCCGGCGTCGACTGGACCAAGGCGACCGAGATCGGCTACGCGCTGCTGCTCTCGCCGCTGTTCGGGTTCTGCATGGCCGCGATCCTGCTGCTGGTCCTGAAGTTCATCGTCCGCAATCCGGCGCTGTATGCCGCGCCTGAAGGCAACAAGCCGCCCCCGCTGTGGATCCGCGGCATCCTGATCGCGACCTGCACCGGCGTCAGCTTCGCGCACGGCTCCAACGACGGCCAGAAGGGCATGGGCCTGATCATGCTGATCCTGATCGGCACCGTGCCGACCGCCTATGCGCTGAACCGCGCGCTGCCGGAATCCCAGGTGGCGCAGTTCCAGAAGATCTCGGAAGCCGCCTCCAAGGTGGTCGCCGCCAAGGGCGCCGGCCACAGCATCATCGGCGACCCGCGCCCTGCGGTGACGCAATACGTCGCCACCCGCCAGATCAGCGAAGGCACTTATCCCTCGCTGGCCGTGCTGGTGAAGGACGTCGGCGACCAGGTCCAGAAGTACGGCTCGCTGAACAAGGTGCCGGCGGAGGCCGTCGGCAACACCCGCAACGACATGTACCTGACTTCGGAAGCGATCCGCTTCCTGCTGAAGGACAAGGAAAGCGACCCGAAGAAAGAAGAGGTCGACACCCTCAAGGCCTATAAGGGCTCGCTCGACTCAGCCACCAAGTTCATCCCGCTCTGGGTCAAGATCGCGGTGGCGATCGCGCTCGGGCTGGGCACCATGATCGGCTGGAAGCGCATCGTCGTCACCGTCGGCGAGAAGATCGGCAAGACGCATCTGACCTACGCGCAAGGCGCGTCCGCCGAACTGGTTGCCGCCGCCACGATCGGCGCCGCCGACGTGTTCGGCCTGCCGGTTTCCACAACACATGTGCTGTCATCCGGCGTCGCCGGCACCATGGCGGCCAACGGTTCCGGCCTGCAGATGGCAACCATTCGCAATCTCCTGATGGCATGGGTGCTGACGCTGCCGGCCGCGATCTGCCTGTCGGCGGGCCTCTACGTACTGTTCTCGAACCTGTTCTGAGTATCGGCGGTGCGGAGGGGTCGCTGCCACGCAGGCAGCAGCCTCGACGGGTAACGGAAGGCCGGAGCCAAACTCCGGCCTTCTGCTTTCCGCGAGGTGACGTGCCCCGATTCGCCTGCCCGATATTCGCATTCACGCCACGCGACCCAACCGCTCCCGCAGCCGCCGATGTCGTCGTTTGTTCATTCAGGCACTGTATCCAGTGCTTTGAAACGGAAGACCGGTCGTGATGGAGGGACCTGGAATGAGCAGCGACCACCCGGAACTGGACGAACTTCAGACCGCGTACAAGGCCGCGGTCGAGTCATGGATTTCCGCCATTCGAAACGAGGAAGCGCTAGTTTCCGCAAATCATTCGATGGCCGAAGTGGATCGATGGGAGCAGGCCCATCTCGACGAAGACGAGCTGCGCAATGTGGTGAAGGCCGCAAAGGCGCAATACGAGGACGCGTTGCGCGCCAAATTCTTCGGCTTTTAGCCTGATCCAGCCCGGACTGTTCCGCTGGCCCGGCCGCGTCAGACTGCGCGCCGGGTTGCATCAAGGGCGATAAGCAGGTGACACACTGTTGTTACAGACGTGTCCTTCTATGAGACTCCGTTGGGAATGGCGGGCGCCGAAAGGCTGACCCGAGCCTGATTGCTGCTCTGGTGGGCGTAATCCGTGATGTCTGGCGTGCGACAAAATTCTGCGGTGCGCGATGCAAGCTGATACGTCGGTTGCCGATGCCTTCGCCAACAGCGGCCACGCGCGCTTGCCGCTTCTGCCGACCCCTGTTCCGGGATTGGTCTGGGCGTTTCGCATCCATTCGGACGGCGCTCCGGAAGCGCTCCCGATCGACCAGCCGATCCCGTTTTCCCATGACGGGCTGCTCTGGCTGCATTTCAATCTGGCCGACGCCCGCGCGCTGCAGTGGCTGACGCCCGCCAACCTCGACGTTCCGGCGCAGGCGCGCGCGCTGTTGCTGGCAAAGGACAATTATCAGCAGCTTCACACCGTCGATGACTGCGTCTACGGCGTGATCTCGGATCTGTTGCGCGACGTCGCCGATGCCACCGAGGATACCGGATATCTCCGTTTCGTGATGACCGAGCAGATCCTGGTCAGTGGCCGCCATCATGCACTGTGCGCGGTCGACGCCACCCGCCGTGCGCTCGAGGCGGGCCATCGCATCGAAAGCGCCGCCGCGCTCCTGGAGATCATTGTCGAACATGTCGCCGACACCATGGACGGCATCGCCGACCGTGTGGCGCAGGCCCTCGACGAGGTCGAGGAAAAGGTGCTGTCGGACAGCGCGACGGACCAGCGTCAGAACCTCGGCCGCCTGCGGCGCACCTGCGCCCGCCTGCACCGGCAGTTGTCGGGCCTGCGGATCGTGTTTCACCGGTTTGAGCACCGGCATCTCGACGACCTGAAGCCTGCCCTGCGGCTCCGCGCCGGCAAACTCGCCCAGCGCCTTGATGGCCTCGACCACACCATTGTCGAGATGCGCGAGCGCAGCCGGCTGCTGCAGGAAGAGCTTCACCTGAAGATCGAGGAACAGGGCAACGACAATATCAGGGTGCTCTCGGTCCTGACGGCGCTGCTGATGCCGCCGACGCTCGTCACCGGCATTTTCGGCATGAACACCAAGGGCCTCCCGTTCACCGATCTCGAAACAGCTTTCCTGTGGGCATCCCTGCTGATGGTTCTGTCGTCGCTTGCCGCCTATTTCATCATGAAGCGCATCGGGATTATCAGATAGCCTGGTCACGGGGCGGGACCACGCGAATGCTCAGGTTGCGCGGATTGGCAGTGGCGATGGCGTGCGTTGTGGGCGCCACGGCGAGCGCATACGCCGGCGCCAAGGACGAAAATGCCGCCGAATGGCTGGCCCCGAAGTGGCTCAATGAATGGCATGACGGGCTGGCGGCCAAGGGACTGAATTTCGGCGCCACCTGGATCGGCGACAACATCACCAATGTCTCGGGCGGCACCGGGCGCGGCGCCATCCATTTCGGCCGCTTCGATCTCTCCATCGATGGCGACCTCGAGAAACTGGTTGGCTGGACCGGCGGCAAATTCTACGTCAACGCGCTCGGCCTCTACGGCCGCGGCCTGTCGCGCAACTACGTGCACAACCTCGCCACCATCAGCGAAATCGAGGCCCTGCCCGAGGCGCGCCTCTACAATGCCTATTTCGAGCAGGGCTTCTACAACAATGCGCTCAACATCAGGATCGGACAGCAGGCGGCGGACGTCGAATTTTTCGACAGCCAGACCGACGATCTCTTCATCAACGGCACGTTCGGCTGGCCGGCCAACAAGGCCAACAACCTTCCCTCCGGCGGACCGGCGCCGCCGATCGCGGTGCCCGGCATTCGCGTCAAGGCCACCCTGTCGGACCAGGTCACGGTTTTCGGCGCGGTGTTCAACGGCAATTCGGCGCGGCCGGGTGACGGCGACCCGCAGCTTCGCGACAATCACGGCCTGGCGTTCCGGGTCAACGATCCGCCGTGGCTGATCGGACAGGTGCGCTGGAGCTATGATCTCGACTTCGGCAAAGGTGCGCTGGCCGGCAATTTCACGCCCGGAGGCTGGTATCATACCGGCCGGTTCGACGATCAGCGCTTTACTGCGCAAGGCCTGTCAATCGCGGATCCCAGCGGCAGCGGCATTGCCGCAAGACTTCGCGGCAATTTTGGAATTTTTGCGGTGGTCGAGCAGACGCTCTACCGGCCGTCGTCGGTGACAGAAAAGGGCGTGTCGGCCTCAGTACCCGGGGTGACGGCTTTCGCGCGGATCGCCTATAGCCCGCCTGATCGAAACCTCATCGACCTCTATCTCGACGGCGGCATCGGCGTCAGCGGGCTGCTACCCCACCGCCCGCTCGATCGGTTCGGGATGGCGGTGGCCTATATGCGGATTTCAAATTCGGCGCGAAACCTCGATCGCGACAGCCAGTTCTTTGCCGGCCTGCCAAGCCCGGTGCGCAGCAATGAAACACTGATTGAGCTGATCTACGAGGCCCACCTCAAGCCCGGCTGGCTGCTGGCGCCGTATTTTCAATATGTGTTTCGTCCGTCCGGCGGGATCCCGAATCCGAACGATCTGACCGGCCTGTCACGGATCGGCGACGCCGCTGTGTTCGGCGTGACCACCACGCTCAGATATTAAGAACCGCGTCTTCACGTCTTGGCTGAGCGGCAATTAAGGAAGGCCCGTACTGGAGATACGGGCCTTCCTTGGCATGTATTCGAATTAACGTGCGATCGAGCTTGAGGGCGTTGGAGAAGCCTTACGCCGCCGCCAGCTTGTTCTCGACCAGCTTGATCCAATACGAGGTGCCGTACACGATCGCCTCGTCGTTGAAATCATAGGCGGGGTGATGCAGCCCTGCGCTGTCGCCGTTGCCGCAGAAGATGAAGGCGCCCGGCCGCGCTTCCAGCATATAGGCGAAATCCTCCGCGCCCATCAGCGGCGGGCATTCGTGAACATTCTGGGCGCCCGCCACGTCTTTGGCCACCTGCGTGGCAAAGTCGGTCTGGTCGGCATGGTTTTTGGTCACGGGATAGCCGCGCTCGTAAACCAGATCGACCTTGGCGCCGGTCATTTTGGCCACGCCTTCGCAAATCTCCCGCACCCGCTTTTCGACCGTTTCGCGGACTTCCGGCGTCAGCGTCCGCACCGTGCCGCGCAGTTCGGCGGTCTGCGGGATCACGTTGCGGGCGTTGCCGGCGTGGAACTCGCAGATCGAGATCACGGCGGAGTCCAGCGGATCGATGGTTCGCGAGACGATCGATTGCAGGGCGGTGATCAGCTGCGAGCCGACCAGCACGGAATCGATGCACTTGTTGGGGCGCGCGGCGTGGCCGCCGAGCCCCTCGATCCTGATGTCGATCGAGTCGGTCGCGGCCATGACAGGGCCGGAGCGGATGGCGAATGAGCCGACCGGAATGCCCGGGCCATTGTGCATGCCGTAGACCTGCTCGATGCCGAACCGGTCCATCAGCCCGTCCTTGATCATGGCGTCGGCGCCCGCCCCGCCCTCCTCGGCCGGCTGGAAGATCACCACCGCGTCGCCGGCGAAATTCCGGGTCTCGGCCAGATAGCGGGCCGCGCCGAGCAACATGGCAGTGTGACCGTCATGGCCGCAGGCATGCATCAGGCCCGGCGTCTTGGAAGCATGGGGCAGATTGGTTGCTTCCTCGATCGGCAGCGCATCCATGTCGGCGCGAAGCCCGATCACCTTGATCTCGCCCTTGCCGGGCTGCTTGCCCTTGATGACGCCGACGACGCCGGTGCGGCCGAGGCCAGTGGCCACCTCGTCGCAGCCGAATTCGCGCAGGCGATCCGCGACGAATGCCGCAGTGCGGTGGACTTCGTAGAGCAATTCGGGATTTTCATGGATATCGCGGCGCCAGGCCTGAATATCGGGTTGCAGATCGGCGACGCGGTTGACGATGGGCATGGGAATTCTGGCCTCAAAGGTTGGAATGCTAAGGCCTCTGTAGCATGCAAGGGCCGGTCCACCCAACCCTCTGCCGCAGAGCCGCCATCCACCCGGGAGAGCGACCCGCCGGGGCTGGAAGGCCCCGGTTTGCCGGCCTAGGCGTGGCCGACGTTCACGCCGCGCAAGTTCGGCAACAAGAACACCAGCGGAATTGCAAGCGGGCCGATAAGCACAGCAATCCATGCCCACACTTTGAAGCTGCGTCCTCGGCGCTCCGCAATTCGACCGGCAGGATAGATCGAAGCGATAAAAACGACCAAGGTAATGGCATCCATGATGCACGCTCCAATGCCGCCTGAGCATAAAAGCTGGTTGCGCCGCGACCGCCCGTCAAGACCCTCACATCCAGCGGCGATGAAATGCCGGTGAACGGCCTCACGAGGCCAGCGTGTTCTCGACCAGCTTGATCCAGTAGGAGGTGCCGAACACGAGGACCTCGTCGTTGAAATTGTAGGCGGGGTGATGCAGCCCTGCGCTGTCGCCGTTGCCGCAGAAGATCAGCGCACCCGGCCGCTGCTCCAGCATGAAGGCGAAATCTTCGCCGGCCATCAGCGGCGGCATCTCGTGCACATTGGCATCGCCGGCGATTTCGCGGGCCGCCCGCGTTGCGACGTCGGTCTGCCCGACATGGTTGACCGTTACCGGGTAGCCGCGATCATACGTCAGATCGATCCTGGCGCCAGTGATCTGCGCCATGCCGGCGACGACCTCGCGGACCCGCCTTTCCACCATCTTCCGCACGTCGCCGTTCAGGGTGCGGACGGTGCCCTTCAGTTCGGCGGTTTGCGGAATCACGTTGCGGGCGTTGCCGGCGTGAAATTCGCACATCGAAATGACCGCCGATTCCAGCGGATCGACGCTGCGTGACACGATCGACTGCAGCGCGGTGATCAACTGCGCGCCGACCAGGACGGAATCGATGCTTTTGCGCGGCTGCGCGGCGTGCCCACCCAGCCCATCGATCTTGATGACGACGGCATCGCCGCCGGCCATGATCGGACCCGGCCGAAGCGCGAACGCGCCGATCGGAATGCCCGGACCGTTATGCATGCCGTAGACCTGCTCGATGCCGAAACGGTCCATCAGCCCGTCCTTGATCATCGCAACGGCGCCCGCGCCGCCCTCTTCNGCCGGCTGGAAGATCACGACCGCTTTGCCTGCGAAATTGCGGGTCTCGGCGAGATAGCGCGCCGCCCCCAAAAGCATCGCGGTGTGGCCGTCATGGCCGCAGGCGTGCATCAGGCCCTTCGTTCTGGAGGCGTAGGGCAGATTGGTCGCCTCCTCGATCGGCAGCGCGTCCATATCCGCCCGCAGCCCGATGACCTTCACCTCACCGTTGCCGGCTGGCCGGTTGCCCTTGATGACGCCGACGACGCCGGAGCGGCCGATGCCGGTAATCACCTCGTCGCAGCCGAATTCCCGCAACCGGTCCGCCACCAATGCCGCAGTGCGGTGCACGTCGTAGAGCAGTTCCGGGTGCTCATGAATATCCCGGCGCCAGGCCTGGATTTCGGGTTGCAACTCGGCGACGCGGTTGACGATGGGCATGGAGATGACAGGCTTTCCGGATTTGAACGCTTCTGCCCCTGTAGCATGCAAGGGGCGGTCCACCCAGCAGCCTCCGGGGACGCCGCCCATTCCCGGCCGTCATGGCCGGGCTTGTCCCGGCCATCCACGTCTGACTATTAGGGCGGAAAGGACGTTAAGGGTGGAAACCGAAGATGCCGCGAAGGCTTGAAGGTGATTTCGACTATATCGTGGTCGGTGCGGGTACCGCCGGTTGCATCATGGCCAACCGGCTGTCGGCCGACCCGAAAAACCGCGTGCTGATCCTGGAGGCCGGCGGCAACGACAACTGGATCTGGTTTCACATCCCGGTTGGCTACCTCTTCGCGATCGGCAATCCGCGTTCGGACTGGATGTTCAGGACCGAGGCGGAGCCGGGGCTCAACGGTCGGTCACTGGCCTACCCCCGCGGCAAGGTGATCGGTGGCTCTTCCGCGATCAACGCCATGATCTCGATGCGCGGACAGGCCGCCGATTACGATCATTGGCGCCAGCTCGGCCTCACCGGCTGGGGCTATGACGACGTGCTGCCGCTGTTCCGGCGGCTGGAGGATCACTTCCTCGGCGAGAGCGAACATCACGGCGCCGGCGGCGGCTGGCGGATCGAAGCGCCGCGATTGTCCTGGGACATTCTCGACGCGGTCGGTGACGCCGCCGAGGAAATGGGCATCAAGCGCATTGCCGATTTCAACACCGGCGACAATGAAGGCACCAGCTATTTCCACGTCAACCAGAAGCGCGGCCGCCGCTGGTCGTCGGCGCGCGGTTTCCTCAAGCCGGTGCTGAACCGCACTAATCTGCGGCTGGAAAAGAACGTGCTGGTAGATCGGCTGATCATCGAGAATGGCCGCGCGGTCGGCGTGCGCTTCATGCAAGGTGGCGAGGTGGTCGAAGCTCGCACCAAGGGCGAAGTCATTTTATGCGCCGGCTCGATCGGATCGACGCAGGTGCTGCACCGGTCCGGGATCGGGCCATCAGACTGGCTGTCGCCGCTCGGCATCGATCCCGTGCTCGACAAGCAAGGCGTGGGGCGCAATCTGCAGGACCATCTGCAGCAGCGCGCGATCTACAAGGTTTTTGGCGTCCGCACGCTGAACGAGACCTACTACAATTTGCTCCGGCGGGGCCTGATGGGACTCGATTACGCTTTCCGTCGTCGCGGGCCCCTGACCATGGCGCCGTCGCAGCTCGGCATCTTCACGCGCTCAGACCCGCATCGCGAGCGCGCCAACATCCAGTTCCACGTGCAGCCGCTGTCGCTCGACAAGTTCGGCGATCCCCTGCATCGTTTCCCCGCGATCACCGTCAGCGCCTGCAACCTGCAGCCGACCTCGCGCGGCACCGTGCGCATCCGCTCCGCAAAACCCGACGAGGCGCCCTCGATCGCGCCGAATTATCTCTCGACCGACGACGACCGCCAGGTCGCCGCGGATGCGATCCGCACCACGCGGCGGCTGATGAAGCAGAAGCGGCTGGCGCCATACCGTCCGGAGGAATACCTGCCCGGCCCCAGCGTCGGCGACGACGACGCCTCGCTGGCAAAAGCCGTCGGCGATATCGGCACCACGATCTTCCACCCGGTGGGGACCGCGAAGATGGGCACCGCGAGCGATCCGATGGCCGTGGTCGACGAGCGGTTGCGCTTTCATGGCATCGCGGGCCTGCGCGTGGCGGACGCTTCGGTGATGCCGACGATCACGTCCGGCAACACCAACACGCCGACGGCGATGATCGCGGAGAAAGGTGCGGCGATGATCCTTGAGGATGCGCGATAGTCCCTCCCATGACAAACCCCAAACGGATTTCGGTCGGACCTGTCGGCGAACACATTGCGCTTGCCCGATGGGGCGAGGATGGCTCGGGCAAACCGCCCGCGCTGCTGTTGCACGGCACCGGCTTTGTCGCCGAGGTCTGGGATGAGGTCGCCCGTGAACTGGCGTCGCGTTACACCGTCTATGCGCTCGATCGCCGCGGCCATGGCGACAGTCACAAGCCGGCGGCCGGCCGCTATCACTTCCAGGATTTCGCCGAGGATGTGTGTCGGGTGATCGAGGCGCTGGACCTGTCGGATATATTTGGTATCGGCCACAGCGCCGGCGCCACCGATCTCCTGCTCGCGGCGAAACTTTCGCCCAAGCGCTTTTCGCGCCTGTTCGTGATGGAGCCGACCGTCATGGATCCACGTGCGGCCCGCACCGACGGATTGAGCGACAAGGCGACGGCCGCCGTGCAGAGCGTGCTGCGCCGCCAGGCCGAGTTCGACAGCGCCGAGACAGTGTTCCAGCGCTATCGCACAGCACCTGCGTTTGCGACATGGTCCGAGTCCTCGCTCCGCGCCTACATCCGGCATGGCTTTGCCCCTCTGAGCGACGGCCGGGTTCGACTGCTCTGCACGCCTGAGATCGAATCCGCCATTACTCTTCCGATTTGTGAGGCGATGGAGCAGGTCTACACCGGAGACGACCGCGGCAATCCTTTCGCGTGGCTGACCGAGATCGACTGCCCGGTGTGCGTTGCGACGACCGAACAATCATGGCCGATCTATAAAATGATGGCGTCACGGGCCGTGGCGCTGATTCCGCGCGTCAGCGAATGGCGTTTTGCCGGGGTCGGTCACTGCGTCGGCCAAGAGGGTCCAAAACTCCTGCTTGGTGCCCTGCAAATATTCGAAGCGAAAGAGCGCTAGATCGATCCGGGCTACCATTCTCCGGCTTCTTGTCAGCGCTTTACGCGAGGCGTCCTCTGGCTGAAATTTTTACATGCGTCCGCGCTGAAAGCGCAAGATCGTCGTTGGTGGCGTGCAATTCCAGGAATGGGATGGTCGTCCTGACGACAATCCGATCCCGCCACCGATCGACCAGTTCGGCCAGCTCACTTGTTTCCAGCGGATCGAGTTCCTGGCTCATATGATAATAACCGACGAGATAGAGCCTCGTCGGAGCCACGCCGATGCTTTTTTGCACCTGCGCGAATGGATCTTCGCTCCGGATCTTCTGCGGGTAGACCGGAAAATAGATACGTCCGGTATTCCTGGTGCCCTGAAACGGCCCCTTCAGGCATACGGATATCGAACCAATTTGATCCAGCAGATCTTGAACCGCCGCGGCATAGCGATCGAGATCGGCCTCCGGAATGCCGCCTGCAAGCGTTGCATGCAACTGTAAGCGCCGGCGTTCGCAGATTTCCCACGCGATCTTTGGCGCGAAGCTCGATGACTTCATGGCGAACTCAAGAGCCTGCATCTCGTCGGATTCGAGAAAAGCGTCCGCAGAGATTGGCATCACCAGCGCATAGCGCGTCTTCTCATAGGTGCCGTTTCGATAATCGCGACCGTCGACCTCGCTGATGACCGCAGGATGTCCCGCATTGACGAGCGGAAGATGCGCAAGCCGGTATCCCTCGTCGAAGACGACACGTTCGCCGGGCTGAAATTTCCTTCGCGCCGACCGATAGGCCATCATCGAGTCATCACAATAGATAATTGGCATGCGCTGCTCCGCCGGCCGCCGGTAAAACCGAAGGCATCAAACGCTCACGAAGACGTTATCGCTCGGCGGGCGTCCGCCGCAACATCCGGGAATAAACCCCGCCCCCACCCGATCACGTCCCTGCAAGCCCAATCAAGGGCTCAGGGAGATTTGCCATGAGCGATCACGACCACCACGGGGACGGTGTCAGCCGACGCAAGGTCCTGGAATGCATGACCTGGGCCGGCACCGGCGTGCTCTGGACCATCACCGGCGGCGTGCCGCGCTCGCTCGGCATTGTCGACCAGGCCCTGGCCGCCGAGCCCGCCGGCATGACGTTCCTGCAGATCAGCGACAGCCATGTCGGCTTCGACAAGCCGGCCAATCCGAATGCGATCGGCACGCTGGAGGAAGCCATCAACAAGATCAACGCGATGCCGAAAAAGCCTTCGTTCATGATCCACACCGGCGACATCACCCATCTGTCGAAGGTCAAGGAGTTCGACGACGCCGACCGCATCATCTCGCAGGCCAAGCTCGATGTGCATTACGTGCCGGGCGAGCACGACATCATCGACGAGGAGGTCAAGCTCTACAAGGAGCGCTACGGCCGCGGCACCAAGGGCGGCGGCTGGTATTCGTTCGACGCCGGCGGCGTGCATTTCGTCGGCCTCGTCAATGTCGCAAACCTCAAGGGCGGCGGCCTCGGCAGCCTCGGCGACGACCAACTCGAATGGCTGGAGGACGACCTGAAGGGGAAGTCGAAATCGACGCCGGTCGTGCTGTTCGCGCACATCCCGCTGTGGACGGTCTATCCGCAATGGGGCTGGGGCACCGAGGACGGCGCGCGTGCGCTGGAATACGTCAAAGGCTTTGGCTCGGTCACGGTACTGAACGGCCATATCCACCAGGTGATGCAGAAGGTCGAGGGCAACGTCACCTTCCACACCGCGCGCTCGACCGCATTCCCGCAGCCGGCGCCGGGCACGGCCCCCTCACCCGGGCCGATGAAGGTCGAGGATGCCAAGCTGCGCAGCCTGCTCGGCGTCGCCAGCATCAACTTCAAGCAGGGCAACGAACGCCTTGCGATCATCGATACCCCGCTGCAGGGCTGAAGAGGATAGTGGCAATGCATCCGATCAATCGTCGCGACTTCGGCATCGCCGTGGTCGCGGCCATGCTCCTCCCTGTCGGCGCCGCCCGCGCGGAAGACTCTGCTGTCCCTTTGGCGGTCCATATCGATAACTTCGTGTTCGAGCCGGCGCAACTCACGGTGAAGGTCGGCCAGACCGTGACCTGGACCAACCGCGACGACATTCCCCACACCGTGGTGTGCGCCGGCAAGTTCAGGTCGAAGACGATGGACACCGACGGCACCTTCTCGTTCACGTTCACGGCACCGGGCGACTACAAGTATTTTTGTTCGCTGCACCCGCATATGACGGGGGTGGTGAAGGTTGAGTAACGCACCAAACCAAGGCATCACAACCCTGCCCGGCCGGTGGATCGAAGCCGGCCGGGCGCAATCCTGTTCTGCAGCAGCCGGACCAAAGGCGATGCCGATCAAAGCCTCCGACGACGATCCCGAAAAGGCGCGGCGGTTTCGCGACGCCGCGCTGCCCTATCTGGACGACGCCTACACGCTGGCGCGCTACCTGCTCCGCAACGCCACCGACGCCGAGGACGCGGTGCAGGAATGCTATCTGCGCGCGTTCAGGCATTTCGACAGCTATCGGGGCCCGGCGATGAAGCCGTGGCTGTTTGCGATCCTGCGCAACGTCTGCCGCGCCGAATATGCCCGTCGCTCCACCGCGCCGACCAGCGCGATCGAGGACGTGGCTGAGAGCGCCGAACAGACGCCGCTATGGCATGAAGCCGAGGAGACGCCGGAGGCGCAGCTGCAACGCCGCTGGGATTCCGACACCATCCGCCGGCTGGTGGCGGCGCTGGCCGAACCGTTCCGCGAGACCTTCGTGCTGCGTGAAATTCAAAACCTGTCGTACCGCGAGATTGCCAAAGTCGCTGAAGTGCCTGTCGGCACCGTGATGTCACGTCTGGCGCGCGCCCGCGCCATGCTGCGATCGGCGTGGCTGGCGGAAGAGGAGCAACGCAAATGACCTGCGACGAGGCTGAAGTCCTGCTTCACGCATTGATCGACGGCGAACTCGACGCCGGACACGCGCGCGAGGTGGAAAGCCACATCGCCGGCTGCCCGCGCTGCGCGGCGGCGCTGAGAGATTATCGCGAGATGAGCAAGGCCATTGCGGAAGCCGGCATGGGTTACACCGCGCCCGCGGCGTTGCGTCAACGTATCGAGGCGGCACTGCCACAGCCGCGCGCAGTGCCAAATCGCCGCGCCGTGCTGCGCGGCTTTGCGATGGGCTCGGCGGTATCGGCGCTGGCCGCAACCGGCCTGGTCGCGATCGTGCTGCGTCAGGACGATGTCGAGCGGATTCAGTCGGAGGTCGTATCGGCGCATTTGCGTTCGCTGCAGGCCGGGCATCTCACCGACGTGATTTCCACCGATCAGCACACCGTAAAGCCGTGGTTCAACGGCAAGCTCGACGTGTCGCCGCCGGTGATCGACCTGACCGCGCAGGGCTTTACCCTGATCGGCGGCCGGCTCGATTATATCGATGCCCGCGCCATCGGCGCGGTGGTCTATCGCCGCCGGCAGCACGTCATCAACCTGTTCGTGTCGCAGACGTCGAGCACCGAACGACGCCCCGCGAAGATCGACACGATCCAGGGCTTCAACATCCGGCACTGGAGCGAACGCGGGCTGAATTACTGGGCGGTCAGCGACATCGGCAAGGACGAGCTTGCGGATTTCGGCGAGAGGTTCGAGAGCGCCACACGCGTAGCCGGATAAGTTGGTAAGGGCGCGGGCGCACGATGAAGCACCCGCCCCTCACGCAACAGGCACCAAGCCAGGCTCCTTATCGCGCCTTGCGATGATGTCGCGGCGCGAGCTGCCGCTGATCGCGCATCGGCACGGCCTCGACGTAATAGGCATTGGATTGATCGAACGATCGATAGGCCGGCCGGCCGCCGAGCACGTCGGCATTGGGATGATAGAACGCGAAAGCGCCGGGCTCCTGGATCGCGGCTTGCGCGAGCACGGGCGTTGCGATCGCGGTCATCAGAAGCGCGGCGGCGAGCGTTGGGATCGATTTGGTCATCGGTGAGATCCTCGTTGTGATGAAGTCATCCCATCCAATTGGGTATCGCAGCGCAAAAGCGGATAGCCGCTCGATGGTTTCACCGCGATGTGAAAAGCCGTGCTCGAAAGTCCCGATGGCGTGAACGCGCGCAAAATCTTCGCCGGCAAATGAGCGGAATATCCGTCTACAAATGAAACGATCGGCGCAGCATTTTCGCTATTGCGCGACCGTGCTGTAGGGCGGATTAGCGAAAGCGTAATCCGCCAACAAGCGCTGACTGGTGAGACTAGCGGCGGATTGCGCGTCGCTAATCCGCCTTACGAATCCGAGCAGCAGCTATGTCTGCGGTGGATAGCGCTCGAAGCTCGGCAGTTCGTGGGCGCGCTCCATCCAGCGAATCCGTTCTGCCGTCTGGATATGCACCATCGCCGGCACGGCGTCGGGATCGTCGTAGGTCCCGCTCTGGATATCGACGATGCCAGGAAGCGCATTCGCATTGGTGTAGAACAGGCCCGTGCCGCAGTCGGCGCAAAACTGCCGGCGGCCATGTTCGGAGGACTGATAGATTTTTGGCGTCCCCTTCGTCACCTTGAGCGCGTCCTCTGCATACATCGACCAACCGACCATCGGTGCGCCGGCGTGACGCCGGCAATCCGTGCAGTGACACAGCGCGTGAACGATCGGCTCGCCCTCGATCTGATAACGGATCGCGCCGCAGTGACAGCCGCCGGTGATGTTGACCATGCTTCTCTCCCCAATCAACGCGGCTGCTGTTGCCGCTTCCCTCGGAGATAGGCTCGGAGATTGGCGGTTCAACGACGCAATGGCCTTGCCATTGCGTCTTACTGTCGCGTGACTACGCCGACTTCCGCACCGCGTTGTCGACCAGCGTCTTGCCGAGCGACCAGATCGCGCCGGGGACCTTGTGGCTGGCGGCGATGACCTCGTCGAACGACTTTTCGATCCAGTTGCAGTCTTGTTCCGTGATCACGAGCGGCGGCAGCAGCTTGATGGTGTGGCTGCCGTGGCCGGAGACCTGCGTCAGGATCTTGTGATCCTTGAACAGCGGCACGGTGATGAGCTGGCAGAACAGGCCCTTGTTGGCGGTCTCCAGCAGATTCCAGGAAGCCTTCAGCCGCAGCGATTTCGGCGGACCGAACTCGACGCCGATCATCAATCCCTTGCCGCGCACTTCCTTCAGCAGTTCATAGCCGGGCACCATGCGGGTGAGCGCGAGGCGAAGCTCGGCGCCACGCTTGGCGGCCTGCTCGACCAGCTTTTCGTGCTTGATCACGTCAAGGGTTGCAATGCCGGCGGCCATCGCCAGATCGTTCTTCGCAAAGGTCGAGCCGTGCACGACCGCGCGGTCCATCTGGTTGAAGATCTTGTCGAAGATACTTTTGCGCGTCAGCAGCGCGCCGACCGGCACGTGACCGCCCGACAGCGCCTTCGCCAGCAGCACCATGTCGGGCTCGACATTCCAGTGCTCGACCGCGAGGAATTTTCCGGTGCGGCCGATGCCGGTCTGGATTTCGTCGGCGATGAAGATGGTGCCGTATTTCTTGCACAGCGCGGCGGCGCCCGGCAGGAATTCATCGGTGGGCAGGTTGACGCCCTTGCCCTGGATCGGCTCGACGATGAAGGCCGCGACCTGGCGCGAGGACAGCGCCTGCTCCAGCGCGGCGAGATCGTTAAAAGGGATCTGCGTGCATCCCGGCAGCAGCGGCTCGAACCCGCTGCGGAAGTTGGCATCGTCCATCAGCGACAGCGCGCCGTAAGACAGCCCATGGAACGAATGCGAGCAGGAGACGATGCCCGGGCGACCGGTCGCGCCGCGCGCGAACTTGATCGCGGCCTCAACCGTTTCGGCGCCGGAGTTCGCAAAGAACACCTTGTCCAGATATGGCACATGTTCCAGCAGGCGTTCCGCCAACACGCCCGCGAGCGTGGACACATCAAGTTGAACCAGATTGGGAAAATCGCTGTCGAGCACGCTTTTCAGCGCTTCACGCAGCGCCGGATGATTGCGGCCAATCGCAAAAACGCCAAATCCGCTCAGTAGATCGAGATAGCGGGCGCCGTCCCGATCGAACAGGTATTGACCTTGACCCTTCTGAAAGCCCACATCGTAGCCGATGGTCTTCAGCACACGGACGAGCTGCTCGTTCAGGTGGCGCGCATGCATGGAACTTCGCTGCGCCTGCCGCTCTACAAACAGCCCGGAAACATCTAGATATGAACTTGGCATTCGCTACATACGTCGGTTGATGGCGGTTTCGTCAACTGAAAACACTCAATGCGGCGTTTTGACCCCCGCTTTGGATCAGCTACTTAAACATAGGTTTGAACCATGTTGCACTGCCCAAGAACCATCGTGCGTACAATAGTTTATTCGGGAGTTTTTTTGGCCACAGGTTTTAACGCGGCGTTGGCCGCCGATCCCACCGGTGACTGGAAAGTAGCCGATGGCGTGGCCAATATTCGCGTCGCCCAATGTAGCGGCAACATGTGGGGCGTCGTTGCCTGGGAAAAGACACCGGGCGGCAAGGACAAGAGCAATCCTGATGCCGCCAAGCAGAGCCGGCCGACCTTGGGCATGCCGATCCTGATCGACATGAAGAAGAAGCCCGGCGTCGATGCCTGGGAAGGCGAAGTCTACAACGCCAAGGACGGACAGCTCTACAGCTCGACGATCAAGCCTGTCGGCACCGACCAGCTCGAGATCCAGGGCTGCGTGCTTGGGTTCCTGTGCGGCGGTGAAACCTGGACCCGCGTCGGGCCGCCGATTCCATCGAGCCCCGCCAACAGCATGGCCAAGGGTGCACCGAAGGGGGCACCAGGAGCGGCGCCCAAGACTGCAGCACCGGCACCCGCGCCGGCGGCGCCGAAGACCACGGGTGCAGCCAATCCCGCACCTGCCAGCCCTGCACCACCGAAAGCTGCGCCCGCCCAGAAGCCGGCGGCGACCGCGGCCGCTCAGCCCGCCGATATCGGCGATATCTGCCTACTCCCCGACATCGCGCGGTTTGCCCATTAGCGCGGGCTGGAACAGCAGCACCGCGGCCAGCGTGATGACGAACGACAGCACCAGCAGTTTACCCATGCTGGCGGTGCCGGGATGACTGGATAGCCACAGGCTTCCGAACGCGGTCGCGGTGGTCAGCGCCGAGAAAAAGATCGCGCGTGTCAGGCTCGACTGCAGCAGGTTCGTTCTGCCCTCGCGCCAGGCCGTGACGTAATAGATCTTGAAGGCGACGCCGACGCCGAGCAGCAGCGGCAGAGCTACGATGTTGGCGAAGTTGAGCGGCAGCCCGATCAGCACGCAAAGCTCCAGCGTCACGGCACCGGCCACCAGCAACGGCACCATCGTCATCAGCACGTCGCTGATCCGCCGCAGCGTCAAATAGAGCAACAGGCTGATCACCAGCAGCGCCCAGATGCCGGCATGGATGAACGCCCTCACGATGGTGTCGCCGGATTTGAGAATCGACACCGGCCCGCCGATCGCATTCGGCTCGGCCGCCAGCACCGCATCGGCAAACCGGCGGAGGTTATCGTTGTCGTTGGGATCGCCCTTCGGCAGCGCCTCGACGCGGATCAACCCATCCTTGGATTTCCAGCTGTTCAACAGTTCCGGCGGCAGCGTCTTCAGCGTGACGGGGCCTGCCTGCATTGTGTTCTTGAGCTGATCGAACACGATCTTGAGCGGGGCGACGAAAATGTTCTGCGCCTTGACGCGCGTCGCCTGGTTGCTGCCAGCCAATTTCGACAGTGCGTCCGCCAGCCTTCGTGAGGCAACCGCGCCCGGCCCCTTGCCGTCGCCGGCGGTCCTGCGCAGGCTGTCGACCGAACTCTTTAGCGCCTCCACATTCTCTTCATCGGTGGGCGCCGCATCGACAGAATCGGGATTGAGCGCGGGCCCCACCACCCTCGCGGCCTTCGCGATCAACTGCAGCTTTGCCGGCTGATCCTCAGGCACGAAGCTGTCGATCGACATCACGCGCAGGACTTCCGGCAGCTTTTCCAGCTTCGTCTCGATCTTCTTGGCTTCCGCTTCCGAGGTGGTCAGCACATTGATGGCGTTGGCGCCGGTATTTGGATCCTTGCGCAGGTCGAGGAAGGTCGCGATCGATTCGGCCTTGGGATTGCGCAGGTTGATCGGGTTGAAGTCGAACTTCATGAAATAGAGCAGCGGCAGGCCGGCCACCACGAGAAGCAGCGTACCAACGACGATGATGACGCGATGCCTTTCGAGGAATTCGTCCACCGGCGCCAGAAACGCGTAACCGACCGGTTCGCTTTCACCGGGCGGGTGAAGCAGCTTCAGCATGGCAGGCAGCGCCGTGATGCTGGTGATGAACGCGATCAGCATGCCGGCACCGGCAATCTTGCCGAGTTCGGAAATGCCCTTGTAGTCGGTCGGCAGGAAACACAGGAAGCCGGCGGCAGTCGCCATCGCGGCAAGCGACAGCGGGACCGCGCAGCGTTTGGCCGCGCTCTCCAGCGCGAGCGCCAGATCTTCGTTCTTGAAACGCTCGGAACGGTAGCGGACGCTGAACTGGATGCCGAAATCGACGCCGAGGCCGACGAACAGCACGGCAAAGGCGATCGACAGCAGGTTCAGCTGCCCCACCATCATCAGGCCGACCGCGGTCGTCAGCGAAAGGCCGATGAACAGGTTCACGAACACCGCGAAGATGATCTTCGCGGAATGCAGCGCCATCCAGAGAATCACGAGGACGATGAGGACAGTGACTATACCGTTGAGGATCGCGCCCTCCTGCACGGTCGAATATTCCTCATTCGCGATCGGAACCGGACCGGTCAGCCGCACGCGCGCTTTGTACTGGTCCGCGAAATTGAGCTCGGTCGCGGCTTGCCGGATCGCGTCGGTCGCATCCTTGCCGGGTTCGAGCGCGTTGTAATCGAGCTTCGGCTTGAACTCGATGAAGGCGCGGCGGTCGGTTTCGGTGAGAGGCTTGTCGCTGACGAGTTCGCGCCAGGAGAACGTCGCCGTCCCCTTGTTCAGGATATCCTCGACCGTCTGGCTGATCAGGTTGAAGGGCCGTTCGGTATTGTCGAGCTTGACCTGCCCGCGCTTGACCCCGGCAAGCCCGGTCTCCAGCGCCCCGGTCAGGCCGCGGATCGAGGGATCGCCGGCCATGATCTCGATCAGCGGAGCGGCGGCTTCGAGCTGGCCGGCGACCTTGCCGACTTCTTCCACCGGCAGGAACAACAGCCCGTTCTTTTCGAAGAACTCGCCGGAACCCAGCGGCTGCACCGATTCGAAATTCTCGGTGTCGCCGGTGAGTTTTGCGGCCAGCGCCTTGCTCGCGGCGCTGGCGAGTTCGGGCGTCGGCGCCTCGACCACGGCAAGAATCAGTTTTTCGCGGTCGAACGCATGCTCGAACTGATTGTCGCGCTTGCGCCAGTCGAGGTCGGGCGAAATCAGCTTGTTGATGTCGGTGTTGATGGCGAAATGCCGGGCCGCATAGTAGCTCGCTCCGACTGCCAGAAGCAGGGCGACGATGACGACGAGAGTGGCAAACCGCGTACAGGTTCTGACAACGGAGACAACAATACTGGTCAGCACTTCGTTTCTTTCTAAATCTCAAGGAGCTGGGCGAAAACGCCCGCTGTCTAGCGGAGTTCCCGAAGCCGATCTAATGTTGTTTTGGTTACTTCCCGCGGGGTTCAAGCGAAGCCGCCAACACGGGGCCGGAACGGGCGGCCGCGGCCGGTATAGCCCGTTCGGGCGGGCGATAAAGTGACGAACCGGTGAGCAGCAGCGGTTCCCGCCGCGCATTTTTAGGTATTTAGTTACCGAGATCGTAGTAACCTTGCCGCGATGCACCTTTTCTAGCCGCGATATTTTTGACACATAGACCTGCGCTTCCATCTGCCTCTCGGTGGGGGGCATTTATGGTGCGGATATTGCAATCCGGATGTGACCAGCTGCACGGAGACCTTCGGGTGAATTTGCGAATTCTGTACCTAGTGCAACTAGCTTAGTGGACATCCCATGGAAGTGTATCTAGCGCAGCCCCGCGGATTTTGTGCGGGCGTCGTGCGTGCCATCGAAATCGTTGAGCGTGCGCTCGAGAAGTACGGCCCGCCGGTCTATGTCCGGCATGAGATCGTACATAACAAGTACGTGGTCGAAAGCCTCAAAGCCAAGGGCGCGATCTTCGTCGAGGACCTGTCGGAGGTTCCGCCGCTGGCAGTAACCGTCTTCAGCGCCCATGGCGTGGCCCGCAGCGTTGAGGAAGAGGCCGCCGCCCGCGGCCTGCCCGTCCTCAATGCGACCTGTCCCCTGGTCACCAAAGTCCACAATCAGGGCAAGCGGTATATGTCCAAGGGCCGGACCCTGGTCCTGATCGGGCATGCCGGCCACCCCGAGGTCGAGGGAACCATGGGCCAGGTTCCAGGACCCGTTCTGCTGGTCCAGAACGTCGATGACGTGGCGGCCCTGACCCTGCCGACCGACGCCCCGCTGGCCTATATTACCCAGACCACCCTGAGCGTGGACGACACAAAAGACATAATTGCCGCCCTTCAGGCCAAATTTACAGATATTCAAGGCCCCGACATCCGGGATATCTGCTATGCGACACAGAACCGCCAATCTGCGGTAAGGGACCTAAGTAAGCTGGTGGACGTCATTTTGGTGGTGGGGGCCGCCAATAGTTCCAACTCAAACAGGCTCCGCGAAATCGGCACCGAGGTCGGCGTCGCGAGTTATCTCATTGCCGACGGGAGCGAGTTGAACCCCGATTGGCTCAAGGATGCGAAAGCCGTCGGCATTACGGCGGGCGCCTCGGCGCCCGAAGTTTTGGTCGACGACGTGATCGAGGCTTTGAGGCGTATCGGACCCGTCAAGGTGTCGGTGGTTCCCGGCCGGGAAGAAAATATCGAATTCCGGCTTCCGGCCGAACTGACTGCGGGCTGATCCACTTCACGATTCCAAGTCTGGGCCTCGGGCCCAGACTCAAGTCCAGAAAGAAAATCTCTCAATGGCAATACCGTTTTTCAAGGAACTGAGTATCGGCGGCTATCTGATCAAGCAGAAGCTGCTTGGCCGCAAACGCTATCCGCTGGTGCTGATGCTGGAACCGTTGTTCCGCTGCAACCTTGCTTGTGTCGGCTGCGGCAAGATCGACTATCCCGACGCGATTCTCAACCGCCGCATGTCGGCGCAGGAATGCTGGGACGCGGCCGACGAATGCGGCGCGCCGATGGTGGCGATCCCCGGCGGCGAGCCGCTGATCCACAAGGAGATCGGCGAGATCGTGCGCGGCCTCGTGGAACGCAAGAAGTTCGTCTCGCTGTGCACCAACGCACTGCTGCTGGAGAAGAAGCTCGATCTGTTCGAGCCCTCGCCCTATCTGTTCTTCTCGGTGCATCTCGACGGGTTGAAGGACCACCACGACAAGGCGGTGTCGCAGAAGGGCGTGTTCGACCGCGCGGTCTCCGCGATCAAGGCCGCAAAGGCGCGCGGCTTTACCGTCAACGTCAACGCCACGATCTTCGACGGCCATCCGGCGGAAGAGATCGCAAAATTCCTCGACCTCACGACCGAACTCGGTGTCGGCGTCTCGATGTCGCCGGGCTACGCCTATGAGCGCGCCCCGGACCAGGAGCACTTCCTCAACCGCACCAAGACCAAGAAGCTGTTCCGCGACGTGTTCGCGCTCGGCAAGGGCAAGAAGTGGAACTTCATGCATTCCGGCCTGTTCCTCGACTTCCTCGCCGGCAACCAGAGCTACGAATGCACGCCGTGGGGCATGCCGGCCCGCAACATCTTCGGCTGGCAAAAACCCTGCTACCTGCTCGGCGAAGGCTACACCAAGACCTTCAAGGAGCTGATGGAGACGACGGACTGGGATACCTACGGCACCGGCAAGTACGAGAAGTGCGCCGACTGCATGGCGCATTGCGGTTACGAGCCGACGGCTGCCAACGCTGCGCTGCTCAATCCCTTGAAGGCGATGTGGGTCGCGCTCCGCGGCGTCCGCACCACGGGGCCGATGGCGCCCGAAATCGATCTCTCCAAGCAGCGCCCGGCGCAGTACATCTTCTCGGCCGAGGTGCAGAAGCGCCTGTCCGAGATCCGCAAGGACGAAGCCGCTGCTGCAGCCGCCAAGCAGCAAGCGAAAGCAAAAGCCTCCACCGCCGCCTGA
>C688J18823_10000399_pt1 | contig 25218 bp, 24 predicted proteins | sample HopSoiMetagenom1_FD_18823 | JGI IMG/M metagenome (IMG submission 18823) | reverse complement strand
CGACCGCGAGCGCGCTGTCGTCCACGAGGTGCGGGCGCTCGCCGCGGAGCGTCTCGCCGCATCCGTCGAGGCGGCGCTCGCCGACGGCGACGACGTCCGTGCCCGCCTTCGCGATCGCGCCGTGGACCCATACGCCGCCGTCGACGAACTGATCCGTCGCCTCGCGCCGGGGTAGCCTGGCGACGGAGGTGCGGATGGTCGAGAGCGACGGCCGGTCACACGCCACGAGATCCGGCGTGCCGGTGGACGCGGTGTACGAACCGGGGGAGCGAACCCCCGATGCGCCGCCGGGGTCGTTCCCGTTCACGCGCGGTCCGTACGCCTCGATGTACCGAGGCCGGCTGTGGACGATGCGGCAGTTCGCGGGGTACGGCACGCCCGCCGAGACGAACGAGCGATTCCGGTTGCTCCTGGAGCGCGGGCAGACCGGGCTCTCGGTCGCGTTCGACATGCCGACGCTGATGGGGCTTGACCCCGACGACCCGCGAAGCATCGGCGAGGTCGGGCGGTGCGGCGTCGCGGTGGCGGGCCTGGACGACACCGACACCTTGTTCGCCGGCATCCCGCTGGACGAAGTGACCGTGTCGATGACGATCAACGGTCCGGCGGCCTGGATCTTCGCGTGCTACCTCGCGGCCGCGGAACGGCAGGGCGTGGCGCGCCGGGACCTCGGCGGCACGCTGCAGACCGACATCTTCAAGGAGTACACGGCACAGAAGGAATGGCTGTTCCCACCGCGGCCACATCTGCGCTTGATCGGCGACCTCATGGAGTTCTGCGCCGCCGAGACGCCGCGGTACCACCCGATCAGCGTCTCGGGCTATCACATCCGGGAGGCCGGCTCGACCGCCGTGCAGGAGCTGGCGTTCACCCTTGCGGACGGGTTCGCCTACGTGGAACTCGGGCAGGAGCGCGGCCTCGACGTCGACGTGTTCGCCCCACGCCTGTCGTTCTTCTTCGACGCCCACATCGATCTGTTCGAGGAGGTGGCGAAGTTCCGCGCGGCGCGGCGTCTCTGGGCTCGATGGCTCCGCGACCGCTACGGCGCGACGACGCCGGAGGCGCAGCGCCTGCGGTTCCATACCCAGACGGCGGGCGTGTCGCTCACGGCCCAGCAGCCGATGAACAACGTGGTTCGCACGGCCGTCGAGGCGCTCGCTGCGGTCCTCGGCGGCACGCAGTCGCTGCACACGAACGCGCTCGACGAGGTGCTGGCGTTGCCGACCGAAGAGGCGGCGACGCTCGCGCTTCGCACGCAGCAGGTGCTCGCGTTCGAGACCGGCGTGCCGGCGGTCGCGGACCCGCTCGGCGGCTCGTACTTCGTCGAGGCGCTCACCGACGAGACCGAACGGCAGGCCGAGGCCGTCTTCGCCGAGATCGACGCGATGGGCGACGGTTCCATGCTGGAAGGCGTGCTTCGAGCGGTCGAGTCCGGCTGGTTCACGCAGCGGATCGCGGAGGCGTCGTTCGAGGAGCAACGACGGATGGAAGCGGGGGAGCTCGTCCAGGTCGGGGTCAACGCCTTCGAGGAGCAGGGCGACGACGCGCTCGAGATCCTCGAGATCACGATGGCGACGGAGGCGGCGCAGATCGCCGCCGTCGAACAGCTGCGCGCCCAGCGGAACGGTGGCGCGGCCGCCGACGCGCTGGACGCTCTGGCGGAGGCGGCCGCGACCGACGCCAACCTGATCGAGCCGCTCGTCGAGTGCGCCCGAGCCGGGTGCACCGGGGGCGAGGTGACGACGGCGCTCCAAGCCGTGTTCGGTACCTGGCGCGAGACGGCCGCGTTCTAGAGCGCAGCGAGCGCGCACCGGCGCCCGCATCCCGGGATGCTTCCGCGACCTTCGCGCGTTGACGGATCTCGGAGCCGTCGATACGGTGGCTGGAGCTGAACGCAAGTATTTGCAACTGCAAGTCCCCGCTCGAAGCGGGAGAGGGAGACGGCGTGCATATCCCCGATGGCTATCTGAGCCCGCAGACCTGCGCCGTCTTCTACGCGGGCATGATCCCGATCTGGTACCGCGCCACCAAGCGCGTCCGCACGATCGTCAAGAGCCAGAACGTTCCGTTGATCGCGGTCGGCGCCGCGTTCGCCTTCCTCGTCATGATGTTCAACATCCCGGTTCCGGACGGAACGACGGCGCACGCCGTGGCGGCGGTTGCGATCGCGATCGTGCTCGGCCCGTGGGCGGCGGTGATCGCCGTGTCGATCGCGCTCGCGATCCAAGGCCTGTTCTTCGGCGACGGCGGCGTGCTCGCGCTGGGCGCCAACTGCTTCAACATGGCGTTCGTCATGCCGTTCGCCGGGTACGGCGTCTATCGGTTGCTCACCCGCAACATGTCGCTGACGTCGTCGCTGCGCGCGGTCATGGCGGGCGTCGGCGGGTACGTCGGCATCGTGCTCGCAGCGCTCGTGGCCGCGATCGAGTTCGGCGTCCAGCCTGACCTGTTCCATACGGCCGACGGCACACCCCTGTATGCGCCGTTCCACCTGGCGCAGACGATCCCGGCGATGTTGATCGCGCACGTCACGGTCGCGGGGCTCGCCGAGTTCGCCTGCAGCTTCGGGATCGTCCTGTATCTGCAGCACGCGAACGTTCCGATCCTCAGGATCAACCATCCGGATGTGCCGGTCACCGACGAGGAGCTCCAGCGCAAGAAGCCGCTCACGTGGAAGCACGCCCTGGTGTTCTTCGGCGCCCTCGTCGTGCTGTCGCCGATCGGGTTGGTCGCGCCGGGAGGCGCGTTCGGCGAGGACGCGCCTGCGGATCTCGACCTCTCGAAGTACCACCTCAGCGCGGTGCCCACCGGGCTCGACAAGTTCTCCAGCTTCTGGAGCCATGCGGTGTTGGGCGGCTACGGCTTCAACAGTGGCGATCATCCGGTGATCGGGTATCTCATCAGTGCCCTGATCGGGTGCGCGATCATCACGCTCTTCCTGGTGGCGTTCGTCGTGCTGTACCGGACGTTCACGCGGAAGCACTCCGACGCGGACGCGGGATCGGGGACCAAGGAGGAGCTCCCGGCGTGACCGCGGTCCTGCCCAAGGAGCCGGCCGCCACGCCGAGATGGCTCGTCCAGGGCGAGCTCGCCCTGTGCCCGTGCGGATGCATCGGCAAGCGGAAGAAGGGCAGCTTCATCGAGAAGACGTTGTCCGGCGCGTCGAACGTGATGCGGCAGGCGATGTTCGGCGAGGAGGTCGCGGCGCAGGACGGCGTGCTGCAGCGACTCGACGCTCGGGTCAAGGTCGTCTCTCTGGTCGTGCTGCTCGTCGCGACGGCGCTCGTGCACACGATCCCGGCGCTGATCGTGATCTATCTATCCACCGTTGCATTGGCGGCGGTATCCAAGCTGTCCATCGGCTGGTTCGTGAAGCGCGTCTGGCTGTTCATCCCGATCTTCACGGGCCTCATCGCGATCCCGGCGATGTTCAGCTTCATCACGCCCGGCACCATCGTGCTGCCCCTGTGGACCTGGCACGGCCATCCCGTCGGGATCACCGAGCAGGGGCTCCGCACGGCGGGTCTCCTGGTGATGCGGGTCGCATGCTCCGTGTCGGTCGTCGTCCTGTTCACCCTCACGACGCCGTGGAACAGGATGCTCGCGGGCCTCCGCGCGCTGTTCGTGCCGAAGATCTTCATCTTGATCATCGGGATGGCGTACCGGTACATCTTCCTGTTGCTGAACGCCGTGACCGACATGTACACGGCTCGCAAGGCGCGCGCCGTCGGCAACAAGAACGACGACGTGAAGGAGGGCCAGCGATTCGTCACGGCGACCGCCGGCGCGTTGTTCGGCAAGGCGCACGTGCTATCCGACGAGGTGCACCAGGCGATGGTCTCGCGCGGCTACACGGGAGACGCCAAGACCCTGCAGCAACCGACGGTGACGCCCGCCGACGTGGTCTTCGTGATCGGCGTCGTGATCTTCTCGCTCATCGCGCTCGGGGGTGACCGTCTCCTTGCCGCTTGACTTCGACGCCGAGGCGATCGCTCGTCCGATGGGCGACGATGACGTGCTGCCCCAACCGGCGGCGGGCGAGCCGCTGCTCGTGTGCGAGGGGCTGCGCTATGCGTATCTCGAGCGGTTCAGCGCGCTCGAGGACGTCTCGGTGGAGGTGCGCAGCGGCGAGAAGGTCGCGTTGCTCGGCGCCAACGGCTGCGGCAAGTCGACGCTGCTGAAGATCCTCGACGGCCTGCTGTTCGCCGATGCAGGCACCTATCGCGCGTTCGGCGAGCTGGTGACCGAGGACAATCTCGAGGACGAGCAGTTCTCGATGGGGTTCCGGTCGCGGCTCGGCTTCATCTTCCAGAACTCCGACGCGCAGGTCTTCTCTCCGACCGTGCGCGAGGAGATCGCCTTCGGCCCGCTCCAGCTGGGATGGCCGAGACGCAAGATCGAGCGCCGGATCTCCGACGTCCTCGAGATGCTCGAGATCACCGAACTCGCCGATCGTGCTCCGTTCCAGCTCTCCGGAGGAGAGAAGAAGCGCGTCGCGATCGCGTCCGTGTTGGTGATGAACCCCGACGTGCTCCTGTTCGACGAGCCGACGGCCGCGCTCGATCCGCGTACCCAGGCGTGGCTCGTCGAGCTGATCCTCGAGCTCAACCGTGCGGGCAAGACGATCGTGATGGCCACCCACGACCTGGACATCCTGGACGTCGTCGCGGACCGGTGCGTCGTGTTCTCCGAGGATCACCGCGTCGCCACGGAAGGGCCACCGGCGGCGGTCTTGGCCGATCGTCGGCTGCTCCTGGATGTCAACCTGATCCACGACCACACCCACGTGCATCGCCTCGGCAGCGCCGAGGAGCCCCACGAGCACGAGCACGACGCCCGGCACCATCTCTCGAGTCACGCCTGATGCCGACGCTGACCGACCCCGTCTGCGGGATGACCGTGACGGCNGAGACCGCTGCGGCGGCGTGGCCGTACGACGGCCAGACGTACTACTTCTGCTCCGTCGGGTGCTTCGAACGTTTCAAGCGCGATCCCGAGGACTACATCGACCTCGATCCGTCCGAGCGGCACATGTGACGCTTGGGGCCGTCGGGCGCGCCTAGCGGCCTGCGGCGCAATCGGCGCACAAGCCGGTGATCGCGAAGTGCGTCAGGTCGGCCTCGAACCCGTGGTGCCGGTGGATCAGCTGGCCGAGCCGCTCGGCCTCGGTGATCGACAGCTCGTCGTCCCGGCCGCACCGGTGACACGTGAGGTGCACATGCTGCGCCTCTTCGGCCTTGTGGTACTCGGCGCCGGACTCGACGTGGGAATGCTGCAGGACGCCGACCTCCTCGAGGAGCGCGAGCGTGCGGTAGACGGTGGAGGGGTTCACGCCGGGCATCTCGCCCTCGATCGTGCGGGCGATCGCGGCGGGGGAGATGTGGCCCTTCGTGCGCATGACCTCGGACACGATCGCCCGGCGCTGGGGCGTCATGCGCAACCCCTTGCTCCGAAGCAGGTCGAGCACGTCTTCGTAGTCGGTGCGGGCGACGGCCATCGCGGGCGAGTGTAGCAGCGTGTTGCAGGTGCAATATCAGGCGGGGGCAGCGACGCCGAGCTCCCGGCATGCCCAGCGCAGGGCGGCCACACCTTGATCGAGCTGCAGACGCCGCACGTGGGGCGCCTGTGGGATCAGCGGTCGGCGAGCGTGTTCAAGGAAGAACCCCGCGAGGAGCGCTGCGACATCGGCGTGGCCCGGCAGCATCAGCCACGGCTCGGGGCCACCTTCGTGACGGAGACTCGGGAGCCACGAGGCGACGTCGAAGGTCGCCGACCCGCGGCACGCGAGGTTCCAGTCGACGAGGATCGCTCGGGATCCCTCGATACAGAGGTTGTCGCTGCGAACGTCACCATGCACGAGTGCGTCGCCGGAGAGAACGGCGGCGGCAGCCGCGCTTTCGAGCATCGGGCCGTTCCGGTGGAACCACTCGATGTCGAACACGCCGAGTGCGACCACGCCCGAAGGGTCCCGTCGTATGGCGGCCCATCCCTCCATCGCGTCGAAGAGCTCCCGTTGCGGGCTTGCGCCGAGGCCGGCCGGCGGCGGCGTCGAGCGGAGATCGTCCAACGTCGCAAGCACCGCATCGATGCGCGCCCCCGACCACGGCGGCGGCCAACCACGCTCCGACAGGTCCTGCACGACGAGGGCGGGGGCCACGCCGTCGTCGTGCCAGCCCACGAGATCGGGAAGGAACCGGCAGCCTTCGAGCGCCTTGTAGTTCTCGACCTCGGTACGGAGCCAGTCGGCGGTGTAGTCGAACGCGGCGACCTTCGCGAAGGCCGAGCTGCCGTCCTCGAATCGCGCGATCCAGCGTCTGTTCGACGGCGCACCGTGGCCGGGCGCAGGAACCAGGGCCGCCGGCCGCTTCCCGGTCGCGAGCGCTATGCGCTCGACATCGTCCATGGCGCATCTTCGCACCCGGCTCGCTAGCCTGGCCGCATGACGGTGATGGTGACCGGCGCCTCGGGCGTCCTCGGCCACGCGATCGTCGGGGCGCTCCTTGCGCGCGACGAGGTCCGCGCGACGGTCCGGCGGCCGGCCGCGGCCGAGCCGTTGCGTGCGCTCGGGGCCAAGGTGGCCGTGCTCGACCCGCGCCGAGCCGACGAGCTCGCGGAGGTGTTGCCACGCTGCCACACGCTGGTCCATCTGATCGGCGGCGTCCGGCAGCCCGACGCCGAGGCCCTGTTCTGGGCCAACCACGGGTCGGTCGAGCTGGCCTTGGATGCCGCGCGCGAAGCCGGAACGAAGCGGTTCCTGTTCGTGTCGGTGCCGGGTGCCGACCCGGACGCGACCCATCCCTTCCTCCGTGCCAAGGGGATGGCAGAAGCGGCGGTCACCGCCGCCGGGATCGAGCACGCGATCGTTCGGTCGACCCACGTCTACGGCCTCGGCGGGTTGTGGTTCACCGCGGTTGTCCAGGGCGCCACGACGTCGCCGCCGTTCGTGTGCGGGCCCGGTTCCCAACCGCTTGCGCCGGTCTTCGCGCGGGATGTCGCCGCCGTCGTTGCCGCGATCGACGACCATCCTGGGCCGCTGGCGGGAGCGTGGGGCGTCGAGGGACCGGACGTGGTCTCCGCCGACGAGCTCGTTCGGCTCCTTCGGGGCGACGACGCGACGCCCAGCCACGCCGATGGGCAGCCCGCCGCAGCGGTCCTCACCGAGGTTCTCGAGACCCCGATCGACGCGGTCACGGCCTCGTTCTTCTCGATGCCCAACAGGGCCGATCGGCCCGACGCCGCCGCGGCGTTCGGCGTCCGACCGACGTCCTTGGTCGACGGGCTCCGCGAGACCCTCGCCGCCGCCGGCGCGAACGACGCCCGGTAGGCTGCGCGGCCATGGGCAACCTGGTCGAGCTCACGGTCGATGACCAGGTCGCCGTGTTGCGACTCCAGCGGCCGCCGGCGAACGCGATCGACCTCGCGCTCGGCGAGGAGCTCCAGGCCGTTATCACGGAGGCGAACGGCCGCGCCGACGTGGGCGCGCTCGTGCTCACGGGCGGTCCGAAGATCTTCACCGCGGGCGCCGACATCAAGGCGATGGCCACGTGGGGACCTGAGGAGGTCCGCCCGTCGGTCGACGCGCTCGGCGCGGCTTGCGACCTGCTCGAGAGCATCGACACCGTGTCGATCGCGGCGATCAACGGGTACGCACTCGGCGGCGGTCTTGAGCTCGCGCTGGGATGCGATCTCCGCTACGCGGCGACCGACGCCAAGCTCGGGCAGCCCGAGATCGGGATCGGCGTCATCCCGGGCGCCGGCGGAACGCAGCGGCTCACGCGGCTGGTCGGCCCCGGCCGGACGCGCGAGCTGGTGTACAGCGGCCGCCTGATGGGGGCCGACGAGGCGCTCGACCTCGGGATCATCGAGCGTGTCCTGCCTCCCAAGGGGGTTCTGCCAACCGCGGTCGAGGACGCCCGGCGCTTCGCGCACGGCCCGCGTCGGGCGCTCGCCGCCGCCAAGGCCGCGATCGCCGCCGCGGTCACGACGCCCGGCGGGCCCGGGATCCAGGCGGAACGTGAGGCGTTCCTCGCGCTGTTCGGGACCGCCGACCAACGGGAGGGGATGGCCGCCTTCCTGGAGAAACGAGAACCTCGGTTCGGCGGCTGAGCCGCGTTCAAATTCCCGTCATCTCGAGGCCACGTTCGTGTCACACCGCGTCTCTACCGTTGGTCACTCAGACGCGCCCTCGACGTCGCAGATCGGGCCCAAGGTCGGGAATGAACCGGTCCCACATCCTGTTCGAAGAGGGTACTGAGGGGCCGGACGCCCGCATCCGGCCCGCCGAAAGGATGTGAGCCGCATGTCGGACGAGAGGTTCAGGGGGGCATCCGTCCGCAACCTGCCGCGACCCAACAAGACCTACACGGCAGGCCGCGTGTGCGAAGAACCGGGATGCGAGACGAAGCTCTCCATCTACAGCAAGTGGAAGTACTGCTGGCAGCACGAACCGGTGCACTCCTACGTGCCGCGTGGCAAGCGCAAGAGCCGTTCGGAGGCCGCCTGATCGGCCACCGACCGCCGAACGACCCGGGCCCCTCGACAGAGGGGCCCGTTCTCGTTGCGGGGGATGGCGGCTAGGCCGGTCGGCCCCTCCCCGCGGGCGTTCGTCGGTTGCTCCGCACGGCGGGTCAAGGCCCCCCGAACGTGCACCGATGCGTTGGGGGACCGCTCCCCCCGAGTGGGCCAATCGATGCCGAACGATCTCACTGAGCCCCCGCCGCCCATGCGCATGGGCGATTGCCCCTACTGCGAACGCGCGGTCCTCGTGTACGAGGAGCCGCCGCGCTGCCCGCTGTGCGCCTGCCCGCTCGAGCCGTCCTCGATGCGGCCGTTCGCGGTGCCGAGCGATCGCGCGGCCGAGCCCGAGCCCGAGACCGGCTAGACAAGGGCGGCTCGCCGCCAGCCTCGCACCGAGTTCAGGAAGGCGACGGATCCGGCGCGCTCGAGCTCCTCGACACCGAACGATGCCTCCTCCAGGCTGCCGTCGGCAAGCAGCGCCGCGCGCTCGCACCCGGGCAACAGCCCGTCCGTGAGCGGGGGCGTCACCCATCTGCCGTCCATCCGGATCGCGATGTTGGCCCGCGTCGTCTCGGTGACATGTCCGGCGGTGTTGACGAGCACGACGTCGTCGGCGTCGGGGTATCGCTCCCGCGCGTCGTCGTAGCGTGCGCGGGCCGTCGTCTTATGGAAGAGCAGCGGGTCGGCCGGATCGACGGGAACCGCCCGGTCGATCGCGAGACGAACCGGCTCGACGGTCTGGGTCAGGGGCGCGGAGCCCGACTCGACCCCGCCGCGGCGGTCGATCACGAGCCGCACCCGGGTGGGTTTCGAAGGGAACCTTCCCGCCTCGTGGTCCAGCGCCTCCCGGACGGCGTCCTCGTCGAGCGTCATGCCGAGGTACGCGGCCGAGGAGCGCAGGCGCTCGAGGTGTTCCTGGAGACGGCGGTAGCCGGACCCCGGCTCGTGCGCCAGCGTCTCGAGCAGCCGCACCGGCGGCCGTCGCGCGGTCAGGACGCGGGCCTTCGCGACCGTCTCGTCGTACTCGGCCTCGGCGCGCGAGTCCCAGGTGATCCCGCCGCCGACGCCGTACACCGCGGCGCCGCTTCGCGCATCCTGGACGACGGTCCGGATCGCGACGTTGAACCGAGCCCGCGGACCCGGCGCGTCGGCCGGGGCAAGGTAACCAACGGTGCCGCAATACACGCCCCGCGCCGCCACTTCGAGATCGGCGATGATGCCCATCGTCGACACCTTGGGCGCGCCGGTGACGGATCCGCACGGGAACAGCGCCGCGAACACGTCGCCCGCGCCGATCTCGGGCCGCAGCGTCGCCGCGACCGTCGAGGTGAGCTGCCACACGGTCTCGTATCGCTCCGCCGCGAACACGTCGGTCCACTCGACCGAGCCGCTCCGCGCCACGCGTCCGATGTCGTTGCGGAGAAGGTCGACGATCATCGCGTTCTCGGCGCGCTCCTTGACCGAGTGCTCGAGCTGCCGGCGGATCGCGTCGTCCTCGCCGAGCCACCGGCCCCTGGCCGCCGTGCCTTTCATCGGCCGCGACACGATCCGATCACCCTCGATCCGGAAGAACAGCTCCGGCGAGGCGGAGAGCACGCGGTGCGTTCCGGTGTCGAGATACGCGCCGTACGCGCCGTGCTGGGCATAGCTCAGGTCCCGGTAGAGCCCGCGGGGATCGCCGCGGATCTCGGCCTCCAACGGAAGGGTGAAGTTCACCTGATAGGTGTCGCCGTCGGCGATCGCGTCGTGGATCCGGCCGATCGCGGCGTCATAGTCATCGCGCACCATCGCCGGACGCCAGGCCGTCGCGCCGTCGGCGGGCGGCTCCGGCGGTTCGGGGAGGGTGGTTTCCTCGCGGGCCTCAAACATCGCGAACCAGGCGAGCGGCAGATCGGCGAACGGCCCGTCGGCCGGACGCGCGCACACCCGGAGCGCCCGGTCGAACGCCGGCGCGGCCTCGTAGGCCACGAACCCCGCGACCCACAGGCTGCGCGCGGCGGCCTGTTCGGCCGCCGCGAGCACGCCGTGAACCTCCTCGAGCCGGCGTGCTTCCAGCACGCCGGCCGGCCCGACCAGGCGGAAGCTCGGCTCCGTGCCGGTCAGATCGTCGAACCGCGCCTCGATCACGCGCTCACGATACGTGCGGGTCGCGCGCCGACGGCACGGTAGCCTGGACGCCATGCCGTCCGTCCTCGTCGCGATGTCCGGCGGCGTCGATTCGTCCGTCGCCGCGTGCCTCCTGCACGAGGAGGGCTATGAGGTCGTGGGCTCGCACATGTCGCTCGTGCACCTCGACGGCGTCGAGCACGGCTGTTGCGGCCCGGCCGCACGTGCCGACGCGGCCGCGGTCGCCGAGATCGCGGGGTTCCCGTTCGAGATCTGCGACCTGACCGAGCCCTTCGCATCGGCCGTCGTCGGGGACTTCGTCGACGAGCACGCAGCCGGACGCACACCCAACCCGTGCGCCCGGTGCAACGGCGAGATCAAGTTCGGGGCGTTCCTTCGCCGTGCCGACGAGCTCGGCGTCGACCTCGTCGCCACCGGTCACTACGTCCGCACCGACCGTGACGCGTCGGGGACGTGGCACCTTCGGCGCGGCGCCGATGCTGCGAAGGACCAGAGCTACATGCTGCACATGCTCGGCCAGCGTCAGCTGGCGCGGTCGGTCTTCCCGGTTGGCGATCTCCCGAAGCACGAGACGCGCGCGATCGCCGCCCGGTTCGGACTGCCCGTCGCCACGAAGCCGGATTCCCAGGAGCTGTGCTTCGCCCCGAGCGGCGATGCCGGCGCGTTCGTCCGGCAGGCGGCGCCGCAGCTGGTGCACGCGGGCGGCGAGGTCGTCGATCCGGACGGCCGCGTGCTGGGCGAGCACGACGGCACGTTCGCGTTCACCGTCGGACAGCGCCGCGGTCTCGGCGTGGCCCTCGGCGCCCGGGCATACGTCCTCGGAACCGACATCGCCACGAACCGCGTGGTGGTCGGCCCGGAGGAGCTCCTTGCGCGCCGGGCGCTCGACGCCGATCGCGTCTCGTGGATCGCCGGGGCGCCGCCCGCCGGTCCGTTCGAGGCCTCCGTGCGGGTGCGCTCACACGGCGAGGACGTCCCCGCCGTCATCACGCCGCACGGCGCCGATCGCTTCGCGGTCGACTTCCGCTCGCCGCAGCGCGCGCTCGCACCGGGGCAGGGCGCCGTCGTCTACCGCGGCGACGAGGTGCTCGGCGGCGGCCGCATCATCGCGACGCGCTGAGGCGGGGCCGTCGGCGGCCCGCACTAGACTGCCCGCGTGAAGCTGCTGCGGCGCCGGGCGAAGGCCTTCGACATCCAGGTCCAGGACCTCACGCTGCACATCACCGCCCCGGAAGACTTCGCCGAGGAATCGCGCGCGGCGGCGCTTTCGTTCTGGGAACAGCTCGAGGCCTACGGCGCGCGCGATCCGGACTTCCGCGCGTCCAAACGGGCGCTCACGCGCGTGGCGACCGACGCGCCGCCGATCGTGCAGGAGGTGGTCTCGGCCGCGACCGCCGCAGGGGTCGGACCGATGTTCTCCTTCCGCGGAGCGGTCGTCGACTCGGTGGGCAGGTACCTCGCGGAGCACACGAACGAGGTCACGGTCTCCTGCGACGGCGACTACTTCATCCGCGGCAAGAAGCGGATGAAGGTCGGGGTGCACCGTCACGGCGGCGAGCCGATCACGATCGTGCTCGAGCCGGCGCGCGGGGTTGGGCTTTCGACGACGCTCGGACGCGGGCGCGGCGGCGCCGGTCCCGATGGCCTCGCGGTCGTCGCCCGGAGCTGCATGCTGGCCGACGCCGCCGCGGCGGGGGTACAGGCGTGCCTGCCCAAGCCCGACGGGTTCGGCATGGCGTTGCATTACCTCCAGAAGGTGCCGGGGGTGATGGGCGCCGTGGTCGTCGTCGGCGAAAGGATCGGCGTGGCGGGCGGCGTGGAGATCGCCGGATGAGCGACGACCGCAGGCGCGCCGAGGCCAAGGTGCGGGTCGAGGAGCTGCGCGAGCAGATCAACCACCACGCGTACCGGTATCACGTCCTGGACGATCCCGAGGTCAGCGACGCCGAGTACGACGAGCTGATCCACGAGCTGCGCGCGCTCGAGGACGACTTCCCCGAGCTGATCACGCCGGACTCACCCACACAGCGGGTCGGCGCCCCGCCGGCGACGGCGCTGTTCGCACCGGTGCAGCACCGGGCGCCGATGCTGTCGCTCGACAACGCGTTCTCGCTGGACGAGCTGAACGCCTGGGGCGACCGCGTCGTACGCGGGCTCGGCGGCGCGGCCGACGGGTTTATGTGCGAGCTCAAGATCGACGGCGTCGCGTGCGCGCTCACCTACGAGAACGGGCGCCTCACGCGTGCGGCGACGCGCGGCGACGGCCGCGTCGGCGAGGACATCACAGCGAACGTCCGCACCGTCGAAGGCGTGCCGCACCGGCTCGCGATCGACGATCCGCCGAGCGTCGTCGAGATCCGCGGGGAGATGTACCTGCCGGTCAAGGCCTTCGAAGCGCTCAACGAGCGGCTGCAGGAGGCCGGCCAGAAGGCGTTCGCCAACCCGCGCAACTCGGCGGCCGGGTCGCTCCGCCAGAAGGACCCGAAGGTGACGGCCTCGCGGCCGCTGCGCCTGTGGGTCCACTCGTTCGGCGCGGCCGAGGGCATCTCGTTCGACTCGCACCACGCGTTCCTCGCGTGGGCCGAGGCGGCCGCGCTGCCCGTGCCGCCGACGACCCAGCGCACCGCCTCCATCGGCGAGGTCGACGCGTTCCTGCGTCACTGGGAGGCGCACCGGCACTCGGTCGACTGGGAGATCGACGGTGCGGTGATCAAGGTCGACGCGGCGGCCCAGCAGCGCGAGCTCGGCGCGACGTCCCACGCGCCCCGGTGGGCGATCGCCTACAAGTTCCCGCCGGAGGAACGAACGGCGCTGCTCAAGAAGATCGACGTGCACACCGGCCGCACGGGCAAGGTCACGCCCTTCGCCGTGCTCGACCCGGTGCAGGTCGGCGGTGTCACGATCACGTACGCGACCCTGCACAACGAGGACGAGGTACGGCGCAAGGACGTCCGGCAAGGCGACATGGTGATCGTGCGCCGCGCGGGCGACGTGATCCCCGAGATCGTCGGGCCGGTCGCGGCGAAGCGGAAGAAGGGCGCGCGGCGCTGGTCGATGCCGAAGACCTGTAACGCGTGCGGGACGTCGCTCGTCCGCGCCGAGGGCGAGGCCGACTACCGCTGCCCGAACAAGCGCGGCTGTCCGTCGCAAGGGATCGAGTGGCTGTTCCATTTCTCGGGGCGCGGCGCGATGGACATCGAGCACCTCGGTTACATGACCGTGATGCGCCTGCTCGAGAAGGGCCTGATCGAAGACCCGGCCGACATCTACGCGCTCGATGCCGACAAGCTGTCCCAGATCCCCGGGTTCAAGGACAAGTCGATCACGAACCTGTTGGAGCAGGTCGACGCCTCGAAGGACCGGCCGATCTGGCGCCTGCTCGTCGGCCTGAACATCCGCCACGTCGGGGCGCACGTGGCGCAGGTGTTGGCCGGCGCGTTCGGGTCGGTGGACGCGATCGCCGCCGCGAGCGAGGACGAGATCGACGCCGTGCCGGAGATCGGCCCCGAGATCGCCGCAACCGTCCGCGAGTGGTTCGACGAGGATGAGAATCTGCAGCTGATCGAGAAGCTCCGCGCGGCGGGCGTCCGGCTCGAGGACGAGCGGACGGCGCCGGACCGGATCCCGAAGACGCTCGAGGGCGTCACACTCGTGCTCACCGGCGGCCTCGATACCGTGAGCCGCGAGGAGGCGATCGCGATGGCGCAGGCCGCGGGCGCGCGGGTGGCGTCGAGCGTGTCGGGCAAGACGACGTTCGTGGTCGCCGGTCGCGATCCCGGGTCGAAGCTCGCGAGGGCCGAGACGCTCGGCGTCGAGGTCATCGACGAGGACACGTTCCTGCGGCGGCTCAAGGACGGCCAGTCGTGATCCCGGGCACGCAGATTCGTCCGGTCGCGTCTATCGGGCGCGCCCTGCAGATCTTGCTCGCGCTCGTCGGGGCGGTGAGCGCCGTCAACGACGTCTGGCTCTACGCGCAGCTGCGCTCAGGGACCTACATCCTCCACGTGCCGGAGCAGGTCGCGGGCGAGGTCGTGCAACAGCCGTATCTCACGGGTTCGAGGGTCACGAGCATCGGCATCGTGCTGTGGCCGATCCTGATCGCGACGGGGGTCGTGTGGCTGATCTGGCAGCACCACGCCACGCAGAACCTGTGGGCCCGTGGGTATCGCGATCTGCGGATCCGGCCCGGGTGGGCGGTCGGGTGGTGGTTCATCCCGTTCGCATCGCTCGTCATGCCGTGCGTCGCGATGCTCGAGCTCGACCGTCGGTCGACGCCGGATGGGCAGCCGAGGGAGGTGAGCCCGTTGGTCGGGTCGTGGTGGGGTGTCTACATCGGTGGCGGTGTCGTGGTCCTGATCGGGATGTTCTTCGCCGTCCTCAGTGACCTTGCGGATCTCGGACGGCAGGCCGACGCACACCGGACGGTGTTCGACCTGACGCCGACGGCGCACAGCGCCGCGCCGTGGGTCCTGGCGCTCGGGTTCGTCACGGCGGTCGCGGCGGGGCTCGCCATCGCCGTCGTCCGGCGCATCACGGAGGCGCAGACGACGATGCTCGCGGCGCCGTCGGATACGGGATGGGCGGCGGTTCCGATGCGCCCGGACCTCGGCGTCTGAGGGGACGCCCGCCCCGTCTACACTGCGCGCCATGCCCGTCGAGATCGACATCGAGCACGTCGCGAAGCTCGCGCGGCTGGACCTCACCGAGGAGGAGACCGAGCACCTTCGTGCGCAGCTCGGGCAGATCCTCGAGCACGCCGCGCGCGTGGGGGAGGTCGCGGCCGCCGACGTCGAGCCCACCGCATCGCCGATACCGCGCGCCAACGTCTACCGGGACGACATGCCCGAGCCCTCGCTTCCGGTTGACGAGGCGCTCCGCAACGCGCCCGAGCGCGACGGGGACCGGTTCCGCGTGCCGAGGATCGCGGAGACGGGGGCGTGACCGACGGTCTGTCGGATCTGAGCGGCGCCGAGCTGTCGGCGAAGCTGGCGGCGGGCGAGACGTCGGCCAACGAGGTCCTCGCCGCCGCCCAGGCGCGCATCGACGCGGTGGAGGACCGCGTGGGCGCGTTCCTGACGAGGACCGACCAGCTCGCGGCGGAGCGAGCCGAAGAGCTCGACGCGTACCTGTCGACCGGCGCGCCGCAGTCCCCGGTCGCAGGGATCCCGATCGCGCTGAAAGACGTCTTGACCACCAACGGCGTCCGGACGACCTGCGGTTCGAAGATCCTCGAGACCTACGTGCCCCCGTACGACGCCACCGCATGGGCGCGGCTCGCGGGCGCGGGCGCGGTCCTCGTCGGCAAGACGAACTGCGACGAGTTCGCGATGGGCTCCTCGAACGAGAACTCCGCCTTCGCACCCGTCCACAACCCGTGGGACCTGGACCGCGTCCCGGGCGGGTCCAGCGGCGGGTCGGCGGCGGCTGTGGCCGCCGGTGAGGCCGTGTGGGCGATCGGCACCGACACCGGCGGCAGCGTCCGGCAGCCGGCGTCGCTGTGTGGCGTCGTCGGGCTCAAGCCGACGTACGGGCGGATCAGCCGCTACGGGCTGATCGCGTTCGCGTCGTCGCTCGACACGGTCGGCACCTTCACGAGAACCGTCCGTGATGCGGCGTCGATGCTGCAGGTCCTCGCCGGGCACGATCCTCGCGACGCCACGTCGCTCGACGTGCCGGTCCCGTCCTATGCCGACGGGCTCGACCGCGGCGTGGCCGGCCTGCGGATCGGCGTGATCTCCGAAGCGTTCGGGGAAGGCGTTGCGCCGGGTGTCGCGGCGTCGGTTCGAGCCGCGATCGACCGGCTCGAGGGACTCGGGGCGTCGATCGGCGAGGTCGACCTGCCGCACGCGGCGTACGCGCTGTCGGCGTACTACCTGATCGCCCCGAGCGAATGCTCGTCGAACCTTGCGCGCTACGACGGTGTCCGGTACGGCTACCGGGCGCCCGGCGAGCACGCCGACAGCATCGAGATGATGTTCGCGACGCGCGGCCAGGGGTTCGGACCCGAGGTGAAACGCCGGATCATGCTCGGCACCTACGCACTGTCCGCCGGCTATTACGAGGCGTATTACGGTCAGGCGCAGAAGGTGCGCACGCTCGTGATCCGGGACTACGAGGCCGCCTTCGAGCGGTTCGACGTGCTCGTGTCGCCGACCTCCCCGACGACGGCGTTCCGGATCGGGGAGAAGGCCGACGACCCGATGGCCATGTACCTGAACGACATCTTCACGATCCCGGCCAACCTGGCGGGGGTGCCCGCCATCAGCGTGCCGTGCGGCCTCGACGACGCCGGGCTGCCCGTCGGCGTGCAGCTCGCCGCGCCGGCCCTCGACGAGCCCACGCTCCTGCGCGCGGCGCACGCCCTCGAGTCGGCGCTCGCGCTCGACCTCCGGCCGCCGATCCTCGACGGAGCGGCGTGATGGCCTACGAAGCGGTGATCGGCCTGGAGTGCCACGTCGAGCTCTCGACGGCGACCAAGATGTTCTGCTCCTGCGCGAACGTGTTCGGTGCGCCGCCCAACACGCAGACGTGCCCCGTCTGCCTCGGGCACCCGGGCACGCTGCCCGTACCGAACCACGAGGCGATCGCGCGGATCATCAAGATCGGCCTGGCGCTCGATTCGGAGATCGCGCCGCACTCCCTGTTCCACCGGAAGAACTACTTCTATCCCGACATGCCGAAGAACTATCAGATCAGCCAGTTCGACCTGCCGATCTGCGTTGGGGGGCACCTCGACATCGAGCTCGGCAACGGCTCGATCAAGCGCGTCGGCATCACCCGCGTTCACATGGAGGAGGACACCGGCAAGTCGACGCACGGCGGCGGCTCCGGCCGGATCCACGACGCGACCCACGCGACGCTCGACTTCAACCGCGCCGGCGTGCCGCTCGTCGAATGCGTGAGCGAGCCCGACATGCGCTCGCCCGAGGAGGCCGCCGCGTACCTCCGCGAGCTCCGCGCGACGCTCGGATCCCTCGACGTCTCCGACGTGAAGATGGAGGAGGGGTCGCTCCGGTGCGACGCGAACGTGTCGCTCCGTCTGCAGGGCGCCGAGGCCTTCGGCACCAAGGTCGAGATCAAGAACATGAACTCGATCCGCTCGCTCGAACGCGCGCTCGCCTTCGAGATCGAGCGGCAGGCCAAGGCGCTCGATGGCGGACACTCGATCGTCCAGGAGACACGGCACTGGGACGAGGACGCCGGCAGCACGGCGTCGATGCGTTCCAAAGAAGAGGCGTTCGACTACCGGTACTTCCCGGAGCCGGACATCCCGGCGATGGAGCCGGACCCGGCGTGGGTCGATGAGATCCGCGCGTCCCTGCCCGAGCTTCCGCAGGCGCGCCGAGACCGCTACGCGGCGACCTTCGGCCTGAAGCCCGAGGTCGCTCGGGTGTTGGTGGGCGACCGCGGCGCGGCCGACCTGTTCGATGAGGCCGTCGCGCTCGGCGCCGAACCGGGCGCCGCCGCGAACTGGGTCACGCAGGATGTGGCGGCACTCCGCAACGCGGGCGGTGGCGACGGTGCGCTCACCGCGCAGCACGTCGCCGACGTCGTGCGCTTGATCGCCGACGGCGCGGTCTCGAACGCCGGCGCGAAGCAGGCGCTCGAGGCGTCGTTCACCTCCGGCGAACCGGTCGAGGCCGCGATCGACCGGCTCGCGCTCCGGCAGGTATCCGATACCGGCGCGCTCGGCGCGCTCGCCGACGAGGTGGTCGCGGAGAACCCGGACGTCGTCCAGAAGTTCCACGACGGCAAGGAGGGCGTGATCGGGTTCCTCGTCGGGCAGCTGATGCAGAAGGCCGCCGGCGCGGCGAACCCGAAGGTGGCGCAGGAACTCCTGCGGGAGCGGCTGCAAGGGTAGGCCCGTGTCGGGCGACCCCGAAGCGTCGAGCAAGCCCGGCCGGACCCCGCTGTGGCGGCTCGTCGTGCTCGGCGTCGTCCGTGCGTTCCAGGGGCTCACCACCCACCCGCTCCAGCGGATGTGGCGAAGCGACGATCCGATCGACGCCTACGGGCTGAACCACCTCACGAGCGTCGCGGGGGACGCGTTGCTTGCGATCTCGTTGTCGGACTCGATCTTCTTCTCGGTCCCGGTCGGTCAGGCGCGGGTGCGCGTGACCGCGTACCTGTTGCTGACGATGCTGCCGCTCGCGCTCGCCGGTCCCGTGATGGCGCCGATCCTGGATCGAGCGGGGCCGCGGCGCTCGATCACCTTCGCCGCCGCGGCGGCGCGGTGTCTGTTCGCCATCGTGCTGGCGCCGCGGCTCGCGACGAACCTGCTGTTCCCGCTCGCGCTCGCGATCCTCGTGTGCTCCAAGATGCACACGATCACGAAGAACGCCTTGACGATGGCCTACGCGTCGGAGCGCGATGGGTTGATGCGCGCGAACGCCCGGCTCGGCCGTGTCGGTCTTGCCGGCGCGCTCGCCGCGTTGCCGTTCGGGATCGTGGCGCTGAAGGCGGTCGATCCCGCCGCGCCGCTCTACCTCGCGGCGGCGATCTACGCGGTCTCGGCGGCCCTTGCGACTCGGTTGGCGCACCCGGGCGTCTGGGTCCGGCCGATCCGAGAGCCGGGCGACCCCGATCGCGCCCCGATGGGCAGGGTGCGGCGGCTGCAGCTGCCGGCGATGGGCGCGATCGGGATGCGTGCCGCGGCGGGTTTCCTGCTGTTCCTGCTCGCGTTCGCGCTGCGTGACGCCGAGCTCCCGGCGCTGTGGTTCGCCGTCGTCGGTGGCGCGGGTGTGGTCGGCGGGTTCCTGGCCGACGCGATCGCGCCCACGCTCCGCACCGACCGACGCGAGGAGGCGGTCGTGATCACCTCGCTCGCCGTCGGGGCCATCGGCGCGCTCCTCGCGTCGGAGGTGTTCGGGCTGCCGTTGCTGACGGTCTACGCGCTGTCGGCGGGTGCGGCCGCCGAGTTCGCGCGGCTGGCGTTCCAGGCCCTGATGCAGCGCTACGCGCCCCCGGAGGCGCTCGGCCGCGTGTTCGTCCGATACGAGGTGCTGTTCCAGGTCGCGTGGGTGATCGGCGCGTTCGTTCCCGTGTGGTTGTCCGTCAGCTTCCGGTCCGGGGTCCTGCTGCTCGCGCTGTTCTACGCCGGGTTGGCCGCCGTCTACGTCGTCCGCCGTCGCGATCCCGGGGCCGCGGCGCCGGACTAAGCTCTGTCACCCGGCACGCCGGGCCACCGACACGAGGGCAAGCGATACAAGGAGGAACCGATGGGGGACTACGTCACGATCGGCCGAGCCGACGAGGTCGTCGAAGGCGACGCCGCAGCGTTCGAGGTAGAGGGCAACCAGGTCGGCGTCGCGCGCGTCGAGGGCGCGCTGTATGCCTTCGGCGATATCTGCACGCACCAGGGCTGCACGCTCATGCCCGGCGGCGACCTCGACGGCACCGAGCTGACCTGCGGCTGCCACGGCAGCATGTTCTCGATCCAGACCGGCGAGGTGCTCGACGGCCCCGCGACCCAGCCGATCGAGGTGTATCCCGCCCGCGAGGTGGACGGCGAGATCCAGATCGAGGTGTAGGTGCCGCCGGAGACCGTCGTGGTCGTCGGCGCCTCGCTCGCCGGCGGCACCGCGGTGGCGACCCTGCGCGAGGAGGGGTTCGGTGGGCGGATCGTTCTGATCGGCGACGAACCGGAGCTCCCGTATCAACGGCCGCCGCTGTCGAAGACGTACCTGCGCGGCGACGCGGCGCGCGACACGTTGCTCGTGCGCCCCGACGATTGGTGGAGCGCGCACGACGTCGAGACACGGCTCGGCACGCGCGTCCGCGCGCTCGACCCCGTTGCCCGGACGGTGACGATCGCCGACGGCGAGCCGATCGCCTTCGACCGGTGTCTGATCGCGACCGGGGTCCGGAACCGCGCCCTCTCGGTTCCCGGTGCGGACCTCGAAGGGATCGTGCACCTGCGAACGATCGCCGACGCCGACCGTATCCGGTCGGCGGCCGCGACGGCCGACCGCGCCGTGGTCGTCGGCATGGGGTTCATCGGGGCCGAGGTCGCCGCGTCGCTACGGCTGCTGGGCATCGAGGTCACGGTGATCGAGGTGTTCGAGACCGCCATGTACAAGGTGCTTGGTGCACGCATCGGCGATGTGCTCGCATCGATCCACCGCGATCGCGGCGTGACGATGCGGTTCAACGACACCGTGGCGCGGTTCGAGGGGCCCGGGAGAGTCGAGCGGGTGGTGACCCGAGACGGCGACACGATCGAGTGCGGCATGGTGGTCGTCGGCGTCGGAACCGAGCCGGCCACCGACGCGGTCGGCGACCTCGCGCTCGCCGCTGACGGCGGTATCGCGGTGAACGCGCGCCTGGAGACGGACGTTCCCGGTGTGTTCGCCGCCGGCGACGTCGCGTCGCATGCACATCCGGTTCTCGGCCGGGTCCGCGTGGAGCACTTCGACAACGCGATCAAGATGGGCGCGCACGCCGCGCGGGCGATGCTCGGGTCGCCGGACGCCTTCGACGACCCGCATTGGTTCTGGTCCGATCAGTACGACGAGCACCTGCAGATGGGCGGGGTCGCCGTCGCCGACGACATGGTGGTGCGCGGGTCGCTCGAGGACCGCTCGTTCTGCGCGTTCTTCCTGGACGATGCCGGAGTCCTGCGCGCGAGCGTCGCGCTCAACCGTCCGAAGGAGTGCCGCCGCTCACTTCCGCTCATCCGCGCGGGCGCGTCGCCCGACCGTGCCGCGCTGGCCGACCCCGACGTGGACCTGCGAACACTGGGAGCCTGATCGGGTCGCCGCCGGGCGTTGGTACCCTGGCCCTTCCGACGCGTTGAGGAGTTGATACGTCGTGGACAGGCCGGAGATCATCCTGGCCCCGGGGCCGACCCCCATCCCGCCCGAGGTGCTGCTCGCCCAGGGCAGCCCGCTCGTCTATCACCGCGGTCCCGGCTTCGGCGACCTGATGCGCGAGGTGACCGGCCGGCTCCGCGAGGTGTACCGCACCGACGCGGCCGAGATCTTCCTGCTGACCTCCTCGGGCACCGGCGGCCTGGAGTCGGCGGTCCAGAACCTGCTCTCGCCGGGCGACGAGGTGTTCGTGCCGCTCGCGGGGTTCTTCTCCCAACGGTGGCAGCGCCTCGCAACCGCCTATGGCCTGATCGTCCACACGAGCGACGACCCGTGGGGCACGCGGCTCGATCCGGACGCGTTCCGTGACCGCCTCGGCGCGCATCCGAACGTGAAGGCGGTGCTGCTCACCCAGTCCGAGACCTCGACCGGTGTCATCCAACCCGTCCGCGAGCTTGCGGCGGTCGCCCGCGAGGCGGGGGCGTTGGTGGTCGCCGATGTGGTCTCGAGCCTCGGGGCGGTCCCGTTCGCGTTCGACGACTGGGCCATCGACGTCGCCGTCGGCGGCTCGCAGAAGGCGCTGTCGGCGAGCCCGGGGATCGCGTTCGTCGCGGTGAGCGAGCGCGCGAGGCGGGCGGCCGAGACCGCGACGCTGCCGAGGTTCTACTTCGACTGGCGCGAGTATCGGACGTTCGCGGCGTTGCCGCACCCCGAGAACCCGTGGACGCCGGCGATCAGCGTGCTGCAGGGGCTTCGCGCCGCGCTCGAGCTGTACTTCCAAGACGGCGTCGACGCCGCCCTGCGCCGACACCAGACGCTCAGCCGGGCGGTCAAGGACGGCGTCACGGCGATCGGCCTCGATCTGTTCGGCGAGGGGCTCGACGACAACTGGACCGTGACGGCGATCCGCGCGCCCGACGGCATCACCGCCGACCAGATCTGCGACATGATCCGGTCGGACTTCGGATGCGTGCTTGCGCCTGGGCAGGGCCCGCTCAAGGGCGCGGTCTTCCGCATCGGACACTTCGGCTACTTCAGCGAGCTCGACATCATCCGCGGCCTCGCGGCGCTCGAGATGACGCTCGAGCGGCTGGGCTACCCGGTGAAGCTCGGCGCCGCGGTGGCCGCGGCCGAGCAGGTGTTCCAGGGGGCGCGCTGAGGCGATGCGGGTCCTCGTGACCGAGACCCTGTCGGAGCAGGGCCTCGACCTGTTGCGCAAGGACTTCCAGGTCGACGTCCGTACCGACCTCGCGAAGGGCGACCTCGCGGCCGAGGTCGCCCCGTACGACGCGTTGGTCATCCGGAGCGCCACGCAGGTGACCGCCGACGTGCTCGGGGCAGCACCGAACCTCAAGGTGATCGCGCGCGCCGGCATCGGGCTGGACAACGTCGACGTCGAGGAGGCCACCCGGCGCGGCGTGATGGTGGTCAACGCGCCCCAGTCCAACATCATCTCCGCGGCTGAGCAGACGCTCGCGCTGCTGCTGTCGCAGGCACGGAACATCCCGCAGGCGCACGCCGACCTGATCGAGGGCCGGTGGGAGCGCTCCAAGTGGGAGGGTGTGGAGCTCGCCGGCAAGACCATCGGGCTCGTGGGGCTCGGCCGCGTCGGGTCGCTCGTCGCCGCCCGCGCGGGCGGCTTCGGGATGCGCGTGATCGCGTTCGACCCGTACGTCAGCGCCGAGCGCGCCAAGGAGATCGGCGTCGAGATCATGCCGACGCTCGAGGCGCTGCTCGTCCAGTCCGATTTCGTGTCGATCCATCTGCCGCGCACGCCGGAGACCGAGGGCCTGATCGGGGAGAAGGAGCTCCGGATGATCAAGCCGGGCGCGCGACTGGTGAACACGGCACGCGGCGGGATCGTCGACGAGGCCGCCCTGAGCAAGGCGCTCGAGGACGGTCACCTCGCGGGCGCGGCGCTCGACGTGTTCGCGGTCGAGCCGACGACCGATTCGCCGCTGTTCGCGATGCCGAACACGGTCGTCACACCGCACCTCGGCGCCTCGACCCGGGAGGCGCAGGACAAGGCCGGCGTGACCGTCGCCGAGATGGTGCGGCTCGCGCTGAAGGGCGAGTTCGTGCCCTACGCGGTCAACGTGTCCGCGGGTGCGGAGGTCGCCGAGGCCGTCCGGCCGTTCGTCCCGCTCGCCGAGCACCTTGGCGCGCTCTCCGCAGGGCTGGCCGGAGGCGGCGTCCGCACGGTGGTCGCGTCCTACCTTGGACGGATCGCGGAGCACGACACGCGCGTGCTGACCCTGGCGACCCTGAAGGGGATCCTTGCGCGATCGGTCAACGAGCCGGTCACGTTCGTCAACGCGCCCATGCTCGCGCGCGACCGCGGGCTCGCGGTGAGCGAGATGCGGTCCACCGTGAGCCAGGACTATGTGTCGCTGATCTCGATCCGCGCGGAGACCGACGAGGGACCGGTGCTCCTGGAGGGGACGATCGTCGCCAAGGACTCGGTGCGCGTGATCAAGATCGATGACTTCGACGTCGAGGTCGGCCGCGCGAATCGGATGGTGTTCTTCCGCTACGTGGACCGCCCCGGGATCATCGGCAAGGTCGGCACGATCTTCGGCGACGCCCGCATCAACATCGCGACGATGGATGTCGGGCGTCGCGCGCAGGGCGGCGAGGCGTTGATGGTGCTCACCGTCGACTCCGAAGTACCCGCGGAAGTGCTCGAGCGTGTCGCGACGGCGATCGAGGCGAACCACATCCGCGCCGTCTCGCTCGTGTGACGAGCATCACACCGTGAAGTCCTCGACCGCACCCAGGTGCGGTGTTACCCTCGTCGAGCCATGGAGTGGATGCCGATCGTGACTGGGGATACGGGCGCCGTCTGAGCGCCCGCGCGATCTCGCGCGCCCAGTCCCGATCCACCGAGCACCACGACCCCGGAACCACCACCCGAGGAGCCGCTCCATGACCCTGTATCCCATCGAAGCGCGTGCGAAGATCCGTCGGCTTGCGACCGGCCGTCTGATCTCCGTCACCGGCGGCGGCGCCGCGTACACCGCGCTCAACTACACCGTCTGGAGCCGCACGCATTCCCCTGGCATGCAGGCACTCTCGTTGCTGCTTACGTTCGGCGTGGCCGGCATCTTCGGTCCGTTCGGCGGTGCGCTTGGCGACCGGTTCGACCGGCGCACGGTGATGATCTGGTGTGAAGCAGTGTCGGCGGCGTTCTTCGTGGCGATGGCGTTCGCGCATGCGCCCATCGTGTTGATCGTGCTGGCGTTCGGATCGGCGCTCGCAGAGATCCCGTTCATCACGACGTCGCGTGCGGCGATCCCGAACCTCGTCGACGACGAGGACGACGTCAGCTGGGCCAACAGCCTGATCACGATGGGCACACATGCCGGCATCGCCGTGGGACCGTTGATCGGCGGTGTGCTCGTCGCGACCGTTGGGCCGTCGTCGGTCTTCGCGTTGAACGCGCTGACGTTCGTCGTGTCGATCGTCCTGACCATCACGGTCCGTGGGTCGTACCAGAAGACGCGCGACGCCGCAGAGCACGACGAACATCGCGGTCTCGCGGCGGGCCTCGCGTTCCTGTGGCGCGATCGTGTGCTTCGCCGATTGACGGTCGCGTGGGTCGTCTTCGTGCTCGGTATGGGGATCGGGATGGTCGCCGACGCGGCGCTGGCCGAGCACTTCGGTGCGGGCGCCGTCGGGTTCGCCGCGCTGATCGCGTGTTGGGGGACGGGCTCGGTCGTCGGATCGGGTCTCGGCCGGTTCCTGCGTCCGGCGACCGAGCCGGTGT
>C688J18823_10000396_pt1 | contig 25377 bp, 21 predicted proteins | sample HopSoiMetagenom1_FD_18823 | JGI IMG/M metagenome (IMG submission 18823) | reverse complement strand
GGACCGTCGCGACGCGTGGACCACAGGCTCGGTGGCGGCAGACGTGGCTGACCTGATCGACGCGGTCGAAGCATTCCCCTCGGCACTGGCGCTTGTCAGCCCGGAGGTGGGACTGACGGTGGTGCCGCACACGGCGTCTGGCCGTCGGTTCGCCGACGAGCTTGGTGGCCTCAATCAGCAGCTGGCAGCCCTGTGTGACCACGTGGTGCTGGTCGTCGCCGGACAACCCCTGACCGTGAAGGCTGCCTCGTGACGGAGTTCGACATCACCCCGCCCGATCCGGAGGTGGCCGCCGCGGCGCGCGCCCGTCAGGACCGGTTGACCAAGCCGCCCGGGTCGCTGGGCCGGCTCGAGGACCTGTCGGTGTGGGTGGCGGCATGCCAGGGGGTGTGCCCGCCGCGGCAGTTCGTCCGGCCGCGAGTGGTGGTGTTCGCCGGTGACCACGGCGTAACCGCAGCGGGCGTGTCCGCCTATCCGGCAGAGGTCACAGCGCAGATGGTCGCCAATTTCGACGCGGGCGGCGCGGCCATCAATGTGCTCGCCGGGGCGGCTGGGGCGAGCGTGCGGGTGGTCGACATCGCGGTGGATGCCGCCGAGCCGCTGTCCCCGTCGATCGGTGCGCACAAGGTGCGGCGCGGCAGCGGCAACATCGCCGTCGAAGACGCGCTCAGCGCCGAGGAAGCAGCCGCTGCGATCCAGGCCGGCCGCCGGATCGCCGACGAGGAAGTCGATTCCGGGGCTGACCTGTTGATCGCAGGCGATATGGGGATCGGGAGCACCACGCCCGCAACCACTTTGATAGCGGCCCTGACCAACTCCGAACCGGTAGCCGTCGTCGGCAGGGGCACCGGCATCGACGACCCCGCCTGGGCGCGTAAGACCGCTGCAATCCGGGACTCGCTGTACCGGGCCCGCGCCCTGTCCGCGGATCCGGTTGGGCTGCTGCGGGTTTGCGGCGGAGCAGACTTCGCCGCGATGGCGGGATTCTGCGCGCAGGCCGCTGCCCGCCGCACGCCGGTTTTGCTCGACGGCGTGGTGGTGACCGCGGCCGCATTGGTGGCCGACCGACTTGCGCCAGGTGCCCGGCAGTGGTGGCAGGCGGGACACCGGTCGACTGAACCGGCCCACGCGCTTGCGCTGCAGCACCTCGAACTCGAACCAATCATCGACATGCGGATGCGACTCGGCGAGGGCACCGGCGCCGCGGTCGCACTGCCCGTCGTCCGCGCCGCCATCGCCGCGCTGGCGTCGATGGCCACGTTCGACGAGGCAGGCGTCACCGCGTGATCCGCTCGGTCACAGGCGCATTCGCATTTGCGACCGTCTTGCCCGTGCGCAGCTCAGCGGGTTTGGGCCGCGGTATCATCACCGCATTACCTGTCGTGGGCGTCGCGCTCGGCGCGCTGGCCGGCGCCGTGGTCTGGGTGTCGTCGTGGGCCTTCGGCGTCGGCAACCCGCTGGGCGGCGCGCTCGCAGTCGCGGTCCTGCTGATCGCGACCCGCGGCCTGCACATCGACGGGTTGTCCGACACCGCCGATGCACTCGGCTGTTACGGGCCGGCGGAGCGGGCGCTGCAGGTGATGCGCGACGGTTCGGCCGGGCCCTTCGGCGTCGCCGCGGTGGTCGTCGCGATTGTGATGCAGGCATTGGCGTTCACGCAGCTGGGGGTCGTCGCGGTGATCGTCGCCGTGACCGCAGGCCGGGTGGCCGCGGTGGCGGCGTGCCTGCGCTCGGTGCCGGCCGCGCAGGGAAGCACGCTAGGTGAACGCGCCGCAGGCACCCAACCGGCCGCAGTGGCGCTGATCTGGGCCATCGCGGTTGCGGCGCTGGCGCTGCTTGCCGATCCGCGAATATGGCAGGGCCCCGTGGCGATTCTCGTCGCGCTCCTGTGCGGTGCGGCGCTGGTCGCGCATTGCGTCCGCCGGTTCGGCGGCATCACCGGCGACGTGTTGGGCGCGGCGATCGAGGTGACGACAACGGTGGCCGTCGTCGGGCTGGCGATCCGTTAGGACAGCCGGGCCATCCAGCCGTGGGTGTCGGCGAATGTGCCGCGCTGTATGCCGGTCAATGTGTCGCGCAGGGCCATCGAGATCTCGCCGGGTTCGCCGTCGCCTATGGTGAACTCGCCGTCGCCGTACTTGACCCGGGCCACCGGGGTGATGACAGCCGCGGTGCCGCATGCGAACACCTCGGTGATCTCGCCGGCTGCAACCTTCTTCTGCCACTCATCGACGTCGATCTTGCGTTCCTCGACCGCGAACCCCGCATCGGTTGCCAACTGCAGCAACGCATCTCGCGTCACTCCTGGCAGGATGGACCCGCTCAACTCGGGAGTGACCAGCCGGGCCGTGCCGCCGCTGCCGAACACGAAGAACAGGTTCATCCCGCCCATCTCTTCGACGAAGCGGCGTTCGGTCGCGTCCAGCCACACCACCTGATCGCAGCCGTTCTCGGTGGCCTGCGCCTGTGCCAGCAGCGACGCGGCGTAGTTGCCACCGAATTTGGCCGCGCCGGTGCCGCCCGGACACGCACGCACGTACTCGTGCGACAACCACACGCTGACCGGTTTGATGCCGCCCTTGAAATACGCTCCCACAGGCGAGGCGATGACCAGATAGCGGTATTCGCTTGCCGGCCGCACACCAAGACCCGGCTCGGTCGCGAAAATGTAGGGCCGCAGATACAGCGACTCCTCGCCGCCCGCCGGTGGCACCCATGGCTGGTCGACGGCGATCAGCTGTCGCAGCGACTCGATGAACGCCTCTTCGGGCAGCTCCGGGATCGCGAGCCGGCGCGCCGAGGAGCGCAGCCGCCTGGCATTGGACTCTGGCCGGAACGAGACGATGGAGCCGTCCGCCCAGCGGTAGGCCTTGAGCCCTTCGAACACTTCCTGGGCGTAGTGCAGCACGATCGCCGACGGGTCCAGCTCGATCGGCCCGTACGGGATCACCCGCGCGTTGTGCCAGCCCATCCCGTTGACATAGTCGATCGAGACCATGTGGTCGGTGTGGAACTGACCGAACGGCGGATCGTTGAGAATCGACGCCCGTACCTCATCGCTCACCGGGTTCGCGTTGCGCTCAACCGTGAACTCGAGGGGGCCGTCAGTCATGCAGCGATTGTATATCCGCTCGCTACCGGGTTTTTGCCTCGATGAACGGCGGTTTTACGACCTCACATTCGAGGCCGCGGCCGCGGACGTCCACCGAGACGGTTTGGCCGTCGGCAATGTCTTTGTCGGTGTCGATCAACGCGAGCGCGATGCCAACTTTCAAAGTCGGAGAAAAGGTTCCCGATGTCGTCACACCGATAGGAGTGTCGCCGTCGAGCACCGTGAGGTCGGGCCGCAGCACCCCGCGGCCGACGGCCCTCAGCCCGCGCAGCACCCGCTTCGGGCCCGACTCCTTCTCGGCCAGCAGTGCGTCGCGTCCCCAGAAGGTGTCCTTTTTCCACCCGATGGCCCATTCGCACCGCGCCTGCAGCGGCGAGATGTCCAGTGATAGTTCATGGCCGTGCAGCGGATAACCCATTTCGGTGCGCAGCGTGTCGCGGGCTCCCAGCCCGGCCAGCTCACCGCCGGCGCCGCCGACGGCGTCGACGAGTGCGTCAAAGACCACGCCGGCCCGATCCCATGCCGGCAGCAGTTCGTAGCCGTGCTCGCCGGTGTAGCCGGTCCGGCACACCCGCACCGGAACACCGCCGAAATCGGCGTCCGCGTATCCCATGTAGTCCATGTCTATGGGCAGGCCCAACCCACCGACGACATCGGTCGATTTGGGGCCCTGCACGGCGAGCACCGCATACGAGCGGTGTTCGTCGGTGATCGTCAGGCCCGCCGGCGTGCGCTGCTGCAACGCCGCGACGACAGCGGCAGTGTTGGCGGCGTTGGGCACCAGGAAGATCTCGTCATCAGAGACGTAGTAGGCGATCAGGTCGTCGATCACACCACCGGAATCAGTGCAGCACAACGTGTATTGCGCCTTGCCGGGTTCGATGCGTCGAAGGTCGTTGGTGAGCGCGGAGTTGACGAACTCGGCGGCGCCAGGGCCCCGCACCAATGCCTTGCCGAGATGGCTGACGTCAAACAGGCCGACGGTGTTTCGCGTTGCGGTGTGCTCGCTCACCGTGCCCGCGTAGGAGACCGGCATCAGCCAGCCGGAGAATTCGGCGAAACTCGCGCCGAGTTGACGATGACGTTCCTCGATGGGGCCGTGTAGGACTTCGCTCACGCCGAAACACATTAATGCCGCCCTCGCTGCTGACACACTTTGCAGGTGGTCGACCTCGAGGCGCTGGAAGCGGCGGGGATCGCCAATGCCCGGGAACGAGCCGGCCTGATCGAATACCTGGACAGCCTCGGGTTCACGGCCGAAGAGATGGTGGAGGCCGAGCGTCGCGGGCGACTGTTCGGGCTTGCGGGTGACGTTCTGCAATCGTCAGGCCGACCGACGTACAGCCTGAGCACGGCCGCCGAGGCGCTCGGCGTGGCAGTCGAGGACGTCGCGCACGCATGGGACGTTCTGGGACTGACGGTCGCCGATCCCGAGACGCCCGTGCTGAGCCAGGCCGACGTCGACGGATTGGCAACGTGGGTCACCCTGAGGAAGGTCGCAGGCGAGGATGCGGCGCTCAACTTTCTGCGGGTGGTCGGTGCCGCGCTGGCCCGGCTCGCCGAGGCCAGCGGAACCATGATTCGGATCGCCCAGCCCGACCTGATGATGACGCACACCGAAGATGAGCTCACCACGGCGCGCGCGTACCGTGCGGTGGCGGAGCTTGTGCCGGGTATGTCCGCTCTCATCGACTCCGTGTGGCGGCATCAGATCACCAGTGCCCGAACGTACTTCGAGGGCGTCATCAGTGACGACACGACCGCAAGCGTGACGTGCGGCGTAGGATTCGCGGATCTGTCCGGCTTCACCGCGCTGACGCAGCGCCTCACCCCGGGCGAGTTGTCCGATCTTCTCATCGAGTTCGGAGGAGCTGTCAGCGATGTGGTGCATGCCGCCGGCGGTCGGGTGGTGAAGTTCATCGGCGACGAGGTGATGTGGGTGACGTCGACCCCTGAGCTGCTGGTGAAGGTGGCAACCGACCTGGTCGAATACCCACGCGCACGGGAGGCGGGCCTGCAGGTCCGTGCCGGTCTCGGCTACGGCCCGGTGCTGGCGATAGCCGGCGATTATTGGGGCAACCCGGTCAATCTGGCCGCCCGCCTGGTGGCGGCCGCGGCACCGGGTCAGATCCTGGCCTCAAACGACGTTCGCGACGAGCTACCCGCGTGGCCGGCGATCCCACTGGATCCCTTGATACTCAAGGGTTTCGAGTCACCCGTGATGGCCTACGACCTGCACCTGTCCCGCTGACGGCTAGGGTAAACGCTCGTGAGCACCGCAGACACTGGTTACCAGCCGCCCGCCGTCACCGTCGCCTCGTCATTGCCCAAGCGCAAAATCGACTCGGCCGTGCTGATTGTGCCGGTCGTCAGCGGGCAGGACGAGGACGCGACGGCGACCGTCGTCGCCAATCCATTCCTTGATGCGGAGGCCGTCGGCGAGATCGAGGTCGCACTGAAGGCGCTCAGCGCCAAGGGGGGCACCGACCAGGTCGCCCGCTTGGTCGCGCCGTCGCTGCCGGTGGGCAGCGTGCTTGCTGTCGGGCTGGGCAAGGACCGGGATGAGTGGCCCGCCGACGTGATCCGCCGCGCGGCGGGGGCGGCCGCACGTTCGCTCAACGGGGCCGAGGCAGTGATCACCACGCTGTCGGACCTCGACCTGAGCGCGGCGGTCGAGGGACTGATCCTTGGCGCCTACCGGTTCACCGACTTCCGCAGCAGCAAGACCGCACCCAAGGATGCGGGTCTGCGTGAGATCACGGTGCTGGCTGCCGACGCCAAGGCCAAGGTACCGCGGACGAGAGGAGCACCAAAAGCAGCCGCAGCGGCCGCCGAGCGTGCCACTGCGATCGCAACCGCGGTCGCCACCGCGCGCGATCTGGTCAATACTCCGCCGAGTCACCTGTATCCGGCCGAATTCGCCAAGCGCGCAAAGGCTTTGGGCGAGGCGGCCGGTCTCGAGGTCGAGGTGTTCGACGACAAAGCCCTTGCCAAGGACGGCTACGGCGGCGTGATCGGCGTTGGCAAGGGGTCGTCGCGCCCGCCCCGGTTGATCCGGCTGGCCCACCGCGGGGCGAAGAACAAGAAGTCCAAGACAGTGGCGCTCGTCGGCAAGGGCATCACCTTTGACACCGGCGGCATCTCTATCAAGCCGGCGGCCAACATGCACCATATGACCTCCGACATGGGCGGTGCCGCCGCCGTCATCGCCACCGTCGTGCTGGCCGCCAAACAGCAGCTGCCCATCGACGTGATCGCGACCGTCCCGATGGCCGAGAACATGCCGTCGTCGACCGCCCAACGCCCCGGTGATGTGCTGACCCAGTACGGCGGCATCACCGTCGAGGTGCTCAACACCGACGCGGAGGGCCGGCTGATCCTGGCCGACGCGATCGTGCGCGCCTGCGAGGACAAGCCCGATTACCTGATCGAGACGTCGACGTTGACGGGCGCACAGACGGTGGCGCTCGGCGCGCGCACGCCCGGCGTGATGGGTAGCGACGAGTTCCGCGACCGCGTCGCCGGGATCTCCCAGGGCGTCGGCGAGAACGGCTGGCCGATGCCGCTGCCGGAGGAACTGAAGGACGACCTGAAGTCGACGGTGGCCGACCTGGCCAATGTCAGCGGCTCGCGCTATGCGGGCATGCTGGTCGCCGGCACCTACCTGCGCGAGTTCGTCGCCGACGGCGTGCAGTGGGCACACATCGACATCGCAGGCCCGGCGTACAACACCGGAGGGCCGTGGGGCTACACCGGCAAGGGCGGCACCGGCGTGCCGACCCGAACGATGTTCGCGGTGCTGGAAGATATCGCACAGAACGGTTGAGCTACATCACGCTCGCACGCGCAGAACTGCGCATCGCCTGCGGCAGCAGGTGGGCGACGCCGTAGACGAAATAGGCCTCGGGTGCCACGGGCCGGATCGGCTTGTTCTTCTTGACGGCCGACACGATCGCCTTGGCCACCTTGTCGGGGCCGTATCTGCGCGCGGCGAACATCTTCTCGAGCTGCGCGCGACGCTCCTCCACCTTGGCTTGTTTTCCGGCAGGTACGTCGAATCGGGTGGTGTGCACGATGTTCGTGTTGATCACACCGGGGCAGACCGTCGTGAGCCCGACTCCCGCTTGATCCAGTTCGGCACGCAGACAGTCGCCGAACATGAACACCGCCGCCTTGCTGGTGGAGTAGGCGTTCATCGACTGCTGTGGCGAATACGCGGCCATCGAGGACACGTTGACGATGTGCCCGCCGGTGCCGCGATCGACGAGNCGACGGCCAAATGATCTGCAGCAGTTGACAACTCCGCCGAAGTTGATGGCGAGGACGCGGTCGTATTCCTCGCGCGGGGTGTCGAGGAACAGCCCGGCCTGACCAACTCCTGCGTTGTTGACAACGATATCGGGCACGCCATGCTCGGAACTCACCCGCTCGGCGAACTGCTCGACGGCGTCCGCATCGGAGACGTCAAGGGTGTACGCGTGCGCGACCCCGCCGCGTGCGGTGATCTGCGCCGCGGTTTCTTTGACCGTCGCCTCGTCGATGTCGCTGATCACCACTTCGGCGCCCTCGCGGGCGAACGCCAGCGCGGTCGCGCGACCGATGCCGCTGCCCGCGCCGGTCACGGAAACCACTGTGTCGCCGAAGTATTCGCGCGGACGGCCGACCTGTGCGCGCAACAGTGCCCGGCTCGCCGGTTTGCCGTCAAGGTGCTCGACGAGTTCCCTGACGGATGATGCGAGGACCTGGGGGTGCGACATCGGTGACCAGTGACCGGCCCGAAGGTCGCGGCGCCATAACCGCGGGACCCATTGTTTGAGGTCGTCGTAGACGTGCGGCCGCACGAATTGGTCCTTGGTGTTCACGATCACCTGCACCGGAACATCGACGTAGTGGTCGGTCCTGGCCGACGCCACGCTGCGGAAGTAGTTGGCGCCATAGACCTTCAGGCTGTTTGCGGCATCCGTCTTGTAGGTGGGCGAATGGTGAAGCCGCTCCGGCGGTATGCCATCCCGCAGCACGAGCATGCGCCGCACACCTTCGGCGATGAAACCGCGCACTGCGAGCGGTCCGACGACGGGGATGGAGAAGAACCCCATGTAGGCGAAGGACAGGAACTGGCTCAACGCGCGCAGGAACTGTCGAGGACGGTACGGACGCTTGAGGCTGCCGACGATGTAGCGGTTGAGGTGGTCGCCACTGGGACCCGACACCGAGGTGAACGAGGCGACGTGGTCACTGGCGCCAGGACGAGACAGGTACTCCCACATTCCCGCCGATCCCCAGTCGTGTGCCAGCACGTGCACCGGCTCGCCCGGCGCCACCGCATCGATGACCGCGGCGAAGTCGTCGGCGTAACACGCCATTGTGTAGGCCGAAATTGGTTTTGGCACAGATGTTTTGCCGACGCCGCGGTTGTCGTAGCGGACGATGTGGAAGCTGTCGGCCAACAATGGGGCGACCCCGTCCCACACGACGTGGGAGTCGGGCCAGCCGTGCACCAACACCACGGTCGGGCCATCGGGATTGCCTTCTTCGTAGACGGCGATGCGCACCCCGCCACTGCTCTCGACGAACCGCTCGGTGATCTCGCCCATGGCACCTCCGCGCAATTAGTGGGACCGCTGGTACCGTATCAGCCCTCGAGCTCCTCACGAAGGGCGCGCTCACGCTCGATCCGCCTGCGCGCGTCGTAGTCCCGCATCCGCTGGGGATAACCGACTTTCTGCACGTCGTAGACGGGAATCTGGAGCCGTTCGCTCAGTCGCCGCGCGCCCGCGTCTCCCCCGGCCCTGCGGCGGGTCCACTCCCCGTCGGCGGCCACCAGGACGACCGTGACGTCGGTGACGGTGGTTCTCGGTTCGACGAAGGCCTCCACACCGGTGTGCGCGGCGACCCACTGCTGCATGTAGCGCAGGTCGACCGCGGGGTCGTTGCCGTCAGCACCCCNCGCNTTACGACCACCGCGAAATCTGTCGAACAGTCCCACCTGGGCTCGGCTCCTTCTCTCTCACCTCTATCGATAGTGCCAGAGCCGCGAGGTCCCAGGTCTGCGGCGAACTGCGCCCAGCGACGTGACAGGATGGGAGCCGACATTCGACCCGGTACCACCTGACTGACCGTTCGAGAGAGCGAGGGAGTCGATACACATGGCCATCTCCGTTCAGATGCCCGCACTCGGTGAGAGCGTCACCGAGGGCACTGTCACCCGCTGGCTCAAGCAAGAGGGTGACACGGTGGAACAGGATGAGCCGCTACTGGAGGTCTCCACCGACAAGGTCGACACCGAGATCCCCTCGCCCGCTGCGGGTGTGCTGAAGAAGATCGTCGCTCAGGAAGACGACACCGTTGAGGTGGGCGGTGAGCTCGCGGTGATCGGCGACGCCAGCGAGGACGGCGAGGCGTCCGGCGGGCAGGCCCCAGCCGCCGAGGAAAAGCCCGCCCAAGAAGAAAAGCCCGCCGAAGAGCCCGCCGCACAGCCTGAACCGGCCGCCGAGAAAGAGGAACCGGCGCCGGAACCGGCCAAGCCGGCCGCGCAGTCCTCCGGGGGTGGCGAGGCCACCGCGGTGAAGATGCCGGAGTTGGGCGAGTCGGTCACCGAGGGCACCGTGACACGGTGGCTGAAGAACGTCGGCGACGCGGTCGAGGTCGACGAGCCGCTGGTCGAGGTGTCCACCGACAAGGTCGACACCGAGATTCCCTCGCCGGTGGCCGGCACACTGCTGTCCATCACCGCCGAGGAGGACGACACGGTCCCGGTCGGCGGCGAGCTGGGCAAGATCGGTGAAGCCGGCGCTGCCGCCGAAGAGCCCGAGCAGCCCAAGCCGGAGCCGAAACCCGAACCCACAGAGGCGAAGCCCGAACCCAAGCCGGAGCCNAANCCCGAACCCAAGCCGGAGCCCAAGCCCGAGCCGAAAGCGGAGCCCGAGCCCGAGCCGGTGCAGGAAGCCAAGCCGGAACCCAGGCCGGAGCCCAGACCCGAGCCTGCCGCGGAGGCACCCTCAGGCGATGCCGGTCCGTATGTCACCCCGCTGGTGCGAAAACTAGCCGCCGAGAACAACATTGACCTGGCGGCGGTGAAGGGCACCGGCGTCGGCGGACGGATCCGGAAGCAGGACGTGCTTGCCGCCGCGGACGCAAAGAAGGCCCCGGCCGCCCCGGCCGCGGAGGCAGCGCCTGCGGCCCCGGCCAAACCGGCGGCCGCCGCCCCGACGCCCGCACCTGCGCTGGCGCACCTGCGCGGGACCACCCAGAAGGCCAACCGGATCCGTCAGATCACCGCGAAGAAGACGCGCGAATCCCTGCAGGCCACAGCGCAATTGACGCAAACCCATGAGGTCGACATGACCAAGATCGTGGCGCTGCGGGCCAGGGCGAAGAACGGCTTTGCCGAACGCGAAGGCGTCAACCTGACGTATCTGCCGTTCATCGCCCGCGCGGTGATCGACGCGCTGAAGATCCACCCGAACGTCAACGCCAGCTACAACGAGGACACCAAGGAGATCACCTACTACGACGCCGAGCACCTCGGCTTCGCGGTCGACACCGATCAGGGCCTGCTGTCGCCGGTGATCCACAACGCCGGTGACCTGTCGCTCGGCGGGCTGGCACGGGCGATCGCCGATATCGCCGGGCGCGCCCGGTCGGGCAACCTGAAACCCGACGAGCTGTCGGGTGGGACGTTCACCATCACCAACATCGGCAGCCAGGGGGCACTCTTCGACACCCCGATCCTGGTGCCGCCGCAGGCGGCGATGCTGGGCACCGGCGCGATCGTCAAGCGCCCGCGGGTGGTCGTCGACGAGAACGGCAACGAGTCGATCGGCGTGCGTTCGGTGTGCTATCTGCCGCTGACCTACGACCACCGACTGATCGACGGCGCCGACGCCGGGCGCTTCCTGACCACCATCAAGCGCCGGCTCGAAGAGGGCGCGTTCGAGGCCGATCTTGGGCTGTAGACAGCCGTGACCAACGCCGTCGTCGCGATCGCGGGGTCCTCAGGTCTGATCGGCTCAGCGTTGGTCTACGCGTTGCGCGCCACCGACCGCAGGGTGGTGCGGATCGTGCGGCGGGCCCCGTCGAACGCGGACGAGGTGTTCTGGAACCCCGACACCGGTGACTTCGACTCGAGCGCGCTGGCCGGCGTCGACGCGGTGGTCAACATGTGTGGTGTCAACATCGGTGCGAAGCGGTGGTCGGGTGCGTTCAAACAAATCCTCCGCGACAGCCGCATCGGCCCGACCGAAGTGCTGTCGGCCGCGGTTGTCGAGGCCGGCGTTCCGACGCTGATCAACGCCAGTGCGGTCGGCTACTACGGCGACACCGGTGGCCGCGCCACTGACGAAACCGCGCCTGCCGGTAGAGGTTTCATGGCCCAGCTTTGTCAGGACTGGGAGGCAGCCACCGAGTTCGCCGGGCACGACGGCAGCCGGGTCGTGCTGGTGCGCACCGGGCTGGTGCTGGCGCCGTCCGGCGGAATGCTGGGACGGCTGAAGCCGCTGTTCTCCTTGGGGCTGGGTGCGCGATTGGGCAACGGGCGTCAGTACATGCCGTGGATCAGTCTGGAGGACGAGATCCGCGCGCTGTTGTTCGCGATCTCCCACGACGATGTGTCGGGTCCTGTCAACCTGACCGGGCCTGCGCCAGTGACCAACGCCGAGTTCACCGCCGCGCTCGGCCGCACCGTGAACCGGCCCACCCCGTTGGTCCTCCCGGGCTTTGCGCTGCGCACGCTGCTGGGCGAGTTCGCCGAGGAAGGCCTGCTCGGCGGTCAGCGCGCGATCCCGGCGGCGTTGGAGCGCGCGGGTTTTGCGTTCCACCACAACACCATCGGCGAGGCGCTCGCCTTCGCCACCGCGCCGAAAGACACATGACGAGTAACGTCAGAGCTATGGCGGCATCAATCCGCTCCGCGACTACGTCGGTCGACGTTCGTCGGCTCGGCACCGTCGACTATCTGGCGGCATGGCAGCTGCAGCGCGAGCTCGCCGACGCCCGGGTCGCAGGCGGTCCGGATACCCTGCTGCTGCTGGAGCATCCGTCGGTCTACACGGCAGGGCGCCGCACGCTGCCGGAAGAGCGCCCGCACGGCGACACCCCTGTCGTCGACACCGACCGCGGCGGCAAGATCACCTGGCACGGGCCGGGGCAGCTCGTCGGCTATCCGATCATCGGCCTCGCCGAACCGCTCGATGTGGTGAATTTCGTTCGGCGCCTTGAGGAATCGATGATCAAGGTGTGCGCGGGACTGGGACTGGAAACCGGACGCGTCGAGGGTCGCTCCGGGGTCTGGGTGCCGTTCCGACGGCCGGCGGCCGGCACGCAAGATCGGCGCCATCGGCATCCGCGTGTCGCGCGCGACCACGCTGCACGGGTTCGCCCTCAACTGCGACTGCGACCTGGACGCTTTCTCCGCAATCGTGCCGTGCGGCATCTCCGACGCCGGCGTGACGTCGCTGACCGCCGAGCTGGGCCGCAGGGTTTCGGTGGACGACGTGCTGACACCGGTGGCCGAGGCCGTGTGTGACGCCCTCGACGGCCGCCTGGTAGTAGCGTTGACGTAGTGACAGTCACCCCGGAAGGCCGCAAACTCCTGCGTCTCGAGGTCCGCAATGCCGAGACACCGATCGAGCGCAAGCCGCCGTGGATCAAGACCCGCGCCACGATGGGACCGGAGTACAAAGAGCTCAAGGCACTGGTCCGCCGCGAGGGTTTGCACACGGTCTGCGAGGAAGCCGGCTGCCCGAACATCTTCGAGTGCTGGGAAGACCGCGAGGCCACCTTCCTGATCGGCGGCGAGCAGTGCACCCGTCGCTGCGACTTCTGCCAGATCGACACCGGTAAACCCGCCGAGCTCGACCGCGATGAGCCGCGTCGGGTCGCGGAGAGCGTGCAGGCCATGGGGCTGCGCTACTCGACCGTCACGGGGGTGGCCCGCGACGATCTGCCCGACGGCGGCGCGTGGCTGTATGCCGAGACCGTGCGCGCCATCAAGACACTCAACCCCAACACCGGTGTGGAACTGCTGATACCGGATTTCAACGGCGAGCCGGCGCTGCTGGAGCAGGTCTTCAAGGCCCGCCCAGAAGTGTTGGCGCACAACGTCGAAACCGTTCCGCGCATCTTCAAGAGGATCCGCCCGGCGTTCCGATATGACCGCAGCCTCGCGGTGCTCACCGCGGCCCGTGACTACGGCCTTGTGACGAAGTCCAATCTGATCCTCGGCATGGGCGAGACACCCGACGAGGTCCGCACCGCCCTTCGCGATCTGTACGACGCAGGCTGCGACATCGTCACCATCACGCAGTACCTGCGGCCCTCGGTGCGGCATCACCCGGTCGAGCGGTGGGTCAATCCAGAGGAGTTCGTCGAGCACGAGCGGTACGCCGAAGGCCTCGGCTTCGCCGGAGTGCTGGCCGGCCCACTGGTTCGGTCCTCGTATCGAGCGGGCCGGCTCTACGCGCAGGCTGCGCAGCGCGCTTCCGTCCGGATTTCGGGCCACGAAGGCGCCGTATCCTGACGTAGTGACTTCTCTGACGGCTGCCGGCGACAGGTTCGACTGCAGCCGCAGACTATTCTCGGCTGAGCATCCGGTTGTCTCTCCGAAGCCGCCCGAAGGCCCAGTCCAGGCCCGAACAGAAGTCTATGGGTCAGTACCGACACAAACCCCGAGGGCGTAATGATGGCGAAATCCCGCAATCCCGCTGCCACGAAGGCCGCCAAGGCCGAGGCGAAGGCGACCCGCAAGACGGCCTCCAAGCAGCGCCGCAGCCAGCTGTGGCAAGCGTTTCAGATCCAGCGCAAAGAGGACAAACGGCTCCTGCCGTACATGATCGGCGCATTTGTGTTGATCGTGGGCGCCTCCGCGGCATTCGGCATCGTCTCCGGCGGCTTCACCGGCTACATGATGATCCCGCTTGGCGTCGTGCTCGGTGCCCTGGTGGCCTTCATCATCTTCGGCCGCCGCGCGCAGAAGTCGGTGTACCGCAAGGCCGACGGGCAGACCGGGGCCGCGGCATGGGCGCTGGACAACCTGCGTGGCAAGTGGCGGGTCACCCCCGGCGTCGCCGCCACCGGCCACTTCGACGCGGTGCACCGGGTGATCGGCCGTCCGGGCGTGATCTTCGTCGGCGAAGGGTCGGCGACGCGCGTCAAACCGCTGCTGGCCCAGGAAAAGAAGCGCACCGCCCGGCTGATCGGCGACACCCCTATCTACGACGTCATGGTCGGCAATGGCGAGGGCGAGGTGCCGCTGGCCAAGCTCGAACGTCACCTGACCAAGCTGCCGGCGAACATCACGGTCAAGCAGATGGACGCGCTGGAGTCGCGGCTGGCCGCGCTGGGCACCAAGGTCGGCCCCGCCGCGATGCCCAAGGGCCCGCTGCCGGGGCAGGCCAAGATGCGCAACGTGCAGCGCACCGTCCGCAGGCGCTGACTGACTACCGCCGCACGACCGCGGTATTCGTCAGCTTGTCCTGCAGGCCTCGCATGTCGGCGTCGGTGATCAGCGGCGGGATGACGACCGCGATCAGCAACCCGCGCGCGACAGCGCGGCCGAATCCGACGTGCTGGCGGCCGTCGACGGGCACCACCATCAGCCCCAATGCGAGCTGGCCGGGAGTGAACCCGAACAGCCGCAGCGACACCGCGCCCAGCACGAACCAGACGATCAGGACGGCGGTGGACAGCGTGGCCAGCGACACCAGCCCGAATGTCATTGCAAGGGCCGACAGCCCGTAGGCGATCAACCAGTCGACGAACAGCGCGGCGAATCGCCTGCCCATCCGGGCAAGGGACCGGGACCCGGTTCGGGGCAAACCGAGCCGATGGCCCGGATAGTCATTTGGTGTCTGGTCCGGGCTGCCTGAGTCCGGTTCGGGACCCGAGAGCCAGGACCCGATTGCGCGGGCCATACTGTCAGGATAAGCGGGGCCGACCCGGCCTCCCCGGCCGCCGCCGCAGGCAGATTGCGTAACTTCAGCGCAACATGTGGTTGACGACCGCGCAACATCGTGTCCATAGCGTCAACCCGCGGGTTTACCAGATATAAGGAGAGTAGGCAGTGGCAGAAAAGACGGCCGACGACATCATCAAGCAGATCAAGGACGAAGACGTTGCCTACGTCGACATTCGGTTCTGCGATCTGCCCGGCATCGTCCAGCACTTCTCGGTCCCGGCGGCGTTTTTCGATCAGAGCGTGTTCGAGGACGGGCTGGCCTTTGACGGCTCGTCGGTTCGCGGCTTCCAGTCGATCCACGAGTCCGACATGATGCTGCTGCCCGATCCGGACACTGCCCGTATCGACCCGTTCCGCGCCGCCAAGACGCTGAACCTCAACTTCTTCGTGCACGACCCGTTCACCCGCGAGGCGTACTCCCGCGACCCGCGCAACGTCGCCCGCAAGGCGGAGAACTACCTGGCCAGCACCGGCATCGCCGACACCGCCTACTTCGGCGCCGAGGCCGAGTTCTACATCTTCGACTCGGTGTCGTTCGACTCGCAGATGAACGGCACCTTCTACGAGATCGACTCCGAGGCCGGCTGGTGGAACACGGGCGAGCCCGTCGAGGCTGACGGCAGCGCCAACCGCGGCTACAAGGTCCGCCCGAAGGGCGGATACTTCCCCGTTGCGCCGTACGACCACTTCGTCGACCTGCGCGATGCGATGTGCACCAACCTGCAGAACGCCGGCTTGGAGCTGGAGAAGGGGCACCACGAGGTCGGCACCGCCGGGCAGGCCGAGATCAACTACAAGTTCAACACCCTGCTGCACGCCGCCGACGACCTGCAGCTGTACAAGTACATCATCAAGAACACCGCGTGGCAGGCTGGCAAGACCGTGACATTCATGCCCAAGCCGCTGTTCGGCGACAACGGCTCCGGCATGCACTGCCATCAGTCACTGTGGAAGGACGGCAGCCCGCTGTTCCACGACGAGTCGGGCTACGCGGGCCTGTCGGACACCGCGCGCCACTACATCGGCGGTATCCTGCACCACGCCCCGTCGCTGCTGGCGTTCACCAACCCGACGGTGAACTCCTACAAGCGGCTGGTGCCGGGGTACGAGGCCCCGATCAACCTGGTGTACAGCCAACGCAACCGCTCGGCATGTGTGCGCATCCCGATCACGGGCAACAACCCGAAGGCCAAGCGGCTGGAGTTCCGTTGCCCGGACAGCTCGGGCAACCCGTACCTGGCGTTCTCGGCGATGATGATGGCCGGCATCGACGGCATCAAGAAGAAGATGGAGCCGCAGTCGCCGGTCGATAAGGACCTCTATGAGCTGCCGCCGGACGAGGCCGCCAGCATCCCGCAGGCGCCGACGTCGCTGTCGGCGGTGATCGACCGCCTGGAGGAGGACCACGAATACCTCACCGAGGGGGGGGTTTTCACCGAGGATCTGATCGAGACCTGGATCTCCTACAAGCGGGAGAACGAGATCCTTCCAGTGCAGATCCGGCCTCACCCCTACGAGGTCGCGCTGTACTTCGACGTGTAACCACACCTGAAGACAAACGCCGGGGCGGGATCCTGCCCCGGCGTTTGCTTTTGCAGGGGAACGATAGGGAAACGCCCGATTTCTCCCGACCGGTTCGGGCACAACGTCAACCCCTGGGGGAGGCGGTAACAACGCCGTGCGGCCGGTGCTCCCATGCCCCACCGGCCGCACGGCGTTCTCTCAACCCGATTCACAGCGGCGTCCCAGGAACCGTAGGGTCAACCGCATGACAACTCTGGACGCGCGCTTTGCAAGCTACTCCTCCCCTGCGTTGAGCATCTTCCGCATCGTGTTCGGTCTGCTGTTCGCGATGCACGGTTCGCAGAAGCTGTTCGACTGGCCTATCGCAGCACCCATGCCGATCGAGGTCGGCGCCTGGCCGGCCTGGTGGGCCGGACTAATCGAGCTGGTTTGCGGCCTGCTGATCGCGGTCGGATTGTTCACCCGCATCGCGGCTTTCATCGCAGCAGGCGAAATGGCGGTGGCGTACTTCTGGATGAGCTGGCCCCCGCTGGAAGGCGAACCCGCGAGCTTCTGGCCCATCGCGAACAAGGGTGAACCTGCGGTGATGTACTGCTTCGCCTTCCTTGCACTGGCCGCCTTGGGCGCCGGCGCCTGGTCCGTCGATGCCCGGCGACGACAGCCCGCCGCGGCGGCCACCACAGCGCCGCGCCGCGGTTTCGTCGGCCGATTCCGGCGTTAGGAACGGCGCTCCCATGCCTAGGACATTCCTCGCCATCGCGGCAGCGTTCGGACTGCTGGCCGCCATGATCGGACCGGCCGCCGGCACGTCGAGTGCCGAACCCGCTCGCCTCGTTGTGATCACCACCGGCGGCACCATCGCCACCAGCACCGACGCCAGCGGCGTGCGACGACCAACAGTCGGCGGCCAGGAGCTCGCTGCCGGGCTCAACGTGGATGTCGTCGACCTGATGAAGAAGGACAGCTCCCAATTGACGCCTGTCGACTGGGATGCCATCGGCTCCGCCGTGAAGTCTGCTGTCGCGGGCGGCGCCGACGGCGTAGTGATCACACACGGCACCGACACCATGGAGGAAACCGCGCTGTGGCTCGACCTGACCTACAACGGATCGGCACCGGTCGTATTGACCGGCGCTCAGCGCAGTTCGGATGCTCCCGACGCCGACGGGCCAACCAATCTGCGTGACGCGTTGACGGTGGCCGCCAGCCCGGCCGCCCGCGATCAGGGTGTGTTGATCACGTTCGCCGGCAACGTGTTTCCCGCGCTGGGCACCCGCAAGGTCGACACACAGAACCTCGCAGCATTCGGCGCGACGGCACCCATCGGCACGGTCGGCGGCGGAAACTTCACGGCGAACCACCAAGCGCCGCGGCCATTCATCGCCGACGTGTCCGCCGCGGGAGCGCCACGTGTCGACATCGTCGCGCTCTATCCCGGCGACGGTTCGAACGCCCTGGACGCCGCGGTCGCCGCGGGTGCGCGCGGCTTGGTGCTAGAGGCGCTGGGGTCGGGCAACGCGGGTGACGCTGTCGTCGATGCCGTGCGCCGACATGAGCAGGCGGGGGTGCAGGTCGCGGTCTCGACGCGCGTGCCGAACGGTCCCGTCATCGCCGAATACGGTCCCGGCGACGACATGGTGAAGGCCGGTGCGGTGATGGTGCCCAACGTACGGCCGAGCCAGGCGCGACTGCTGATGATGGCCGCGCTGGCAGGTGGTCAACCGGTCGCCGATGTGATTGACCGCTGGGGTTGATCAGCGAACACAATGACGCTTGCCAAATAACCGTTGCCCTAGTGGTCTAGCGCCAGGTCCTTGCGGAACTTGCGCATACCGTCGATCTTCTCGGCGAGCGTCGCCTCGGGTCCGGTGTAAAACATCCACGGCATCGTGATGATGCCGGTGATGCCGCTCGCCTCCGCNCGCTCGTAGTGCTCCGGCTTGAACGCGTCGGTCAGCGGCGTCAGGATCGTGAAATCGTTCATCGACAATCCGCTTTCAGCACGAAGTTCGCGCANCCGGTCAACGCGTTCGATGGCCCGGTCGGTGGTGATCAGGTCGCCGATCCACCCGTCGTTGCGCGCCGCGCGGCGCAACGCAATGTCGCTCAGGCCGCCGACATAGATTGGAATGTGCGGCGGCGTGGGCTCCATCTCCAGCCGCGGCGCCGAGTAGAACTCCCCCTCGAACTCCGTCCAGCCCGGCTGCCACAACGCCTTCATCAGCTCGAGCATCTCGTCGGTGCGCTTGCCGCGGCGGTCGAAGCGCTGACCCATCAGTGTGAACTCTTCTTCGCACCAGCCCACGCCGATGCCGAGCTCTAACCGGCCCCCGGCCAGATATGCCGCCGTGCCAATCGATTTCGCGGCGGAGTACGGATCGCGCATGGCAGGCAGATACACCGTCGTAACGAAGTGCAGCCGCGTGGTGACAAGCGCTATGGCGCCGATCATCACCCACGGATCGGGCCAGTCGGTGAACGCCTCCCAGCGACGCTTACCGTCCTTGGTGTATGGATACGGCGTCTTCAGCGTCTCGAGGTTGATGACGTGGTCGGGGATTCCCATTCCGTCGTAACCCAGATCATCGGCAGCCTTGGCGATTTCGACAACCTCGCGCGTCTCGAGGAACGCCGTGCTGACATAAAACTTCATCCGGCGTCCCTGGCCCAGGCTGGGCGGATGAAGACTCCCTCGGCCTCGACGGTTGTGCCCTCGGCGTCGATGAGATAGCCCCGCGCAAACGTTTTCACGCCTTCGATGCGCTCGATGAACGCCTCGGCACGCAACTTGCCGAGCGGTGTGCCCCGCAGGTAGCGCACCGTGATGGTGCCGGTGAACTTCGGCTGGGTCAGCCCCTCGCTCGCCGCCTCGCCGAGGATGTGGTCGAGCACCAGCGCGCAGATGCCGCCGTGCACCCAGCCCGGCGGCCCTTCGTACGCGCCGCTCAGGATGAAGTCGCTCCAGGCTCGGCCGTCGGGCTCGTGGTGGATGACCATGGGCGGCGCGATCGCATTGCGCAGGCCGACAGCGGGATTCGCCCATGTCAGCGGCCGACCGGTGGCCTCGTGACGCAACGTCGTTGTCGCAGTGCGTTGCTTGCTCTCGAGTATCGCTGTGACGGCCTCGATCGCTGCCTGAGCCTCGCGCGCGGTGGCTTCGTCGACGTCGGTGTGGATGCCCGCGCCGATGAGCTTGCGGATCGCGCCGGTCAACGGCTCGTACAGCACGCGTTGGCGTTCGTACTCCTCGGCGCTGATGACGTCGACCCCGAAGTCCATGCTCATTCTCCGAAAACCTTCCGTACTACGGCCTTTGCCCGGCGGGTCACCCGCAGGTAGTTGTCGAGGAACTCGCCGCCGTCGTCGGAGTCCCAGCCCGCCGCCAAGGCGACGGCGTTGAGCTGGCGGCCCGGGCCCGGCAGTTGATCGGTGGCCTTGCCGCGCACCAGCACCAGCGCGTTGCGGGCGCGGGTGGCCGTCAGCCATGCCTGTCGCAACAGCTCGACGTCGCCCTCGGCGATCAACTCCGCGGAGCCGATGGCATTGAGCGCATCCAGCGTCGAAGTGGTGTGCAGCGCAGGCACTTTGTGCCCATGCCGGAGTTGAAGCAACTGCACCGTCCACTCGATGTCGGCCAGTCCGCCGCGGCCCAGTTTGGTGTGTGTGTTCGGATCTGCGCCGCGTGGCAGCCGTTCGGCGTCGACACGCGCCTTGATGCGCCTGATCTCCTGCACCGCTTGGGCGGAGACGCCGCCCGGTGGATAGCGAGTCTTGTCTGCCATCAACAGGAATTGCTCACCGAGTTGCGGGTCGCCGGCCACGCGGTGCGCCCGCAGCAGCGCCTGAATCTCCCACGGCTGCGCCCACTGGGCGTAGTAGGCCTGATACGAGGCGAGCGTGCGTACCAACGAACCGTTGCGGCCCTCCGGGCGCAGCCCCGCGTCGACCTCCAGCGGCGGGTCCGCGCTCGGCGTGCCCAGCAGCGTGCGAACCTGCTCGGCGATGGTCACCGACCAGCGCACCGCGGCCGACTCGTCGACTCCTTCTACGGGGTCGCACACGAACATCACGTCGGCGTCCGAGCCGTACCCGAGTTCACCGCCGCCGAGCCGGCCCATTCCGATCACCGCGATGCGGGCAGGCACTCCGCCGTCGGGGATGTTGGCCCGGATGACCACCTCCAGTGCGGCCTGCAGCACGGCCACCCACACCGACGTCAGCGCTTTGCAGACGTCGGTCACCTCGAGCATGCCGAGCAGATCCGCCGACGCGATGCGGGCCAGCTCACGCCGGCGCAGGGTGCGCGCCGCGGCGATCGCCCGAATCGGGTCGGCATGCCTGCCCGCCGAGGCGACCAACGCCCGCGCCACGCCTTCGGGCTCGACGTCGAGCAGCTTGGGGCCGTTCGGGCCGTCCGCGTAGAGCTGGATCACCTCCGGTGCCCGCATCAGCAGATCGGGGACGTAGGCCGAGGTGCCAAGCACCTGCATAAGCCGCTTGGCCACCGCGCCTTCGTCGCGCAGCGTCGACAGGTACCACCGCTGCTCGGCCAGTGCCTCGCTGATCCGCCGATACGCGAGCAGACCGGCGTCCGGGTCGGGCGTGTCGGAGAGCCAGTCCAGCAGTGTCGGCAACAGCACCTGCTGCACTCGGCTACGCCTGCCGCTGTGGCTGGTGAGTGCGGCCAGGTGCGTCAGCGCGCTCAGCGGGCCCTCGTAGCCAAGCGCCGCGAGCTGACGTTCGGCGGCCTCCGGCGTCATACCTTCCGAAATACCAACTCTGCCAACGGATTCCAGTAGCGGTTGGTAGAACAGCTTCGCGTGCAGCCGGGACACCCGCATATTCTGGCGCTTGAGTTCCTCGCGCAGCACACCGAGCGCGTCGTGCCGACCGTCGGGGCGAACGTGTGCGGCGCGGGCCAGCCAGCGCAGGGCCTCGTCGTCGTCGGCCTCGGGCAGCATGTGCGTGCGCTTGAGCCGCTGCAGCTGCAGCCGGTGTTCGAGCAGCCGCAGAAACTCGTAGGAAGCCGTCATGTTGGCGGCGTCGTCGCGGCCGATGTAGCCGCCCGCGGCGAGCGCGGCCAGCGCGTCGACTGTGGAGGCGACATGCAGTGATTCGTCGTTGCGCCCGTGCACCAACTGCAGCAGCTGCACGGCGAACTCGACGTCACGCAGCCCGCCCGTGCCGAGCTTGATCTCGCGTGCCCGCACCCCGGCGGGCACGAGTTCCTCGACACGCCGCCGCATCGCCTGCACCTCGGGCACGAAGTCCTCGCGCTGGCTGGCCGTCCACACCATCGGCATCAGCGCCTCGATGTACTGCAGGCCGAGTTCGGCGTCACCGGCCGCAGGCCGAGCCTTCAGCAGCGCCTGGAATTCCCACGTCTTGGCCCACCGCTGGTAGTAGGCGATGTGGGAGTCAAGCGTGCGCACCAGCTGCCCGTGCTTGCCCTCCGGCCGCAGCGCGGCATCCACCTCGAAGAAGGTGTCGCCCGCGAACCGCATCATCTCGCCGGCCACCCTGGTCGCGGTCGAGCCTGCGTCGTCGGCGACGAAGATGACGTCGACGTCGCTGACATAGTTCAGCTCGCGCGCGCCACACTTGCCCATCGCGATCACCGCGATCCTCGGGCACGCGCCGTCGTCTCCGCAGACCGTGCGGGTGGCGATCCTCAGCGCGGCGGCCAGCGCGGCGTCGGCCATATCGGACAGGTGCTGGCCGACCTTGGTGAACGCCAGCACGGGCTCGTTCTCCACCGTCGACGCCAGATCCAGGCCGGCCAAGACAAGGAGCCGATCGCGGTAGAGCGTGCGTAGCGGAGAAACCGCAGCCGTTGTGTGTCTCGCGATTTCGACGTTATCGGCTACTTCGGCGAATTCCTTGCGAAGCGTGTCGGCCGACGGCAGCGTGACGCCGCCGGCCAGCAGGTGCCAGGAGTCGGGACGGGCGACCAGGTGATCGCCGAGCGCCAGCGACGAACCCAGCACACCGAACAGTCGCCCCCGCAGCGCGCGGTCCTCGAGCAGGGCTTGGTTGAGTTCATCCCACCCGGGACCCGCCGCATCGGCGAGCCGGACCATCGCGCGCAGCGCGGTGTCGGCGTCGGGCGCGCGCGACAGCGACCACAACAGCTCGACGTGTGCGTCGGTGTTCCAGCGCAGCCGGTCCAGGTTCGCGGCCGCCGAGGGCTCGACCAGGCCGAGCCGGCCTACGCTGGGCAGCTTCGGTCGCTGCGTCGCAGGTTTGGCCACGTACTGACGGTAGCGCAGGCAGCGCAGCCGTTTCCGACCGTGCCTAGAGGGACAAGTAGGTCTTCAGCTCGTATGGCGTCACGTGGCTGCGGTAGTTCTCCCATTCGGCGCGCTTGTTGCGCAGGAAGAAGTCGAATACGTGCTCCCCCAACGCTTCCGCGACCAGCTCGGAGTTCTCCATTTCGGTCAGCGCGACGCCGAGGGACGACGGCAGCTCCTTGTAGCCCATCGCGCGGCGCTCCTCCGGGGTGAGGCTCCACACGTTGTCCTCGGCCTGCGGGCCGAGCACGTAGCCCTTCTCGATGCCGCGCAGGCCCGCGGCGAGTAACACTGCGAACGTCAGGTACGGGTTGCACGCCGAATCCGGGCTGCGCACCTCGACGCGCCGCGACGACGCCTTGCGCGGGGTGTACATCGGCACGCGCACCAGAGCCGACCGGTTGGCGGCGCCCCACGACGCGGCGGTCGGCGCCTCGCCGCCGTGCACCAGCCGCTTGTAGGAGTTCACCCATTGGTTGGTGACGGCACTGATCTCGGTGGCGTGCTCGAGAATGCCTGCGATGAACGACTTTCCGACATCGGAGAGTTGCAGCGCGTGGTCGGGGCTGTGAAACGCGTTGTTCTCGCCCTCGAACAGGCTCATGTGCGTGTGCATGGCGGAGCCGGGATATTCGGCGAACGGCTTGGGCATGAACGATGCGCGCACGCCGTCTGCGAGCGCGACTTCCTTGACGACGTAGCGGAACGTCATCACGTTGTCGGCCATCGACAGCGCGTCGGCGTAGCGAAGGTCGATCTCCTGCTGGCCGGGTGCGCCCTCGTGGTGGCTGAACTCCACCGAGATACCCATCTGCTCCAGCGCGTCGATGGCGTGGCGGCGGAAATTCGGCGCCGCGTCGTGCACGGCCTGGTCGAAGTAGCCGCCGTTGTCGGCGGGAATCGGCGTCGTACCGTCGTCGGGCCCCGGGTGAAGCAGGAAGAACTCGATCTCGGGATGCACGTAGCAGGAGAACCCGAGGTCGCTGGCCTTGGACAGCTGGCGGCGAAGCACGTGACGTGAGTCGGCCCAGGACGGCGAACCGTCCGGCATGGTGATGTCGCAGAACATCCGCGCCGAGTGGTGGTCGCCGCCGCTCGTGGTCCACGGCAGCACCTGAAATGTCGACGGATCGGGCCGGGCCACCATGTCGGCCTCCGACACCCTGGCAAACCCCTCGATGGAGGATCCGTCGAAGCCGATGCCCTCCTCGAAGGCGCCTTCGAGTTCGGCAGGGGCGATCGCGACGGACTTGAGGTATCCGAGCACGTCGGTGAACCACAACCGGACGAAACGGATGTCGCGTTCCTCCAGCGTGCGCAGCACGAATTCCTTCTGCCGATCCATGACCGCAGCGTAGGTTCCGGCTGTTAATTCTGTGTTACGGCGCTGCTAGGTCTAGCACCGCAGGCCGTCCGGCGGCACCACGGAATCGATGAGAAAGCCCACCACCGCGGTATCGACACACTGATCGCCGTTGAACACAACGGTGTGCTGGGTGCCATCGAAGGTGATGAGCGCGGCGCCCATCTGACGGGCCAGCTCGACGCCCGCCGAGTACGGCGTGGCCGGGTCATGCGTGGTGGAGACGACGACGACCTTGCCGGGACCGGGCGAGGTGCCTGGATGCGGAGACGACGTCGGCGGCACCGGCCACATCGCGCAAACGTCCCGCGGAGCAAACCCGGTGAAGGTGCCGTACTCCATGAACGGCGCGGCCTCGCGGATCTGCCGATCGGCGTCGGCCCACACGGCAGGGTCCGTCGGGTACGGCGCATCGACACAGCGGATCGCGGTGAACGCGTCCTGCAGGTTCTTGTAATGACCTGTGTCGTCGCGGTGCTGGTAGTCATCGGCCAGCAGCAGCAGATCCCCGGCGTCGGTGCCGCGCTGCAGGCCCAGCAGGCCGCTGGTGAGGTACTGCCAGAAGCGCCGCGTGTAGAGCGCGTTGACGGTGCCGGTCATCGCGTCCTGGTAGCTCAGGCCCCGCGGATCCGACGTCCCGCCCGGCGTGTTCACCAACGGGTCGACCAGCTCGTGAAAGCGGTCGACGAACTTCGCCGGATCGGTGCCAAGCGGACAGCCTGCCGACTGGGCACAGTCGGCCGCGTAGTCGTTGAAAGCCGTTTGGAAACCCGCCATCTGCCGAATGCTCCCGGTGATCGGATCCAGGCTCGGGTCGACGGCGCCGTCGAGAACCATCGCCCGCACGCGGTCCGGGTATTGCTCGGCATAGGCGGCGCCCAGTTCGGTTCCGTACGAGAAGCCGAGATAGTTGATCTGGTTCTCGCCGAGCGCCGCGCGCACGACGTCCATATCGCGCGCCGACGACGCTTTCCCAATGTTCGCGAGGAATTCCGTGCCCATCCGCTGGACGCACGCATCGGCGAACTGCTTGGAGAGCCCTTCGATATGGGCGACGCCTTCGGGGCTGTAGTCGGCCATCGGTTCGCGACGGAACGCGTCGAACTCGGCGTCGGTGCGGCAGCGTAGCTCTGGC
>C688J18823_10000395_pt1:10000-25393 | contig 25393 bp, 17 predicted proteins | sample HopSoiMetagenom1_FD_18823 | JGI IMG/M metagenome (IMG submission 18823) | reverse complement strand
CCATGGCCTATTTCGGGTTCACTCGGAGCTTTGGCAACCACCGTAGGAGGTGTGATGTACATGCACTCATTTCAAGGGGGTGCAACACTTCTCAGTTTGGGCCTAATATTTATCCTATATACCATGTTTGTATGGTGGCGCGATGTTCTACGTGAATCCACGTTGGAAGGACATCATACCAAAGTCGTACAATTAGGACCTCGATATGGTTCTATTTCGTTCATCGTATCGGAGGTTATGTTCCTTTTTGCTTTTTTTCGGGCTTCTTCTCATTCTTCTTTGGCACCTACGGTAGAGATCGGGGGTATTTGGCCCCCAAAAGGGATTGGGGTTTTAGATCCTCGGGAAATCCCATTTCTTAATACCCCTATTCTCCTTTCATCCGGAGCAGCCGTAACTTGGGCTCATCATGCTATACTCGCGGGGAAGGAAAAACGAGCAGTTTACGCTTTAGTAGCAACCGTTTCACTGGCTCTAGTATTCACTGGCTTTCAAGGAATGGAATATTATCAAGCACCCTTCACTATTTCGGATAGTATTTATGGTTCTACCTTTTTCTTAGCAACTGGCTTTCATGGTTTTCATGTGATTATAGGTACTCTTTTCTTGATCATATGTGGTATTCGCCAATATCTTGGTCATCTGACCAAGGAGCATCACGTTGGCTTTGAAGCAGCTGCATGGTACTGGCATTTTGTAGACGTGGTTCGGTTATTCCCATTTGTCTCTATCTATTGGTGGGGAGGTATATGAAGGAACGAAACAGTGGATTTAGGAATTAAAGCTCGAATACAAAGAGAACCGGGCTTTTCCAAAGAATTACTGCAGCTTTCCCAGCTTCGTTATCCTTTGAATTACTCCTAATTTTTCTATTCCTAGTGTCATGAGAAATCAAAACTTTCTATACTCATTCCTTCTCTTAGTCGGTGTCTCCTATTTACTTTGTCTCATCTTGGGTGAGAGTTAAGTTTTTTGGGCCTTGCTCTCAAAGGTGGGATACTCCGGTACGACGCGAGCCATATTTATACCATTTCTAAAATTGACAGGTTGCTCCGGAAGGCTGGCTCTTGTTCTGTTTTTCGCCGTGAAAGCGGTGAATGGAACCCTCTTCAAATATTTTTTTTTTATCTTGTATGGAAGAAGCTGGGCCGTCTTCGGGCGCATCAAGCTCTAACCCGGGTAATCCCGTTGTACCCCCTATTGATCAAGGTCTACACGGCGAAGTGAAACAAGATTAAGTTTGGGATGCAGTAGACGCTGAGGAAAGGAGGAAAGAGGAAGAACTGCGTAACTCCAAGGAATGGAAAGAAAGTGAGCGTCACCTGCTCAAGGTGGAAAACATTAAAAAATCCATAGGCCAACGAGCGAAGGAAATAGCTCAGGAAAGGGGATTAACCCCAGGACGCTGCGAGGCGGTGGAAGATGCGGCAAACTACATTGCCGAAGATGTGGAAGATCTAGCAGAAAATCAACAAGTAAGCTTCCTAGTCAACTTAATGCGAGACCTTAATAATCCCAACAGCGAGTCGTGGGAGCGCATCGAAGAGGAGGTGAAAAGATGGCGCTCATGGGAGGATTAGGGTCGACCAACAAACAGGGAAGGACCTCGTACCTGGTTCGGCAAATAAATAAAGTATCACACATCCTCTTGTTCCCAAGAGTCCCATGTTCTTCTCTCATGCTTCTGATGGATCTAGCAAAGACGGATCCACCTCTTATAGGGAGGGATCTGGTCACTCATTCGGATTGAGATTCATCCAAGTCTACCATAACGGCTGCTAAATCCCTCCCTATTTCACTTTGACTCTTTTCAGGGCGGGAAAAAGACCGGCTCTCTAGTTCTGTCATGGAAGGGGGCAAGGTGCTGACCGATGTCGATTAGGAAGCTGCTCCTGTTGTAAAGAAGTGAGGCAGCGAAGAAGAAGCATTTTAGCATTCACCTGTCCGTCCTTCTTTATGGAATGCTCAAGCCTAGTGAGAACTCAAGTCGATTCGAATGACTGGATCCGCTGGAACTAAGGCTATTTCCAATGCCCGAAAGGAAGGTGCTTAAGCTGAAAGAGTGGTCAGTGAGGCTCAATTCTTTGTATTGATTCCAAGACCCAGGGCATAAGGAATTCACTAAGTATAATAATATTCTCCTTTTGATTCAATAGAAGGGGATGCCCCCAATGTGGTAATAGCCGGTAGAGACCTACGTTATTCACAATAGGTGAACTTGCTAGAATGCTGTTTAATAAACTTCTTTATATAGGTAACTGGAAAGCTCTATCCCCCTACGTCAGCTGGCTTAAAAAGCTATTTTTCCTTATTCAACTCGGTAAATTGAAAGAAAGAAGTCCCAACCACGAGGCTTTGCCGCGAGAGTTTCGACATTAGTGATTTGCTCTGAATCAGGCCCCTAAACCAAGGCAAATAGCCCATAATACATATGAATCCGACAGATCGGACCGAACTGCCAATGAAATCCATTTAGCCAGTTAAGCTAAGAAGAAAGAAATAGATCAGAAATCGAGTTTGAAGGCCCGAGAGTACGGGAACGGGTCCGGTAGGGAAGGTGCGAGATGATGAATGAAAGGGTCTGCCTCAACAGATGAATCCGTGACTGCTGCGACTGAGGAAGGAATCGATGAAGTCATTGCCAGCCGTCTTGTATCCTGGCAGAAGATCCCCCAAAAAGCAAGCAGCATTTCTTTCCTCGGTAAGGCCCGGGGGATGCCTCCTACCTTCCTTCTCGCAGTCAGCTATGTAACTCAGAAAGGTTAAAGCTACTCTTTACAGCTTCTTGTGGTTGACGCTAAAAGCTCCTTGTGACAACTCTTCTTGTTCGCTCCTACGCGTATGCCGAGTTCCATCTTTGGAAAAATTAAACTCGTTGCCAGAGAGAAAACATCACAAAATTAACCGACCCCGCCCATGGTCAGTAGTCAAGATCTATTATTAAAATAGTTGTCGAGGGAAGGAAGTCGAAAATCAACAGCTCAGAAAGCTTTCCCTTGACAAACCCGCACTTTGACAGCAAAAACCGCCCGCTACTCACAGAGAACAGAGATAAGGAGGATACGAGGGCTCGCTCGCGCTTAGATTTTTTAACATGTATGCGGGCCCCTTTCACTTGACTATTTAGGTTAATTAGGCCCACTACGAACGAAAGACCAATGACACACCGGGACTTTATTAATAGAGAAAGAACCGAACCGGGGAAAGGCGATAACGACCCAGGAAATGGTGAAGTACGTGAATCGACTCCCTCTTCGAGTAATTTAACATAAAAGAAATAATAAGGGACTGACTTCTTTCTTGACAAGGATCCTGAAAAAATAGCACATGCTCCAAGGACTTAACGGAATTAGGAGGCACACTGGTAGGTATACCAAGAGAAATGCGGGTAAGCGACGAGGGAAATAACCCCTCCATAAAAGCATGCATTTCCAGACAAGAATATTTTTTTTTTAGGAATTGTCCACATGATGAACCAAACGGAGCGGGCAGAGTGAAGTTACCATTTTAGGAGCAGATGTCCCGGCTGGTAAGGGAAATGAATGAAAGAAGCTTCTCCAATAGGAGGCATGTGTTGAGCATTTGTTTCATTCCTTTGGCAGCTGAAGTTCCAGTTCCTTTTCTAGTTCAGGTTATGGTTCGAGTGGAGAAGCAGAGAGGGCATACCTTCCCTAAGTTGGTTAGATCGCCCGAACGAAGGAAGCTGTCTTGTCTCGCAATGGCAGAAGAAAGATATATCATTGCCAATCGGGAGGAAAGGAAGAGTCATTTACCTCTTTCTCCCTATCGATGTTTGACCCGATTTTGCTCCCCGGGCCTTAGCAGCCCACCCCATAAACCGCTTCCCTCGACTGCCTTAAGAGAAGAGAAGAGGAGGGGATTTCGAAGAATGGAATTAAAATTCCTAAAGGTAGTTTACTTGCTTACTTGTTAGAGTCAGGAATCTTTGTCAATTTTTTCCGCAGGGAAATGGCTCCAAAGGACCTGTGCCTCTATCCTGACGAGGTTATCGTCACCGATGGTAGTCGCGAGTTCGCGGAGTACACAACCTTAAGGTAAGGTCGTGGGTCCGACAATGGCTTAACTGCGTCAAGTGGTACTACATGGTTGCAGTATCTCCAGGCGTAACCATCCAGGATCTCTTAGACGCACCATTCGTGAACCGGAAATGGCAGGTTGAATCGACCGACTCTCAGTTGGTCCGGTTCGGCCTTGTCTGGAAGGTTTTTTATTTTGTTGCCCTAAGGCGTTTGGCCTGTTAAGCCAATGTCCTAGTCGCTGCAGCGATTACGGATACCTCTAAGGCATCTCAACTCTGTGAGTCCCGCAGCTTTCTTTATGTTTTGTGAGTTTACTCCTTATGCTAGAGCCAACCTGGCCTACCGGTCTTGTAAACCGATAGTTCCTTTAGGTTTGACACCTGAGGGTGCCCTCCTTTGGGGTCCATACATAAAGGACCTCATCAGGGTGTTGATAAAACTAGCTAAACCGGTTTCAGTGAGGTCAATCAAATGGAGAGGTACGAAGAGGACTTTTCGGTCCTCTCCTTACTGTCGAGTTACTACGTTCCTTGCCTTTTGAACTTAATTCATGGTACCGAAAGGTAACAGAAGGAAGTAAAAGACCCTCATTATTAGGTGTACTGTGGTACCCAAGAGTTAGGTATTGTTTCGACGAAAACAACGAGTTGTTTAGTCGAATGGATATGGCCTCATTTGAAAAGGAGGTCATTCCCAACGATCCTACTCCTGTCAGAGTCCTTACCTCGGACGACTGGGTCAGTCGGTTGAAGGAGCGGGGAAGAGACGAATATTTGCCATAGGAAACTGGCTGAATCAGAGGTTATTAAACTCTGTTCATAGATGGCTGATGGATGTTATCCGTCAGATTACTATGGGTGGCATGCATGGATGTCTTTTCTGCCTTAGCCATTCTCCCTACGTAGCAACTTTAAGTAGATGATAGATGGGATGAGATGCTAGCCGCCTTAGCGCAGAAGATCCATCATGGAGCCTTAGGTTAGGCTACTACTAAAGATAGGATGGATTGTCAGGAATGGTAGATGGAGCAAGGAAAAGCATCCAACCAATCCTGTTAGGCTGTTTTGGAAAGCCAGCGGCAAGGAAGGAAAGGAAGCGAAGTCAGCATCCAATCCTGATCTTTTCACTTTCGAGATCGAAGAATCATAGCTATCAGTGCATTAGCAAAGCAGACCCAGAAAGGGATAGTTCTTCTTTTGCAAGAATGGACATTACCGCAGCTTTGACTCTGTTGCAGGTATGAAGTGCCATGAAAAATGGAAATGGCTATCAGTTCTGACTCTCCTGACCCGAGGTAAGTAGTTCGGCTAAGCCGGAAGAAAGAAATGTGAGAGTTTAGCCTATTAATTCACTTGACTTTAGGGAAGCCGGTTAAATGCTTTGCTTTGTGAGGGAAAAGCGGGCACAGCTCACGCACGGCACAAGAGGCAAGGAACTTTCAACAGGCATGGACGGCCTCCGAGGGTGAATGTCGGAAATCGTCTTCCCTTTGATGGACATTAAAAAGGATCCGCTAGGCTGTCTTACATGTCCCCAAAAGCTAAAGGGCTCCTTTCCTTCTTGATATCGCTGATGCGCCTTTAAGAGTTATCGTTCTACTTCCTGTTAGCTGGTAGAGTATGAACTACGACCGATGGGATTGGTACAACCACGAATCTTTTGTTTGCTTTGTTTACAGCTGGCCTTACTTAAATAGGAGTTTCTGCTTCTAGCTAGCTTTGGGCAGAAAGACCTCGGGAAATAAAATATAAGGCAATTTAGTTCTCATCCGCCCTTGCCTGCGAGCCTAGGAGCAGCTTCACCTTGCGTCTGCTAACCGCTGCTAAAAAGCTAGTGACCGGTAATCCGATGCTACCACCAGACTAGCCGGTATACTATAGAATTCAGTGAACTGAACCCGCTGCCAAAGAAAAGTAAGCCTAAACCTCTCAACCCCCCGAGTCCGGGGCAAAGTTGACGTTCCCTAGGTTCCCCTCTTTCCCCCTGACTTCATGTTTTTCTGTCTTCTTTTGTGGATTCCAACTGAATTGTCATCTTTCCCGCCTTCCGCGCGGTTTCTTGGCTCAAGATATTCTGATTCCCCTAGTAGTCTGACTGCTCTTTCTCTCAAGCGAAGTGCTTCTCGGGACAAAGGGCAGAAGGGAAGGTAGCTCGTGATTCTCGTCTCGGTCTTCTCGAAAGGTAGTTGAGTTCCTTCGGGTGAGAAAGAATAGGAATTGATCTAGCTATAGATATAGATAGAGTGTCAGATGAAAGGTTTCGCCCCTGACTCCTTTACTTATTGATGTCGCTGATCCGCCGTTATCGTATCAGGAAATGTGGGGCCGCTCTTTCTGACATAGGAACTTACTAAAAATCGAAAGTCCGCCTAAGGGAGAGAGAAGACTATAAACAATAAATCTAGGAGGTTTGAAGATGCTCGAGCAAAGCGAAGAGGTTTTACCTAGCATTAGAAACTGAATCCATTGTTGCTTGTTGCTTGTTATCCCTTGCTTTTAGTTAGGTATAACTCCTCTGTTATCTCCTTGTTCTAACCCTGTTGCTTCCTTTGCTTCGCCTGGAACTACCTTGCTAACACCTTCTTACAGTCTTGCTGAGCTTAGGAAGTGAAGTTGTAGGGATGAAAAGCCTATATTTCACTTACAAACAAAGGCTGAAAGCTGGTGTTTGCCAGTCACAAGAGAGCATTAGTGCTTCCCGTTAGTCTTACGAGGAGGAGAAGCACGTAATGGGAACGATATTGGAGCTTCAGGTTGGTACATTGCACGCATTAAAACCTTAACTCTTATAACCTGTCTTTCCTTGTTATCCCTTGCTTTTAGCTCGGTATAACCCCTCTTCCTCTTGCATTTGCTTGTAATTCCTTGTTTCCCTCGTTCTTGTTTCTATCGTAGGTTCGGTAGTAGGTTCCAGCTTGCACATGCAGGATCCCCCCTTCGTCTTTATTTTCTCCCGGCTATAGCGCGAGAGAAACGCGAACAGCTGATTCTCAAGCAGGGGATTCGTCGAAAACAACCTATCTGTCTACTTGCTTTCAGTTCTGTTCCCGTCTCGATCTTAGCTTTAAGCTCTCAACCTATTCTATTCTTGCGCAAACCAAGTTAACTGCCTGAATTTAGGAGTGAAATAACCCGCTATGAGTAGAAGGGACTTTGCCGGGTATTCCTTCTTATTGATAGCGCAGGGGCACAGCGGTAAATACCGAGGAAAGAAGATAAGAAAATTTTATCCCACGCCACGGTAGATAGTGTTCAGTGGAGGAAGGAAGCCAGGCATAGGCGTATCCGCCTTGGAAGTTTTAATGCCCAAAGATGGTCCTTCGACAAGCCCTTTGCTAAAGCTTCTATGGATTGCACCTTTAGAAAGGAAATCAGCATTTAGGACAATTTTCCCAACCAAGGAAAAATGGCACATTTCGATGTCTCGTAGGAAAGGAAATCCGATCTATGAAAAAATTCCCTAAAGTGTCGATTTGACTTTTTAGGAGTAAGTAAAAAAGGTCCCTCGAATGGAATAATAGCTTTTACGGAGGAAGTGACTTATTATATTATAATAGTTGATAGTTGATGTAAGAGAAGAAGTTCTTGGTTTGGTTGAATTCAATCAAAAAAAGTACCATTTTCAATTGAATCCTGAATCCCTTATTCTATAAATTTACTAAGAGAAGAAATCACGTAAGTGATAGAAAGAATCGTTAAGTAGGCTAATCTTTAAAGGTTTCCATTTTCGATTGAGAAAGCGGCAGGCCCAAAGAGCTCTCCAATAAGTGCACCGAAAGGGGGCCGGAGAGACGGTCAACCTGAGATCGGCTAAGATCGAAAAGCACTTGGTTTACAGCCAAGCAACGACAAAGAAAAAAGAGTCTCATGTCTTTCTTGATTGGTAAACCCAACCAGCGATTTACAACAAACAAGTCTTTCCTCTTGTTGGGGGGAGCAGTTAAAAAATGAACCAAAGCAAATGAAATTAGAATGGCTATTCCTCACGATTGCTCCTTGTGATGCAGCGGAACCATGGCAATTAGGATTTCAAGACGCAGCAACACCTATGATGCAAGGAATAATAGACTTACATCACGATATCTTTTTCTTCCTCATTCTTATTTTGGTTTTCGTATCACGGATCTTGGTTCGCGCTTTATGGCATTTCCACTATCAAAAAAATCCAATCCCGCAAAGGATTGTTCATGGAACTACTATCGAGATTCTTCGGACCATATTTCCTAGTATCATCCCGATGTTCATTGCTATACCATCATTTGCTCTGTTATACTCAATGGACGAGGTAGTAGTAGATCCAGCCATGACTATCAAAGCTATTGGACATCAATGGTATCGGACTTATGAGTATTCAGACTATAACAGTTCCGATGAACAGTCACTCACTTTTGACAGTTATACGATTCCAGAAGATGATCTAGAATTGGGTCAATCACGTTTATTAGAAGTGGACAATAGAGTGGTTGTACCAGCCAAAACTCATCTACGTATTATTGTAACACCTGCTGATGTACCTCATAGTTGGGCTGTACCTTCCTTAGGTGTCAAATGTGATGCTGTACCTGGTCGTTTAAATCAGATATCTATTTCGGTACAACGAGAAGGGGTTTACTATGGTCAGTGCAGTGAGATTTGTGGAACTAATCATGCCTTTACGCCTATCGTCGTAGAAGCTGTTCCTAGTAAAGATTATGGTTCTCGGGTATCCAATCAATTAATCCCACAAACAGGGGAAGCTTAAGCGGAAATGAAAGAGTAGGGTGAGGGATAAGGGGGGAAGCCACTAAATGGAAGGCTTCGCTCGCTCTAACGCTCGTTTAGTAGACAGCGAGTGGAGTGCATAAGCCCCTTTAGAGATAGGGGCGAGTACTACACGAGCTCGTAAGTCAAGTACGGAACGAGCGAAGGAGAGCGACCCCATCTTGCTTCTGGCGAAGCTTCTAGAAGGCCCACCACTTCACTTCATAGGAGCGCTAGCGAAGCCGTATAAAGGCAAACAGCTCGTATAGCTCGCAATAGCGAGCCTACTTATCGCTTTTTTTTGTTTACTTTACCGCGCAAGGAAAGTGAAGAATATCATCAGTAAGAGTGGTTGCTATTGACTTCTCGAGTATGCAAGGCCTTTTTTTCGTCTTTTTCGGCCTGTTGGTACTTGTCGAATTGAAACTAGAGAATCAGAAGATTCGCCAACATTACCTATTTTTTAAGTGGATTCGGGGCCGGTGTAAGTACGTGATTTCAAATAGCATGTTAAAAGCATATGATCCTCCTTTTACTTTTTAAGTACCATCTCCGCCTTTGCTATCTATGCTTCCTGGTCGCTAGACTCATTCTTCTTCTTCTACTTGACTTCCAGCTACTCTGCTCTGAGCTTAAGAAAGGTTCAAAAGGTTGCCGGTATGTTATTTTTGTAGTTTTGAATTCCATAACTGGTCAATTCCCCTTCCCCTTTCGGGAACTATCTTCTCTAGGGATTCCTATTCTATTTCTATTGACTCTTCGCCGTCTACAAAACAAAAAGTTTTGGTAACTAACTTACAGATTGTATCTTAAATAAAAGAAACATCCTTTAAGCGGAATGGGGGGCAGACGACGAAGCAACATCGATAACAATTAAATCTGAGTCTGTGGTGGCAGACCCTTTCCTGGCCCCTACAATCAAGCAACCTCACCAATGTGAATGAAAGAAAGGGCACCACATACATCTCGACTAGTTCGTGCCTGCGGAGCGAACAAAAACCTATTTTTAATTCTTATTCCGACTCCGAAGTCCGGATATTTGGTTGCTTTGTACTCGACCCATGTGATGTGGTTCGGCTTGTTGCGCCACCTCACTTAACCAAACATATCCGAGAATAAGTTATACCAGATCTACAGCACTTGCTGCTTCATGCCCGGTTGCATCTGACTCTGCTGGTTCACCTTCTAAACAGGTCTCCGCACCTGAGACACATCCTTCTCCTGTTGCTTATTATTTTTCCTATATTGTGGTGGCTTATTCAGCGAGCTGGAGCTCCTACTGTTCCCGCGCCAGCTTCCACTCTAGCTCCCTTCGGCCTCGAAGATCATCAGGTTCCATCCAACTCACTCTAGTTTCTATGTTAATTGGTTTTGTACTTCTGCATGTTGGGAATAAAAATAGAATAAGATTTTCTACTTTACTTTTGAAGTGATCAACTAGGTTTTTAATCCCTCGCTTACACTATATTGGGCTAGGTTAAGTTGGAGGTCGTACATTTCACCAGACTGTGGGACAGACACGTCCCAAAATCCGTTCTCCCCCCTTCTGGTTATAATAGACCCAGAACCCCTGCATACCTTTTTTCTACCATAAGGCCTCGCCTCCCTGGCTTCTTATTTAGGTTCTCTCTTTTGTAGATTATGGTCTGGAAAGTACCCTTGCCCTGCCTGATGCTGTAGCAGCTTATACGGATGCGTTGTATCCTTACTTGTAGCCGGCTCTGTTACTCCAGGGATTTTATCAAAATAGATATAGTGGAGGACAGGTTTTAGTACGAGGAGTTCCATACAATAAAAGGATTTCTCTATAATAAGAGTGATCCATGGCCTTGAGCCTAGAGTCATAGAATAATTCCTTGATGCTTCCCATAGGGATAGGAAAGAGTAAAGTGGCCGGTTAAGCAGCTAGTCCTAATCTAGGCACATACGCCGGTTAGAGCAGTGCCTTTTCAAAGCTTAGCTTCTGAGATTCTCTTACTAATAGAAAACAATCTTTCTTTCGGGAAAGTATTCTGCGCTCTATTAGGCTGTGGGGCCCAGATCTTCTTGAATAAACTACTGTTTGCCCCTTGGAATGAAGCCTCTTAGGCTGTCTACCTTTGATTCAAGAGTCTCACCTTGGCGATCTACTGAGAAGGTCGTATCCATGGTCTCGACTCGCTCATACCCGGCCCACCTCTCTGAGGGGGACTTCCTTGCTATGCCACCATCCTATTAGCTTAGCTGGTAGTCAATCTATTTACTAGTCTGATGCACACTTGGAAGGCTCTCCTTTATCTTACCAGTCGTGCAGCACAATACACGCGTTTAGGTCATAATTCTTATCTCAGGCTGATAATTGGGCTTATAATGCCTTTGTTTTATGGACCTCGGGACCTTTAATTTCCAACTTCGGCCTATCATCTTATGTTTTTAGTTTAAAAAAATAAAAGGTTCGCGCCCTAGAGTGCATCCACGTCTTAGCCTTAACGGATGAGGCCTGCTATGACAAGGGATAGATAGGCACTACCTCTAACAAGGTAGTCCTATGGCGATATAATGCCTTCTGGATACGACTCAAGAATAAACCATTATCTATCTTCCTAGTCCCTTTGTCTGAGCACAGGTGACTCTCTTAGTGTTAGTACTTGTTCAGTTAAGATGTACATAGTCTTTAGGGTACGGTCATTACGCAGCAATATATCTTCCCCACTGGGCGCGTATGGTAAGATGAGATACATCCTCAGGGCCTAAGTCGATCCTTACTTTATTCGATCTGGATTCAGAGGCTTCATCTAAGTCTAAGTAGAGTGAAAGATGATCCTGCCCTCCTCTTACTCTTTGTTACAGCTATTTCCTCGTCTGGGAAGCAATCCTTTTGCTTTTTATTTGAATTATATTTAATTTAACCAAGTTAAATGTTAGCAATATATATTAGTATACATTTATATGTTTCGATGCAAAGTCGTTTTTTTGGTTGGTTAATAGGTCACTTCCTGAAACGGCTTGGATTGGCATTCTATTAGCTCTAGTTATCCTTTCGGTAAACTACACTAGAGTACTATACTTTGTGCGTATTACACTCGTTCGGTAGCTATTCACACCCCTAAACAAACTCTAACTCAGGGAAGAAGAACAAGTCTTAAAAAACTACATATGCGATAACCCGCTTAACTTCTACCTTCTCCAACTCTGCTTGTTCCCTAGCGGTCGCTACAGCCGAGGATAGCTAGAACTAATGAACTAAGTTAACTCATCAGAATAACCGCCCCTCCTAGCCCGATAGCGCTTTAGGAAAGTCTTATGAAAGATAGAGTCCACTTCTAGGTCTTTGATCTCACCCAATCCTGTATGCTACGCTAGTTTGAAGAGTCTTCTTCCCTTTCTTTAACTTTAAGAACTCATAACTAAGAAATTACTAATAATATAAACAACTGTTCCAACTCACGAACTCAAGAAAGAAGTGAGAGCATCCTTATGTTTCCAGTCCCCCTACTCATATCGGAATGGAAGACTATGGGTCACGAAGAAAAAGAGTGTCTTTATTTTTATCGTGTTATAGCCCAATTCAAATAATCAATTAATATGAGTCTAATAGAATATATTTCAAGCAGCTAAAAAGGAAAGACTTTTTTTTTATTACCTCAGCCAATGGTTTAGCTGGGGAGCTTCTCTGCTGACGTACCTCCTTCCTCCTGTTCGACGATTCACTCTTCCAGGCCTTGCTTGCCTCGTGCGAGAAAAGAGGTAAAGTGCTAACATGCTAACACCGGTAATGGGTGTTGCCGCATCTGAGACCGGAAAAGCTGCTATTTGTCCAATTCTGCCTTCTCTCTTTCCTGTATACTTATTGTACTCTTTATCATGTCCGCTCTCTTCCTTTGATCTCTTTTCTATGCTAGGATACCATCTATATTATGTATGAAATTGATAGTTAGAGGAAAAGATAACTCCTAAATGCAGCCGGGATCTTATATACGATACCACCACACCAATGATAGAAGGAGCAGATACGAGTACTCAAGCAGCTAAAGCAGTGTGGTTCCAGGTTTTTATAGTTGTTGTCCGAGCTCTTGTCCTTCCTCTATGATTCAAGACAAAGACTATAGGCTAGAGTGGCTTTCCTATTGCAATTAGTAACTGATCTGCTCTCGTCTTTTCTCTTGAAGAGCCCTCCCTTCTCGTATTAGCCACCGACCCCGAAAGGCCCAAAGAAGGGGAGCAAGTTTTGGTCAATCTCTCGGGCAAGGAAGAGATGCGCCGGGTCTTTCTCTTTGAATGGCGGGATGCTAACTCGATTCGCCCTTGCCTCTACGGGATCAACTACTACTTATATAAATAAAAAGCACCAAAGGTAAGCTGTTCCCAGTCGAAAGAGAAAAGCTATTCTTCTTAGCAGTTAAACAAGTGAATGGAATGATTTTCCCCCCGAGGGTGACTGAACTACCCGGATCCTCATCTCTTGAACTCGTTCTGGCAGCTAGTTTAATGGCACCGGCATCTCATCTAGTCTAGATCGATTCCCTAAGAGCTTCTTCTCTAGCAGGCGATTTGGCCCATTTGATCTTTCCTGGTAATAAGGCAAGGCCTTTCCCTATCACGCTTTATTGACTAGCTTCCTTTCTTCGGCATTCATTCGTCTCAAAAGAAAGAGCTAGCGAACCTTACCAATTCAATTCCAATTATCTAAGACAGAGCAGGATAGCTGCCATCAAGCAGCCCCTTTAGAGCGAGGGCCTTCCGAGACCCATGCTATCAAGAAGAAGAGCCTTGAGCTAAATCATTGACCTTGCGCCTGCTTTGATTAGGACATTGCCGCATCTCATCTCAAAGAGGATCTAACTCTTTCCGGCTTAGCCGAACTTATCACCTGGAGTGACTGAAGGATATTATGATTCAAGCTCTGAACCAAAGCTAATTCTTTTCTCTTCTCTATTATTGTACCCTCATCGGCATCTCCTTACGCAGATTCAATAGCAGCTGGGTCGTGAGAGCTGAAAGACGTTCAAGCTCAAAGCTACAGGTTCTGTCATACTCGATTCTATTTCTTTCTACTCTAGAGTTACTGGCTTTCCTTTCGAGCAGACTAAGAAGAAGCCCACGTAGCGGTAGCAGCTACGACTTCTTCCTTCTGGGCTTACTTGCCAAGTACAATAGCAACGGATTCTGTACCAGCAAACTCTATTTAACCGGGTGTTCCCTCTCCGTTCTAGCTTTCTAAATAAGTCAGATCGGTGCCCTTTATCCGGGAAGACTCCTAAATCAGTTAACTGGGTATGAGAAGGCCTCCCCTCTAGTCTATAGTAGCCCTTCTTCCTTTCGTTTGTGCATCTTTCTCTTTCTCCCTTTCTGTTTGTTGGTCAACAACCACAAGTCAATAGAATTCATTCTGAACTATAAAGGAGAAGTGAACCGTTCAGGCAAGCGAAGCGGTTTGCTTTCTCTAGAAAGACTCTGCAGGGGAATTCGCCCTTTCTTTAGTGGATTGGCTCACTACTGACTTACTATCTAGTTACTAGAAAGATTAAGGTACCGTACTGGTTGGTTTGCCCAGGACTGAGACCGACAGACTGCTTTCAACCGCTTTTCTAGGGGTGGAATGAACCTTTACTGCACTGCTAGCGTTTTAGAGCTTGAAATAACTAGCACTCATACGGATTGGACTTAAACCAACCGTGCTACTAGGCTTAAAAGAAAAGCTTTCACTCTCCCCCCCGAACCGCCCTATTACACCTAGGCTCGTATGCTCTTCAAAAGGAAAATAGGTTTACTTTCTTTCATTTTGGTTATGGAAAGTTAAAGTAGTCAAGTTGACTCTAATCGCGTACGCCGAGCTTCGATGGATTGTTGTGTTAAGTCTCTTTTGTGAGATAACAGAGACAAGGAACCACAGCCCCTTCGGGTAGGGCATAGGTGGCTACGGCGGAAAAACCCAGGATCTACAAGACTTACTTCACGCTCTCTAGAAGCTCACTGCAGAGGAAGGTAAAGTGATTCTTCCTATAAAATAAAAGAAAGATATTGTTCACCGAAAGATAGGCAATTTATTGACTTCAAGAGCGGAAGGGAATACTTAACCACGCCTCGAGTCCCAGTCTCCTAGTGGTGGGATGGTAAAGGGCAATGTCCGGTTCTGGCCAAGAGATGTCTTTGCTCCGTCCCCCTTATTGTTGGTTGGCACAAGCCCTTGTAGTAGTCAGCCTTTCCTCCCCGACGGTCTACACCAGGTATGAACTCGATTTAAACGGGGATCAGAGCAAAAAAGGCCCTTTTCCTTTTCTACTATGCTTTGAGCCGCTTCCAGGAATGGTAAGACTTGCCTTTGCCCTTACTCTATTAATAAGGAAATTCCCTGGTGTTCACTCTAGTTCCTAACTAATTTACGCTGTAGGCATAGAGCTATGGGAATGCTTTCATAGGCTAGGGGGGGGATAACTCTTAATTAAGTAACTAAGCCCCAAGGCTAGCGAAGGAAAAGGAAGTTACATTAGGGCTACAACTCCTGACTCGAGGGTGAGAATTTGAATCGAATAGATTGAATCAGAAATGCACTTAGAGAGAGGCAGAATAACCGGAAGCCGGAAGAAGGGCTTTAGTTAGGCAGCGAATCTTCATTGAAGTGATGTTAGCTAGGT
>C688J18823_10000395_pt1:0-5000 | contig 25393 bp, 17 predicted proteins | sample HopSoiMetagenom1_FD_18823 | JGI IMG/M metagenome (IMG submission 18823) | reverse complement strand
GGACAACTACCGATATCTTAAAATCTCCTTTCTTAGCTTAGAATGTTGTTGTTAAATATATATCGTAAACTATCGGATCGGGTATTACTTAGATGTGAAACTTGCAGACCTCATTGGTGATCTTACGGGGGGAACGAAATATAAAAGAATATATAGACTTGTAGAGACCCTCTATGTAGTTGTCTATCTGAGGCGATCGATCTACATCTTTCCTCATAGCCCTGGGGCTGTGTCTCGATCTCCTACGTGCTAAATCTGAGGGACTAGTTCCTATGGAGATTCCCCTTGGTCTAATTCCACGCCTTATGACGAAAGGAGAGTCGGCGTGGCGTAAAGTGAAGATTGAGGGAAATAGAGATAAATTCCCTTCTGGGGTATTCCGAAGGTGTAACCTAGGCAACGAAATAAAAAGGGGCCCGATACTTCAACTAGAGGAGCGACCAGTTGGTTCACCAAACCCCGACCCAGCGTCACGCGTTCTCCAGGTCCGAAGGGATCCAGTGCCCAACTACCGACTCCTTCCGGAATTGCGTTATCGGAGCCGAGCCAGGAATGGCCGTTAGTGGACACCCACCACTTTTCACCGGTTAGAGAGGCCCTCTTTAATACATTAAGAAAAGATGTTCACAGGGGCCAGAAAGACTCGGTCATAGGAACTTAGACCGCCTACGCGCTGGTAAACGAAAACCACCTCGACCGGATCAGAGTAAACAACAATGTCGAATCAGGCCGCCCCTTGCCTTGAAAGAATTCACAGGCGGCCACCAGCTTTAAAAAATTTAATAAATAAGGGGAGATCTGCTGCTTACTGCTCACGGAAACATCCGACCTATACTATAGTCAAGTCGTCCGCCTATCTTTCTGATCTCTCTTCCTTCTATTTATCATATTTTTGGCTTTGACCAATTCAAGGTGAAAAAAAATGGGGTTGGCTAAAGCTAAAAAAGGGGAAGAGAGGATAGCTTTGGGGTACGCTCACTTCTGCATTTTTTTTTAGGTTATCGAGATTATCAATCGCTCTTTTTAGTGGGGAGGAATAGTGCGTGAATGGCGGTTCTCAGACGAGGGAATCGTTCCTCTCTAAAAAAAAGATAGGCTAGAATGAATGCTTCTATCGATAGAGCTTTCACGTCTGCATATAGAATCGTTTTTTTTTGCCTTTCCATTCCGTTCTTACTATATCATGGGCTGTTGGGTTGGAATCCGTGTGATGGTTCGAGAGTAAAATATTCTTCGCATCCATCTTCGGCCTTGTGTTAGAAATGTCCCGCGGGACTGAGTTAGTGGTCGAGTCGTTTTTGGTAATTGACACCCGTCGCATTAGTTTCAATTCATATGTTACCATTCATAGTGAAGTAGCCCTATTTTTGATGTCTTAGTGCCTTCTTCTATCTATCAAAGTCCTTCTTTGTCTATAGCTCGGGTCAGTCCCCCATGGTCTGCTTTGATTTTCTCGAACAGTGCCGGCCCGCATCAGGGACTCTCGTGCGAGCCATACAACGTTCCCAGGCAGGAACTGCTCCTTTCCTTGAGCTCCCTATTTTGTTCCTCCCATCCCAGCCAGGCGTTGATCTCGCAACGGCCCTCCAGCATGTCCTCATATCGCGTCCGTCACCACAGCAGCGCATCCCCAGATAGATACTAGCCATTGTGACTTGGTCGTAAAAAGGGGCACAAACAGAAAGTACTATTCCATATCAAAAAAGTTTGTCTTCGATCCTTAGCATCTCGGGTGCCAACGAATGCCTTTGGTTTCGCTTGATTCGAACCATCTCCGTCGAGCCACTGCTTATGGCCTTATGTAGTATGGGGACCTCGCCCCTATTATCTAAAGCTTGCCACCCCGTGGAAGGTCACACAAGAAGGCTATTCGACCGACAAAACTTAGGAATTAGTGCGTGCTGCAAAATTGACTTTTCTTTCTAAGTGAAGGGCAGGAGAAAGAATCTTGCATCTATCTCGAGTTGCTCCCTTGAGCGATCTATCCCTGGTTTTGTGACGTCGAGTTTGCTCTATTCTCTTAGCTCGGGCTCCTATCAAGCTTAGCTTCGCGCATGATAATGATAGCGGCATTCTTTTTTTTGTTTTGGGGAAGGAAGTCGCTCGCTAGTGCACTGCACCTCACCCAAGGTTCACGTCGCTAGGTCAATTCATGCTTCGACGCACTCCCGCCTCGTGTTTTCGACAGAGTGTTGTGCCATACTTCGAGAATGACACGGTTCGGAGGAACTATAACTCATTTGGGTTAAAACTCCTTCTTCCAATCCCGTAGAGAGGCCCGGAAGAATAACAAGACGATTGACCAATTGAATCATCTTAAATTAAAGACATCATGCCCTAGACGCGAAGGTGAGTAAGAGAGCCGGGTGAATTCTGCGAAGATAGAAGAGCGGACTTCTGAGGAGACTGGAAGCCTATAAATAATAGGAATGGCAAACTGGAACCTCATCCTTCAAAGGTTTGGTGTTTATGTGTCCTATTCGTAACGACCCCGACCTTGCGTCATGGAAAGTGGCAAAAAGCCTAAGACTCTACGGGCTAGCCGGGCCTAAAGGAGCTTATAAAATTCCACCTATGTAGTGGCTCGCATTCAACAACTAAGAGTCTTCCTTCTCATCTCCTTATTTTGAATTCCATGATTCTTCATTTCCCACCCTAGCCGCCCTTCCTTAACAAGATGGCTCGGAGCAAGCCAAGCAAAGTCTTACGTTATCTACTATCTTTTTTTTTAGCGCAGAAGGGAGGTAAGCACACAATGAAATAGGTGGAGAGTCACATTTCTTTATAAAGCCCAAAAGCCCGTTTAGCCCTTCGGACTAAGGCGTGACCATAGGATCTCACAGTGTCGGAATGAGTTGAAGACGAGATGTGGTGTCCAGTCGGATAGGGCGAGGCGAGAAGGGGAACAAGGATCAAAACAGGCATGGTGCTTAGGGCGGCCTCTTTCATTTCCTGACGTTGGGTTCATTCGCGAACGAGACAAGTTTAGCTAGGAGCCTCCTTATTGCCCAGCCCCCTTCTTAGTTGCCGAAGTATAGGCCCGCGTGAGATCAAAGTAACCTGCCGTCCGTTCGCTTTGTTTTGGTCTTGACGTGCTTTGAAAAACATAGATATATTATTTGCACTAGAACACTGACGATAGACCCACCGGGAACACATTCACTACTAGGCATTGACATCTTAATGCCTTGCAATCAGGACATTGATCGATCTTTATGCTTCCCAGCAGCTATACAATCCGAATAGGCTACCAGTACCTATTAAGTTAAGACCGCTCGAGTTCTTGAGACCGGGGAGGGGCACCCCCAGTGCAGGGCCAATTTAAGTGCCGGTTGGAGACCTGGTTCGAGATGCATATCTTGAAAGAGAGCCATCACCTCGCCCAACATCCCTTCCTTTTCAATAGTAAATTCGAGAGCCAAATCCAAAAGCTTAATTAAAAAGCAGTTGATCTTGATCCAATTCCCGATGCATAGGGCGAAATCTGGTTGAAGCCCCCGGTCATTTTTAGTAGTGCTGCTCGCTATAAATATCTTTTTGAGGACAGCTGACGTCAAAAATTGTAGTGAATTATGAATCTTCTTCTCAGAAATACCATCGAAGAAGAGCATATCCACCTTGAAGACCTTCTGGAAAGTCGCCTATGGAAAGAGCATACCCAACCAATATGAGCCTGTCCGAGACTTGCCATTCCCATGGAAGAAAGTTTCCCTGCGTATTGATTCATTACCGACTGAACGGAATATGCTTGCTTCTATTCCCTCCCTCCGAGCGATTAACCGTGATTGTATAGCTGTACGGAATCCCCTGGGGAGTTAAGGGATAGGTGAAAGAGGAGGGGGTGGAAGAACTACTTCAAGTCATCCATAAGATTCCATACCTTTCTGGCTATACGGAAGGGCGGAATGGATCATCAGAGGGTGGAAATTGACTCCAATTGGAATACTGGCTTTTCCATAGGGATTGCATGCCCATTTTAGGGATTAATCACTTCACGGGAGAGAACACGAGGGATGAGCGACGATCGGCCTACGTTTTGACTAGTCATCATCGGTTTACCCGCTTGCTGAAACCACCCTCCATAGCCGATTGGATGGTTGGATAGCCACTCAACTCTTCACTATACTTCCTGTATCCCACTCCCCTCTCTATCTCTCTCGACCCATTCACCGGAGTATGTTGGGCTGGAATGCCTCCATTCCCATCTCTTTATGATCTATGGGCCTTCCCGCTATGAGATATTCCCGGCGCAGAAGCATATTCATGCATAATACTCAAATAATAATTTCCCCTCTCCATATAGGGGTAGGAATCCCTAGAAGAGGATAGAAGGTCATTTTGTCATCAGTGGAAAAGCATGCGTGATAAGGATACTCCTCTATGCGAATGTTCTAGCTTTCAAAGGACGGGGAGGAGGAAGGGAGTTTCGGGAACAAAGCCCCCGGATTTAAAAGTTAAGCCCTACCCTAGTAATATCTTTTCCCTATCTAAGCTATATCAACATAGCCAACTATAAAACTAATGCGCTTGTCAATTAATTCTTGGTGTAATACGTAAATGATTGGTGTCAGAATTTTTCACTGATCAGTCTCATCCGTGTAAGAATTAGGAATTCCTCTTCCAACTCGTCCCGGAATGGGCGTTATGGCAAAGAACAAGAAGAACACAAAAGGAGGAATTTGTCCAATAGTAACAAATGGTGCCTCCACAGGTTGACATCCGATCCAACCTAGTAGTAAGCGATCCGCCAAAAGCAACCAAAATATTCCTTGGTGAATAGGGCGAAAACTTGAACTACGCACGTACATACTTTTAAAAAAAGGTAAAGCCAACAGACATATAAAAACAGGTGCTATTGCGGCTACACCTCCCGATTTGTCAGGTATACTACGAAGAATGGCATGGATCGGTAGGAAATACCATTCCGGCACAATATGAGGCGGGGTGGGCATCGGATTAGCAGGTATATAATTGTCGGGATGCCCCAAAACATTAGGAGC